>Ga0247738_10000341_pt1 | contig 18620 bp, 17 predicted proteins | sample UWRJL013104B2_FD_180936 | JGI IMG/M metagenome (GOLD analysis project Ga0247738, IMG submission 180936) | Plant litter microbial communities from Arlington Agricultural Research Station in Wisconsin, United States - UWRJ-L013-104B-2 | ecosystem: Environmental > Terrestrial > Plant litter >...
TGCGTGGTCGTCTCCGCACATCGGGAGCGGGCGCTGCAGGCGTTTGAGCATGGGGTGCTGGATTTCGTGCCGAAGCCTTTCTCACGCGAACGGCTGGGGCAGGCGCTGGAGCGGCTGCTGGATGTTGGGCGCTATCGGTCCGGGGCGGCGCGTTACCTGGGCATCTGGCATGCGCAGGGGACGGCGATGGTGGAGCTGGCGGACGTGCTTTGGATTCGTGCTGATGGGGACTACAGCGAGGTGCGTATGCGCGATGGGCGCAGTGAGCTGCATGACAAGTCGCTGGCAAGTCTTACTGCCGTTCTGCCGCCGGACTTTGTGCGTTGCCATCGGTCGTATCTGGTCAATTTGACGCATGTGCGGACGTTGCATGCTGCTTCGGGGAGCCGGTATTGGCTGGTGTTGAATGATGGGGCTGAGGTACCGGTGGGACGGGCGTTTGTTGAGGAGGTGCGTGGAGAGCTTGGGTCGCTATAGGCTCCTTGAGAGGATCGCTGCAGAACTAATGTCCGCTTTCGGCCAATAGCGGACATCACTTCACATATAAGCCAGTCCAAGACTGCCTCCTAAACTGCCGTAGACTGAGCGCGTCCACATCGGAACGTGACCATGCCTGTTGAGCCGTTGCCCCGCTTACGCAAGAGCATCAACCTTGACGCCATTGCAAAGCTTGACCCAGAGGAAACCGCACGGCTGCGGGAGAGCTATACCGCAGCTATGCAGCCTGTCCTCGATGCTTCCCATACTCTGCCGGCCATGCTTCGCGGTATTGGCGCTACGATTCGTCCGTTCCTTGTAAAGCTTAACGAAGCCCGCTCCTCCATCGAGGGGATAGGCGCCATGATCAAAGCATCGAATTACATGCTTCGAGACGGCATCCGCGGCATCGTGCAGCAAGGCTGGTTTATCGATAGTGATATGGATCTATCGTCGGTCATACAGCTCGGTGAGGACTATTCTTCAGGCCAAGAGGCGGAGGCAGAGGCCGCGTTGATTGCCTACTATCAGGCTGAAGGTGACGCCATTGTCTCCCGGGTGTGCGCCAACGCACCGGATCGTGCCCAGCACATCCAGGACGCGTGGGAGGCTCACAACGCAGGGAAGTACACGCTCAGCGTCCCTGTTTTTCTGATCCAAGCTGACGGCATTGTCTACGACCGAAGAAGCGGACGGCAGCTCTTCTCGAAGAGCAATGATCGGGGTATTAGGACGCTGGCGAAGACAGCAGAAGATGGTTCTGCGGACTGGGTTTTTCTAGCCCCATATGCAGAAGACAGCCCTTTTTCGAAAAATACGAAGGATCTTCCTGCCGATTTTGACGGACTGAATCGCCATGCGGTTCTGCATGGCATCAGCACAAAATTTGCCACAGAGGTCAACAGCCTTCGTGCGTTGTCTGCACTCGGCTACGTGGACTTTGCGCTATGAATAGGTCAGCAGCCGAAGAGTTCATGTCTATTAGTAGTACGAATAGCGATGGTTGCGTCTGGCTAACGGTGGAAGTCAAGGAGTCCACACGCTATGAAATATGTGTGTTCCTGAATCATGACGAGAATCGTTACGACTGGACCATCACACGAAACCGCCAGACCATTGCAAAGGCGCCGACCACTGCCTTCGACGTGCTGCAAGCACTACAATCCGCACTCAATCACTACTGGGGAACCGACCGGGTGGAGCAAAAACCATTTGACCCGTGAGGGTCGGGCTCTGAAAGTAAGGAAACGGACCATGTCTACTCGTATTGTCAGTCGCGTACTCCTCTTCCTTGTAACGGTCACCGGCCCGCTCGGCGCGTCAGCAGCGCCTGAGGAATCGGAATCTACCCCAAAGGTCCAGATGCAGTTGCGTGACATGATGAAGGGCAACGAGAAGCGCAGCATGATCAGCATCGCTTGCCTGACGAGCTCAGCCGCGGCTTTGGAAGCACAAGAAGCGGGCCAGTTGGGGAGCGTCACCAACCAGGCGGCGAAGTATCGGGAAAGCGGTTCCAGCGATGACCCGTATTTCAAGGCGCTGGTTGATCGATACAAGCTCGATCCAGCTCAGGATTTTCTGTTTGCTGCATTCATGAATGCGCAAGCGGATATCGCGTGGCTTGAGGAGAAGCGCCGCTACAGCCCGGGGGCGGAATCGTTCTTCATGGGATACCTGACCGCATCTTGCGCACAGCTAGCCACCGTCCAATGATCTCAGTTGAACAAACGAGGCAGCGGCGTCAGACGGCTTGTGCTGAATAGTTTCTTCAAAGCCGAGGTGGAGCGACGACTCAGAACCAGCTCCAAGCGCAGCATCAGTCCCAACGTTAGAGCCTAAGCTTTTGGCAAGTGTCCGCTTCCGGCCAAAAGCGGACCAAAATAATAGGAGAGAAAGATCAGTTCCGGCTTAAGGCGGTGCCTTTCTCAGCCAGTACGCGACTTGAAGTCATATCATCAATCTGCATCAGGGCTCAGACCTAAGTGCCTGATGGTCCAATTCAGCGACCCTATCCAGCTTCGGCGTCATCGCACACTTCGGGATACAACCAATGCGATCCGCTTATGGAACCAAACCGCACTGTGCCTTACTCTTAAGGAGCATTGCCAACGGCAATTGAATTTAGAGTATCTGGGCGGTTCACCCCGCGCGGTCCGTTAATGTCTACAGCTGTGGAGGCGTGAATGGCAGAAGATCAAGGGGGCGAAGAGGTAATTAGGGAGATAGCGAAGGCGCTAGCCTTTGCGTCTGAGCTTGATCCACAAATTGTTAGATCGCTTCGCTCCGCGATTGTCCAAGCGATGTCGGATTACGAGGACGACACGAACGCGCAAGCTGCAGCCGCGCTTGCGGCGGTTCTCGATTTTAGACCTGTGACGACCCAAGACGCACTCTCGCAAACCTTGGATGAGATCGGGAAGCTGGTCGAAGGTCTCACCGGACTGGAGGACGTCCATTACACCGTTGAGACGCCAGAAGGACGCCGTGTTCGCTCAATCCGGTCACGTCTACCAGCTCTATCACCCCAGGATTTGACGGATGACGAACAGGCAGATCTTGAGGCCTATATCGCTCGATATCTGCCACCGGACGATCCTCGCGAGGAGCACGCGCCAGGAGGACCTCGACTGTGACGATCAATAAGTCAGCAATCCTAAATGCTGTGAAAGCAGCCATTGCGCGTGCGAAGGCGAGCGGGTCTCCCTACGCGCAAGGAAAAGCTTACGAACTTCGGGTGCTGCTCAAGCTTCTGCGAATCATCGATAATGCAGGCTACAAGCTCACGTGTACCCCCAAGAAGGCAGGCGTCCTGACGTTTGGAGGGGCTCCATGCAAAGCAAACCATCCGCAACACGATTACATCAGTGGATCTACACCTACCGAGAAGCTCGAGATTCGGATTTCAGTGCAGGTCACCACACTAAGCCATAGCTGGAAAGGCACGACGGTGGTCAAAGCAGCTGACCGTCACGAGATTGACGTCGGTGTATATCGTCCGATTACGACCCGTCGCTATCCCGCATTTACGGAGCTACTTCTTGGGGCCTCGTGCAAGACTGGCGGCTGGCACAAGGCGTACGTTCGCGAGGCGCTAGGTATGCGTAGGGAGCTAGGACTCCTCACGTCACCTATGACGAGCGTGACGAGCTCAGCTCCGTGGTTCACCGCAAGCGTTCCCTGCGATCCTCCGGTTCCCTTTGCCTTGTACGCCACTAACGCCGGGTCCGCCGTGTATGCGTCGTTGGCAGCTTTGGGGCTCTACGTCGAGCACTACAAGGGTTAGCGGAAACAGGCCTTGGAGTACAGATCAGCTCAGGTGTTTCGAGAACGATGTCCGCTTTGGGTCGAAGGCGGACGCCACCACCGGGCCAGCCGCCAAGCCGTCCCAATGTCCGCTTCCGGCCAGCAGCGGGCATCAGGGAAGCGTGCCGGTGCCTGGAAGAGCTCGATCTGGCGTAGCTCGGTTCACTGTCAACTGAGACGAATCCAGTGCTCCTTCATCTGAGCGCGTCACTGCCCGAAAGTCCTTCTCCAGTCCGAGGGACTCACGTGCATTGCTCGCTTGAAACTCTGACGGAATGAAACCGCGCTCTGAAACCCGGCCTTCTCTGCCACCACATCGATCGGCAGCGCTGAACCCTCAAGCAGCTCCTTGGCGCGGCGAAGTCGTTCCGCCTGAACCCAGTCACCAACGGTCATGCCGGTGACCTTTGCAAACCTGCGGGTGAATGTTCTCCGGCTCATCGCCACTTTTGACGCTAGGCTGTCGATGGAATGATCGTCACCGAGATTGCGCCTGACCTCGTCCATCAGACTACTGAGGGCGGCGTCCCGTGAGTTGTCTGGGACGGGTTGATCGATGTACTGGGCCTGCCCACCCTCGCGGTGCGGCGGCAACACCATCACCCGCGCGACGCGGTTGGCCTCCTTCGTTCCGTAGAGCTTTCGCACCAGGTAGATGCAGCAGTCCAGTCCTGCGCCGGTGCCGGCCGAAGTGACGAGCCTGTCCTCGTCTACATAGAGTGCGTCCACGTCCAGCTTTACGCTTGGAAATCTACCCTGGAAGTCCGATTCGCCTGCCCAATGGGTCGCAGCGCGCTTTCCGTCCAGAAGGCCTGAGTAGGCCAGCGCGTAGGTACCATAGCAGAGGCCAACGACGTAGGCGCCGCGCTCATGGGCAGCGCGCAGTCCGTACTGAAGCGCCTCGGAGGGCGCCTGCCCCAGCTCCGGCCAACCTGCGACCACAACGACGTCGGCCTTATCGAGGAGCTCCAGTCCGCCGTCACCCCTGATCATCAAGCAGTGCGAAGTCGGCCCTCCGCTGCCCTCGACGGCGACCCGTACCCGGAACTCCGTTCGCCCCTCAAAACACATGCCGAAGATCGCCAGCGGGACAGACAGGTGAAACGCGCTGACGCCCGGCTGTGCCAGCAGGACGACCTCCGTCGTACCCACAGATTCTGAGTGGATGGTCATTTTGGCCCGATCCCATCGTCATTTGACATCTGGGCCAGTATCTCACGGAAGGCGCCAAGCCCAGACTTTTCCCATCACATGAGCCCTCAAGGAACTTCAATGAGCAAGACACTTCCCATCGCACTGTGCCTGATGCTGGCCATGGGTGCCCCACTCCACGCATTCAGTGCCGAGGTCAGCCCCAAGGTCTCGATCCAGCAGATCCGCAATGCCACCATCAAGGTGACGTATGGCGGCCAGGTCTTCCTGGTCGATCCCATGCTTGCACGCAAGGGAACCTACCCGGGTTTTGCCGGCACTTATCGTAGCCACCTGCGCAACCCGCTCGTGGAGCTTCCGGAGTCCGTTGAGTCCGTGCTGCGTGGTGTCGACGCAGTCCTGATCAGCCACACCCACCTCGACCACTGGGATGATGCTGCCCAGAAAGAAATCCCCAAGTCGCTGCCCATGTTCGTCCAGGACAATGCGGATGCGGCCCTGCTCCGCAAGCAGGGTTTCAAGGATGTTCGAATCCTGGGCACCGGCACCGTATTCAACGGCGTCAGGATCAGCAAGGCAGGCGCCCGTCATGGCTCGGAGGAAATGTACGCCATCCCCGAGGTGGGCAAGCTGCTCGGCGCAACCATGGGCTTTGTTTTCCAGCAGGCTGGTCTGAAGACGGTGTATGTGGCCGGCGACACCGTCTGGGAAGCCGAAGTTCGCGAAACGTTGAAGACTTTCAAGCCTGACGTGGTGGTTCTCAACACGGGCGATGCGCGGATCGATGGATTCAATACCGGCATCATCATGGGCAAGGAAGATACGCTGCGCGTGCACCAGATGTCTCCCAACGCCAGGATCGTGGCTGTACACATGGATGCGGTCAATCACATGAGCGTCAGCCGCTACGACCTGCAGGACTACGTCATCGAAAAGGGCATCGAAAGCAGTGTCGTCATTCCGCAGGATGGCGAAGTCATCGACTTCTAAAGGAGGATGTATGAAAGCACTCATTGTGATTGATATCCAGAATGACTACTTTGCTGGCGGCCACTTCCCGCTGGAAGGCGCGGAGGAAGCACTCCAGAGTGCGCTGGTACTGATCGAGACCGCGCACGGCAACAACGATCTGGTCGTGGTCGTACAGCATCAGGCACCCGCTGGCGCGCCCTTCTTCGAGACCGGCAGCGTCGGCGCCGATCTGCATCCGTCCATTCAATCGGCGATGCGGAATTCCCCTTTGGTGGTCAAGCATGAGGCGGATAGCTTTCTGCGAACCAATCTCGCCGAGCTGCTCCGGCAGCACAAGGTGGACACCATCGATCTGGTCGGCATGATGACCCAGCATTGCGTCACTCACACAGCCCTCTCGCCGGAGGCGGTGGGCTACCCGGTGACGATCCACGCTGACGCGTGCGCCGCCCCGACCCGTGCGCTGAGTGCGTTGGCACTGAGCGGGCTGAAGGCCCGCCACTTGGTCGTCTGATAGGCATCAAGCGCCCTGGCACGTCACGGTCCAGGACGCGTGCAGAGGAGACAAGCACCTAGGACTTCACGGAGTGGCATCGGATGGATTCACCACTCTGGGGACCGAACTTCCCATGTCCGCTTCCGGCCTGAAGCGGACCTCAGCCACCGACGGAGCGCGATCGGCTCGCGTCGGAAATACATAGCGAAAAGGAGAACCTTGAATACTCTTAGCTATGCGATGTGATCATCGCTTTTGCTTTAGAACTGTAGCTACGAGGTTCGAAAGTTGTGCGAGCATGTTGCTGGCATCTTCCTCCTTCTCCCCCGGCGCGCCCATGGCGTCGGAGAACAGACTCCTAGCCACCTCAGTCTTTACCTCTTCAGCCTTCTTCGGGTCAAGCAAAGCAAGATACGGCTCAATGGTTGTCAGGATATGCTGCCGACGACGGTTGAGTACCTCGTTGTTACGGTGCCGGCTAGATTCCTTGGCCAGATAAACTGCTGGCGCAAACAAGACAAGAGAGAAGGGCAGACGGTATAGCGCCTTCTGCCAATCAACGCTGTAACCGCTGACAACTTGGCCAACATGCCAGAGTTCAGGTAAGAACAGCACCATAGCTGCTACAACCATCAGACTGATGGCAAGCCGCCGGTAAGTGTTGGCGCTAACCTTCTCTTCATTTGCATAGGTGGCGTACGCGCCTGCCTGTGACGTATTGATCACTGATCCAAGCACCTTGCCGGCCTGCCCCTCATAGTCGGCCAGGACAACTAGTCCCGCAGCATACTTCTTTGCGAACTCTGAGAAGGCCTCGTCTGCCTTGGTATGCTGTGTTTCCTGCCATTTGTCGTAGCGTTCTGCCCGTGACGTTTCGGCTTGGGTGAAGGTTTGCGTGAAGGTCGACATCTGGTTTTGGAGCTGGCTTTCGAGTGCGGTCATGCGCTCGATGAGTTTATCTATGGCGAGGTTGGACTCCGCCGAACGGGCGTCGACCTGTCCTACCGCCTTGCCCAGGTCTTCGAGCTGAGCAGAAGCGTTGCGGTGCCAGTCGGCTACGTACTTTCCAAGCGACGTTGCCGCAGCTACGACCGCCGGCGAATCAGTAGCAGGCAGCGTAGACGCATATCGCTGGACTTGGGTGGCAAGCGCGTCAACCTGCCCATTGGCATTGCGAAGGTGGCCTACATTGCTGTTGCTGAGGAATGCCTGTACCTCGCCCAAGGTCGTTTGCGCGGATGCATGCATGCTCCCAAGCACTTCGAGGTTCCCCATTTCCGGGTCGACTGCCGCCAACGTGGAGTCCAGCTGGGCGACGACCTTCACAAGCCGGGCAAGCTCCTCAGCATCGGCCAGGGGCGCATCGCGGGGAACCGAAATTCCAGCCACAGTGCTAGTAACTGATTGCCAAGTGCTGTGAAAAGGGTGGGCAGTGTATTGCTCAGTCCAGCGTGACATTGCGCATCGCCTCCTGTCTGTTGGGCACGGATAGTATCGCCTTATATAGAGACTTTACGGTTGCGCTCTGAGCCACTCCTACCAAGCAGGTCCGCCCTGGGTTGAGTACGGACCAAGGCATACTTCTTGCAGGCCCGGGACTGTCCGCTTTCGGCCAGAAGCGGACATGCCTGCGCGACTTCACTGAGGCATCCCAACTGCGCGCTAGGATGCGCCCCAAGAATATCCAAGACCCCTACGCGATCTCAACCGAGCTGCGGTACCTGAGGCGGGGAAAGCATCAGCTCAATGTCCGACAACCATCCGCGCATCTCCCCGGCAGGATCAACCTCGCCAAGCATGTGGGCATCCATTGTCGGCACTACAACTTCGGCCAGCCACGCCTTCACCCTGTTGGATCCCCACTTGGCGCCAGCAGGGGCATGGAGATTCAGCTCTGCTTTCAGCAACTCTGGAACATCGTCGTCAGCTCCAAACGGACCGGCGAGATTACAAGCAAGTTGCAGCGCCTGTGCGCATACGTTGATTGCCGCATGATGCACGAAGTTCTCCATCTCATTCCTTGATGTGGAAACGCCTTTACACCAAGCGCGCTGATTCACCGCATCCACTTTCTCCTGATGCTTGGCGGGCTCGTTGGCGGGGGCATCGCGGTCGTAGAGATGGAACTCTGGACGATTGAGTGCGTGCAGACGTGAGGCCCACAACGCTAGATTGTTGGCGCCGCCAGAGGGCACAAAAACCACGTCACCTACCAGCTCCAGTGCCTCGAGATCAGGGACTGCTGTGCCATGTGAGCGGAACATCTTGGACAGGCTCTTCATGAAAGCAATGTCATGGATACCCTCCACCACGATAAACGCCTTCACCGAATGATCAGGCAGGACACCCAGGCTGTCCGCTATCGCCTTATTGACTGCGTCCTCGCCGCCGTTGGAAATGATCCTAGTGCCTTCCTCGCTTCTGCTTAGGAATCTCAAACAGCTACTCGGGAGTGATCGCGCAAGGGTAGGCGTATGCGTTGTGACGATTACCTGATCGTCGCCCACAGCAAGCTGCTGCAGTGCCCGCATTAGCAGACGCTGATTGTTCGGATGCTGACTTGTCTCAGGCTCTTCGACAGCGTAGATGGTTGACTGCGCACCTTTCTCCCGCATAACCCGCTCGGCTTTCGCCCGAAAGAAGTTCAGAAGGATAAGGCGGCGGACGCCACTTCCCCGCTTGTTCAACGGGATTTCGTCGTCGCCTGTAATGGATGCCTTTATAAGCGCCGCCCAGTTCGGCCTCTCGAACTTCGGGGTAAGTGTGTCTGCGACAGCTGGATCCATCTCCTTAAGCTTCTGCAGAGTGAGATCGGCCACCTTCTTGACCTCCCCTTCTACGAAGGTCATAACCGCCTGCAGTTCCATCGCCTTTGCTGCGATCGCCTCCTTGATGGCAACCTTAAGCGGGTCTTGTGCTTCCGAGTCTTGATCGGAACTCTGGCGGTCGCTCTTGAACAATGCATACAGGGGCAGCGTCGCCTTCAACCCATCCCACAGCTTTATCGAGTTGCTCTTGTCGTCAACACCGTCGCCGCCGATAAGCACATCCCTGACAGCCATGTCCAGCTGCCCAACCTTGGTGCGAATAGCTGATCGCAGATCGCGCTTCACAGTCCTGTTGACCAGTGCCATGTCAACGTCAACCTCTTCGGCCCGGGCCTTCAGTTCGTCGATCTTCAGGGCTAGCAGATCCTTGATCTTCTCAGCGTCAGGATGGACGGCCTTCAGACGTAGGGCGGTAAGCTTCGGCCTCTCGATTGAGCAGTTGTAGACCTTCGTGATCTCCAGATCGCCATCCGCATTGAGGAGATACTCGCCACTCAGGCTAGTCGAAGCAGCTTCATCAAGGATCAGCTCACTGGGCAAGTCCCAGAACACACATGTAACGGTCACTGCTTTGGCTTCTCCTCCCTTCGAGGCATCGTTCTTATCGAGAGCCTTGTCATTGAAGAAGACGTCTAGCGCGTCCAGCAATGTTGACTTACCGGCATCGTTCCGTCCAACAAGAGCAGTGAGATCGTCGAACGTCACGGTGAATGGGCTCTTGTAGCAACGAAAGTTCGCTACTGTCATCGACTTCAATTTCATGAAACCTCCTTGGCGGATAAGAATTTCCATTTGATCTCGCCACAACGCCAGAACCGTCAATAGCGTTGCCGGGAGGTTGACCCGTATGGCAAGACATACCTTCAAAAAAGTCGACTGCACCACCCACTCAAGGCAAGTGTGACTGTCTCTTGTGGGCCGCCTATCGCCCCCAACCTGGAGCAGGCCTTGAACTCGCGCCCTCCGAGTTAGTAGCTTGGAACAATTGGGGGAATGCTGAGACGCCGCAGATCTCGATTCACGGTCTCCAGCAGCGCTAACCGCCGTGCATTATAAATCTGTGCGAGACTGGCGTTTAGCTGACCGTCCTTGCGATCCCTGATTGCGTTTTTTCGCAGCTCAGCAACCTCCTTCTTCAGTGCAGCGCGCAGACTAGCTGATGGCCCCTTAGGCAACATGCTCTTTGAGTATGTTGCGCTTATCAGCTCATTGGTATATCGATCGCGCAGCAGCCCAGTGTCGAGAAAAAGGGTCGTGTCAGCAAGTGCGAGCACGAAATCTTCGTAGCTGAATTCATGCCGAAAGTCATCGATGAAGGCCGGGCGATCAAAGCCACTCTTGATGGCTTCAAGATCTTCCCGCTCTTGATCATGACCAAAGCTACGTGCGTAACGCTCGTAGGTGTCCTTAACAACTTGATTCGACCGGTTGAGCTTGTCATTGAAGTGATTCCAACTCCAACACACAATCTTGAACGGGTAGTTTCCGGAGCGATTGAGGTTCGTTACAGCCTTATGCATGCCGGTGTCTTCAGGCAATGTTGTCGCCATGGCGAAAATACTGAGGCTCGGCTGAAAACTGAGGGCCTTATTTGCTTCGTCCCGAATGAACGATTCGGTGATTTTTCTGCCCGCACTCATCTCCTTGCATTGCACGCCCATTCGTACCCCGCTATGCGTCTCCCCATACACATCGACGCCATCTTGCCTTTGCCCCAAACGCCCGTATTCGTGCACGGTACCTTCCGTGCACATCAGTTCGACAAGGCGAACGGTAAGTGTTTGAAAGTCCTGCCAGTTAGCTGGCGGAGGGAAATTGAGCATCATCAGTTCATGGTCCTGTATTTGCAGTAGCAGAATGCTAACCCAATCTAAGCGGATGCTTGCGGCGCGACAGAAACCACCAGTGACGTGAGAGCACACAGGCTGGGGCGCAGTCCAGATGAGGCACCTCGCCGAACGGTCTCTCAGACATCCCTCCCGAACTCAACCAGGGCAGCCCGTAGTACACGCGCGGGATCGATAACCGGCATTTCGGCTGGCTGCGCGCCGTCGAGGAGCGCATGTGGCGACAAGAGATGCTCGCCAGGGCTTCCGCCGGCACCTGCGGCAAGAATTGATCGTAAACGCATGACCGATACGGCCTTGCGGACATCTGAGAGATCATCAAGCGATATGCGATCAGAGCTGTCCATGCGGCTTGATTAGCTATTAGACGGACCCCGGAGTCCGGTTACACGACTTCCCCACAAAGCACCGCATGGCGGGCTCTCCCCTTGGTACAGCGCGATGCTAGGTCGGCCGGGTCCGGCTAACACGCCAGCGTATAGCCGGGCCGAGCGATAGGGTCAGTGACCTCCGCAAGCTCGCTCCGGCAGATTTGTAGACGTTCGCTTCAGATCTGAAGCAATCCGTTAGATCAACAGCAGATTACCGCGCCCCTTGGGCTCTATCGAACCGTCGGGCTAGCGCAAACGCGCGATGACGAAGGCTCTGCGGCTGGGTCTGGCTAGCAAGTCAGCGTACAACGGGACCCAGTGGCGGACTCAGTGACACCGTAAGCGCGCTCCGGTTGATCTCTGGTCAGACATTGTCACGGGCCCAACGACGGCGTCCCTGCAAGTCGTCCGCTTTGGGCCAGAAGCGGGGATCGTCGAGCATTTCAATCAATCAGTTGCGAATCAGAGTTGAACTCACTGGATCAGGGCGGGATGTCATCAGCGAACCCGCCAAGCCCTGAATCATTGAGTAAAGTGACGAAATCTCCTAGCTCTCGCACGCCTTCTGTCTTCTTGTGGAGCGCGTTGAGAAGGCCGGGAAAATCAAAGCTCCCGACGATCTCCTCATTGGCTGCCGACTCTGTGATTATCCGCTGCGCGTGCTCAACGGCGAGCTCAGATGCATACATTGTAAGTAATCGACCATTTTTATTTGCCTCTGCAAAAGACCGGGATCGTAGGTAGATGTCAATGAGGCGATCGGCCACTGAAGCAGGTAGGTCAAACCAAAATACGCTCTCGATCTCGTCGACGGTCGATCTCGCAATTCGCTTCTTTGCTTCTTTGGCAAAGGCATCGAAGGGCAGGGCGTTCTCAATGACGTCGAACTTATCAGAGGGAAGTTCTCTGATGAAGCTTAATACCCGCTGTGAGACGTCAGCTTCTACGAGACCCCACGCCTCCTTGCAGATCGAGAAGAATTCGACGACAACTCCTAGTTTGGTGTCGTCCAACTGTCGGATCACGGGCGAGCAGTGTGCCTGGACAGCTTCATTCCATTGTTGATGATGTAAGTTGCGTACCGCCTTTAGCGCGGATGAGTAGCGCGATCTTTCAAGGTAGTCAGCTTCGCCGATCAGATAGTCCTTAATAAGTACGGCCACGAAGTTGCGTGTAAGCGAATCACGAGGCCTGCGCATGGCGCCGTTAGCCAGCCACGCTTGTGCTTCGTCTACCTTCCTTGGAAATAGCTGCGACCTAACATCGGTTAGCAGCCGGTCCAGGGCATATTTTCCCTGCGCAGGAGGGTGCATAAGAAGCACCGTTACAGCGTTTCTGATATGTAAGCGTGCGAGTTCGCCAGGAGGAGAGTACGCTTCCCCGTCCGCGACGAACGAAGGATGAGCGCAACGGTTTCTGTCGTCGTAGAGCCGCGTGAGGTCTATGTATTCTAGGTTGTTCACGAGCTCGAAGGGCGACTTTGCCTTGTTGAGGAGGTCCTTTTCGAACCGCAGAGCTGCAGTCACGTCGCCGTTGGCCCTGATTCGCTCGAGGGCTTCCGCCTCTTTTCCCGCAGCAGCATCGCCGGCGATGGCAAGCTCGTGAAACTTTTGCATGATGTCAAAGCAGACTGCGATCCATGTTGAGACGATAGCCGCTCGAAATGCCCCAGCTCTGTAGCTGGACACTGCTTCCCGAATGTAGTTGCGTGCACGCTCATTTCTGCACTGGAGCACTAGCTCGTCCAAGTCATAAAGCGGCGAGGTCATTCTGGCGCTTCCGTCGTCTGAAAGCCCAAGTATCGGGTGTGTCTGCAAATTAGCCAAAGACTGCGATAGCTTTGGTTGAAATGCGAAGTTAAATCAATGACTTAGGTGTGGCGTTTTTCGGGCTTCGGGTTTCGGAGTAATGGGGGCTCAACCTGACCCCGTCAATCCGGACGGACAGCGGCAGGAAGTCGGGAGGCCAGAAGCCGCAGAGAGCCGGTCGACGTATCTTCCCAAAGGGTGTTGTATTAGAAGCCCTCCCGACGCAGTGCATCACGTCGGTTGCACCGTAGGACCTGAGACACAGAAAGTCCACCGGTTTGACGGAGGTGCGTACCGCTCTCTGAAGCGTTTCCAGGCTCCATGAGGAGGAGGCTGTTACTGAATTTTGTTGGTATCAATTGTTGGCGGCGCGTGGCTTCTGGGCGAAATCCCGATTGGCTGATAGCCCAGCGAGCTGGGCCATCAACCCCAGATTTCAACCTTCAACGTCTGCGAGAACGATGGCGGGGCATCGGGGCTGCTTTCGGCCAAGAGCCGACCATCCTGGCTCTTCAGCACGGACAGCATCGGCGGAAGCAGTTGCTAACATTACAAACTACTCCTCCCTGGAAGGACGTCGCCCGCATGCCTTTCCTCCCGGCGTTTCGCCGAGTCGCAGCGCTGACGCTCGTGGCCTTGCCAGTCTGTCCGTTTTCTACCTTATCAGCGGCGGAGCCTGCTTCTGAGACCAGCGCCTTCATCCACCCCATCAACAATACCGAAGACGCCCCTTTGGTAGAACTGGGTAGCAACGGCCTGCTGCGCTATGCCTTGTACTCCGAACGCGGTAGCGATCACGCGCGCAACGTCGTCCCGGACTTCTCCCGCGCCGGCTATCAAGGCGGCGGCGTCAGTCTGCCCACCCGCTCCAGCATTCCCGTTATGGAGGTCCTTGAGCCAAACGCCGAGGGTGACGACTATCCCCGCATCCAGGCAGCCATCGACGCGGTCGCCGTCCGTGTCCAGGACAGCCGGGGCCTACGCGGCGCTGTTCTGCTGCGGCGCGGCCACTATAGATTGAGCAAGACGCTGAACATCCGGGCCAGCGGCGTGGTGTTGCGCGGTGAAGGTCGAGGTGCCGACGGCACGGTGATCCGCTCCGAAGTCAATGAGCGACAGGGCAAGATCCTTGAAGTGGGGAATAGCGAATCCGCGGTTCCCCGCGCCGCTCGGGACCCACGCCGGACCGCCATCACCATAGACTACGTGCCGGTGGGGGCGATGCGGATCACAGTGAAGTCCGCAGCCGGCTATCGCGTGGGCGATACGGTATCGATCGCGAGGGAACCCAATGCCCGCTGGGTCGGCCCCGAGGGCATCGATACCGCACGATACCGCTGGACGCCCAGCGACTACGCTGTGTACAGCGAACGCGTCGTCACTGCCATAGACCACGACACGATCACCCTGGATGCCCCGATCATGGACGCCATCGAGACCCGCTTCGGTGGCGGCAGCGTCTATCGCACGGATCCCATCCGTATCTCGCAGGTCGGCATCGAAGACCTCCGCCTTGAGGGTAATCCCGAGACCGGTACGGTCAACGGCACCGCCGATTCCGGCCCCTTTACTGCGCTCCGCTTGGGTGCAATTTACAACTCATGGGTTCGCGGTGTAACGGTGCGTTATGTGTCGCATGGATTCGTGACCCGCAACGGCGCGCAGTTCAATACCCTGCAGGACATTGCCTATCTCGACCCGAGGTATGGCGAAACCCAAGGCGCCCGTCGCTATGTGTTCCTTTACGAGGGCAACGCCGCCTTCAATCTGATCCAGCGCTGCTACAACCAGGGCGGCAGGCATACCTTCGTCATCGGCGCACGTGTACCCGGTCCCAATGTGTTTCTCGACTGCCTCGCCGTAGGTGACAGCAATGACAGTGGTCCACATCATCGCTGGTCCACCGGCACGCTGTACGACAACACCAAGGGATACATGCTGCGGGCACAGAATCGCCGGTACAGCGGAACGGGGCATGGGTGGGCGGGCGCGCAGCAGATGTTCTGGAACACCGAGCACGACATCTACGTCATCCAGGCGCCGCCGTTCGCGATGAACTGGAGCGTGGGACAGGTTGGCGCTATTGCACCGGGGAAATTCCCGCCTGAAGAGCCTGCGGGGATCGTGCAATCGATGGGCCAGGTGGTGTCACCTCGCAGCCTGTATCTGCAGCAGTTGCGTGATCGTCTGGGCGAACAGGCGGTGATCAACATCACCACTGAAGCGCAACGTGACGGGCGTATCTGGGACAGCCTGGCAGCTGGTGCGGGAGAGTAGCGCTCACGCTGACCAACTGTGCGTCTGCGGTTCAGGCACCAAGCCCCGCCGACGCCGACACCCGCCGCCTTACATCGCCAAGGGAAGCTCGTCCTCGGTCACTACGCCCTCAAACCGCGGTCGACCAAACCAGTACCCCTGCATCAGCCTTATTCCGAGATCGGAAAGACAGCGCGCCTCGTCAGCGGTTTCTATGCCTTCGGCGATCACATCAATGGCCAGCGCTGTACACATGGACACCACACCGGTAACGATCGCACGTCGCGAGGCGCTCTGGTCGATGCCACGGATCAAGCCCATGTCCAGCTTGACCAGGTCGGGCTGGAAGTCGGCCAGCAGGTTCAGACCGGCAAAGCCGGCACCGAAATCATCGATGGCCGTCTTGAAGCCAATCCGTTTGTACTCGGTGAGGATCTCGGCCAGCCACTTCCCATCACTGATCTGCTCGCCTTCAACGGTCTCGAAGATGATCTGCTCGACCGGAAAGTCGTGTCGTTGCGCAGCCTCCAGGGTAGAGCGGATGCACAGCTCGGGCCGGTAGATCGCGTTGGGCAGGAAGTTGATCGACAGACGCGAACGCATCTTCAACCGCGCGGCGATCTCGATAGCCTTGGCACGGCATGCCTGGTCGAATCGGTAACAGTTGTCCGCGGTGACTCGGGACAGCACCGAGTTGGCAGGCTCACCGTCCGGGCCACGCACCAGTGCCTCATGGGCGAATATCTGTCCTGCGCGCACGTCGACGATGGGCTGGAACGCGTAGCTGAACGCGAACGGCAACGGCTCGGCGTCACGGCACAGCGCGCATTGCGTACGCGTTTGGGCGGAGGGCATGCGGTGGGTTCCTGCCCGCGATGGCGGCGATGGCGGCGATGGCAAACGATCATAGCCGATGCATGTCAGGACCGCGTCGACGCCCGCTAGGGCATCCCACCCTCTTCCCGATGCTTGTCGATAGCCCTGGCCACCCGGATGTTCCGCACCAACACCGGCAGATAGAACAAGGTAAACACCGCAACCACGATTGCCGACCATGCCAAGAGGGAAAGCCGCACGCCGCCGTAAGCCAAATGCATGATGAGGTAACCCGCAAGCGCAAAAGCAATCGCCTGCAGGTAGTAAATGCCCACCGTCTTTGCGATCTCTTTATAAACTCTGTTCATCGCGATTTCTATTTCTCGACCAAGGGCTGCAGGTCCTGGCGTGAGCTTACCGCCGAACCGAGAACGTTGGCAGCCGCCTGGGTCGGGTTTGAACAGGAGAAGCCCGGAGTCGCGTCGCGGATTCCGTCAGCGGCCTCCGCGAGCCACGTCGCGCAACGCGACGACGCTGAGTTGCCCAGGCCGTGGTCACAGGTCAGCGAGTGGACGTGTCGGCCTCGGGCACGAACTGCATCGGCCGCTCGGGCCACGCACATGCGCTGTTGAACGTGAACTCCAGATTCGGCGGTGCATGGCGAGGGGTGAGTCCGTTTCGGAACCCGAGCCACATCAGCGCGGTGTCCAGCGGCTGTTCCTGCTCGAATTCCGCACGCACGGAGCATTGGCGGTTCAGGTTGCCCACGGGCACGATGCGTAACTGAGTGGGGCAGCCCGGTCCAGCCGCGGCGGCCACCTGGCGATCGATCTGCGCCTGCATGGCGTCAAGCATTTCTCCCACGGTGAGCAGATACCAACCCGTCGTGTCGATCCGGATCTTGTGCATCGTTGCGAACTGGCACTGCAGGGAGGCGCGTAACAGGGGATCTGTCTTCGCCTGCACGCTGTCCCACAGTCGCTCGAGGATGACGCTCGAACAGCCCTCCGGATCGTCCGTTCCGCAGGACCTGAGCAGGGCGTCGTTGCCACCCCACAGGCCGAACTGGTTGCGCACGCCTGTGCCGTACCCCATGTAGAGCTGGCTGATGACAGCGTCCTTTGGGTTTCGCCGTATCCAATCGACGCGATCGGCGGGCAGTTCGCCCAGAAGCCGATCGACGGCTTCGTCAACCGTACCGGGCCAGGATGTGCTCGCCGACGCCTCAGGCGCGCGCGGCGCGCATGCGGCCAGCCCCAGCGAGAACAGCGTGATCGTCCAGATCCACGTCTTGCGCATGACGGGTCGGCCTCAGCGCGGGCGCTGGCGGCGCGCGTAGTCCACCAGGTCGCGGGGATAGACGCGATGGTCGATGGCGCTGTCGTCGATATCGTAGAGATACGCGATGGCGGCCGCCTCGAACGCCCAGTAGCCGACGAAGCGGGCATCGTCGTCCACATGGCTGTCATGCCAGGGCGCGTGCTCGAAGGCGGCGTACCAGCCCTCGCAGTAGGTGGCAAGCAGCGTGCTGGCCTCTTCCGGTGTCTCGGCGTAGATGGCCTGGACCAGCGGCGTGCAGTAGGCGTGGAACCACTCGTCGACATCATGCCGGTCCGGCAGCACGCGCATCAGCAGGTCTTCATACAGCGTATCGCTGGCGACGAAGTTGGCCTGGTCCATCAAGGCGGCCACGCGCGCCAGCAGGTCCGGACGCCCCAACAGGATGCACAGCGCGAACAGCTGCGTGCATTCCAGGTACTGATCCGGCCAGTCATCGATCGCAAACGGCGCAATCAGCGGTTGCTGCTCGTACTGGGCAAGCATCTTCTGCCGATGCTCCACGTGGTCTACCAGCGCTTCCAGCAGCGGCGGCAGCGTCTCGATCGGGTAGCCGGCGGTGTAGGTGATGTGCAGGTGCTCGGCGGCCAGCCGCTGGAACCAGCGCGCGCGCAGCGAGCGTTCTTCCGTGTCCGAATCGGACTGGAAGCGGTGTTCCTGGAAAAAGGCGATCGTTGCCTGGCGGTCTTCCAGGAACTGCGCGTAGTGCTGGGCTTCAAGCGGGGCTTGGCGTGGCTGCATGGATCTTCCTTGACCGGGCATGCGCCCCTCGATCACCGGGGCGCCGGAAACAAAAAAGCCGACCAAACGGCCGGCTTCTTCATGTTGCAGCGTGGTGGGCGGTACAAGGTTCGAACTTGTGACCCTTGCCGTGTGAAGGCAATGCTCTACCGCTGAGCTAACCGCCCGATGCTGCTGAGCCGCTCATTATAGGGCGGCAAATTTCGACGTCAACG
>Ga0247738_10000342_pt1 | contig 18595 bp, 17 predicted proteins | sample UWRJL013104B2_FD_180936 | JGI IMG/M metagenome (GOLD analysis project Ga0247738, IMG submission 180936) | Plant litter microbial communities from Arlington Agricultural Research Station in Wisconsin, United States - UWRJ-L013-104B-2 | ecosystem: Environmental > Terrestrial > Plant litter >...
AACAGCCTTCCTGCGCCCCCTCCCGCCAGCGCAAGCGCGCCGGGGTGCGGGATCCCCACATGTCCACCTGAAGCGAGCCACCAAGATGACCAAGAACCCCTCTCCTCATGCCAAGCCCAAAGTCGCGCTCATCACCGGCGTCACCGGGCAGGACGGCTCGTACCTTGCAGAACTGCTGCTCGAAAAAGGCTACATCGTGCACGGCATCAAACGCCGCAGCAGCCAGTTCAACACCCAGCGCGTGGACCACATCTACCAGGACCCGCACATCGACAACGCGCGCTTCCACCTGCACTACGGCGACCTGAGCGACACCAGCAACCTGATCCGCATCGTGCAGGAGACGCAGCCCGACGAGATCTACAACCTGGGCGCGCAAAGCCATGTGGCCGTGAGCTTCGAGAGCCCCGAGTACACCGCCGATGTGGACGGCCTGGGCACGCTGCGCCTGCTCGAAGCCATCCGCATCCTCGGGCTGGAGAAGAAGACCCGCTTCTACCAGGCCAGCACCTCCGAGCTGTACGGCCTGGTGCAGGAAACCCCGCAGAAGGAAACCACGCCCTTCTACCCGCGCAGCCCCTACGCGGTGGCCAAGCTCTACGCCTACTGGATCGTGGTGAACTACCGCGAGGCCTATGGCATGTACGCCTGCAACGGCATCCTGTTCAACCACGAATCGCCTCGACGCGGCGAGACCTTCGTCACCCGCAAGATCACGCGCGGCCTGGCCAACATCGCCCAGGGCCTGGAAAGCTGCCTGTACATGGGCAACCTCGATTCGCTGCGCGACTGGGGCCACGCCAAAGACTACGTGCGCATGCAATGGATGATGCTGCAGCAGGAGAAGGCCGAGGACTTCGTGCTCGCCACCGGCGTGCAATACAGCGTGCGCCAGTTCATCGACATGGCCGCCCGGGAGCTGGGCATCACCCTGCGCTTCGAGGGCAAGGGCGTGCATGAGCAGGCCATCGTGCAGGCCATCGAGGGCGACAACGCCCCGGCGCTCCAACCGGGCGACGTGATCCTGAAGGTGGACCCGCGCTACTTCCGCCCCACCGAAGTGGACACATTGCTGGGCGACCCCGCCAAGGCCAAAGCCAAGCTGGGCTGGGTGCCTCAGATCGCACTGCAGGAAATGGTGACCGAGATGGCGATCGCCGACCTGGCCGATGCAAAGCGCCACGCCCTGCTCAAGACCCACGGCTTCGCCACCGCCGTGGCCAGCGAACACTGACCACGTCCCTCCACACCCATGTCTGTCCCTCACCCCTTGCGCACGCCCACCCCGGGCCTCTCGTCCATCGCCGGGCGCATCGCCTCCGGCGCGGGTGCGTACGGCTATGCGCAAGCGGTGAGCATCGGCACGCAACTGGTGTCGTTGCCGCTTTTCCTGCACTACTGGGACATGACCACCTACGGCTACTGGCTGGCACTGACGGCCCTGCCGTTTTACCTGTCGCTGGCCGACGCGGGCATCTCCACCGCTTCGTGCAATCAGATGATCGGCTTGATCGCACAGGGCAAGAAGGCGCGAGCAGCCGAGGTCTTTCAGAGCGCTGTGGCCTTCCTGTCGGCCTTCTCTTTGCTGATCCTGCTCACCGTCGGTGCCGTGCTGCTGCTGCTGCCATCCAACACGCTGGCGGCACCGCAATGGAAAACGGTGCTCATGCTGCTGTCCATCAGCGTGGTGCTCAGCCAGTTCTGCAGCCTGGCCGAAGTGGTCTACAAAGCCACCGGCGGCTATGCCGCAGGCACCTACCTCGTCACCACCGGTCGCTTGAGCGAATGGGCCGGTGCCCTGACCGGCCTGGTGCTCACGCAGAGTTTCGTCGGCGTCGCCCTCTCGGCGCTGCTGGCCCGTGTGGCTTACACGCTGCTGAGCATCTGGCTGAGCCAGCGGCGAACCGACTTTCTGCGCTGGGGCGTGCGGCGGGCCAGCCTGGCCGACATCCGGCAGGCTGCGGCGCCCGGCACGCTGTTCCTCTCGCTCTCGCTGACCAACGCGCTCAGCCTGCAAGGCTTCACCCTGCTGGTGGCGGCCACCCTGGGCCCGGCCGCCACCGCCGTGTTCAACACCTACCGCACCGTTGCGAGGATCGTGGTGCAGGTCACCAACGCCCTGAGCAATCCGCTCTGGCCGGAGCTCACCGCCCTCAAGGGACAGCAGGACGACGGCGCTTTCTGGCGGCTCTACCGACGAGCCAACCGCCTGGGCCTGCTCATCGCCGCCGGAGGTGCGCTGCTGGTGTACCTGGCCGCGCCCTACCTGCTGGACATCTGGACCCATGGCCACATCCCCTTCACCGCCACCAGCATGGCGCTGTTCCTGCTCTATGCCGCCGTGTGCTCGGCCACCCAGATCCCGCGCGTCGTGCTCATGTCCATCAACCGGCATGGCGGTCTGGCCTGGCAGAGCCTGGTCGCTGCCGTGGTGTCGCTCGTGGTGGCGTGGCTGGTCTGGCGCAGCGCCGGCATGACCGGCGTGGTGGGCGCCATGTTGCTGGGCGAAGCACTGGTCTGGCTCACCTCCACGCGCGCCGTGCGCCGTCTGCACGCCACAAAGGCCACCGCATGATCGTCGACCTGCACACCACCTCGCCACCCGACACGATGCACGACGTCGTCATCGTCGGCGGTGGCACCGTGGCCCTGTTGTTGGCCGTGCTGTTGGCGCGCCAGGGCCAGCGGGTGATGGTGCTGGAAAGCGGCGGCGGCAGCTTTGAAACGCCGGCCCAGGAGCTCAACGACGCCACCGTCGTTGGCCGGACCCACAACGGCATTTCCGTGGCGCGGGGACGCGCCCTGGGTGGCACCTCCAACCTCTGGGGCGGCCAGCTCACCGGCTTTGTGCCCTCCGACTTTGAAGCCCGCGCAGGCGTGTCTGACGCACCCTGGCCTATCACCTACGAAGACCTGCTGCCCTGGTACGAGGCCGTGGCCAAAGAACTGCGCCTGGCCGACGTGCTCGATGAAACCACGCCTCAGGCACACAAGCTCTTCGGCGACGGCTTCCCCGATATCCCCGGCTTCACCCTGTTCCTCACGCGCTGGCTCAAGGAACCCGCCATGGCCCGGTACTTCAAAGAGCGCCTACAGAACGCGCCCGGGCTCACCGTCCTGCTGCACGCCCATGCCACGGGCCTGGACCTCGCACCCGAGGGCGACCGCATCACATCGGTCCGTGTGGCGCGGCCCGACGGCAGCCTCACCGCCGTCTGCGGCCAGCGTGTCGTGCTGGCCAACGGCACCATCGAAATCGCCCGCCTGTTGCTCGCCTGCGCGGCCGAGCAGCCGCAGGCTCCCTGGGCCGACAACCCGTGGGTGGGCGCGGGCTTTCAGGACCACCTCGAAATGCGGGGCGGCCGGGTGCACCTGCTGGACAAACCCCGCTTCCTGCGCACGTTCCAGAACATCGTGCTCGGTGGCCACAAGTACCAGCCCAAGCTGCGACTGGCCACCGGCGCGGGCGCCCTCGCTGCCGACCCGGCGCTCCAGGTCACCGGCTACTTCGCGTTTGAATCCAGCATCGCCGAACACCTTCAGCACCTGAAGGTGCTGGTCAGGTCGCTGAAGCGCGGCGGGCTGCCACGCCAGGGCCTGGGCGCACTGGTGCGCCACCTCCGGGGCCTGGGCAGCGCCTGGCTGCCGATGATCGTCCAGTACCTGCGGCACCACCGCATCCACAACCCGGCCGACCGGGGCGTCTGGCTCGTGATGCACGCTGAACAGCTGCCCCGCCAGGACAGCCGCATCACGCTCGACCCCCAGCGCAGAGACCGCTTCGGCATGCCCCTGGTCGCGCTGGACTGGCGCATTGGCGGCCAGCCCGAGGTGCGTGCCATGGCCGCCTTCATGCGCCGCATCGGGGACAGCCTGCAGGCGGCTGGGCTGGCCCGTGTGGAGATCAACAAGCTGCTGGCGGATGAAGATGCCCGCGCGCTGGACCACGCCACCGACACCTACCACCAGTGTGGTGGTGCGCGCATGGGCCACCACCCGCTTGACGGCGTGGTCGACAGCGGACTGCGCGTATTCGGCACGCGCAACCTGTACGTGGCCGGGGCCGCCGTGTTCCGCACCTCCAGCTACGCCAACCCGACCTTCACCGCCATGGCCCTCACGGCCCGGCTCGCCGACCAGCTCGGCCGGGAAGCCCTCGCATGAACACGCCCGTCGCACCCTCGCTGACCAGCCTGCTGGGCTTCGGTTGCGGCCGCCTTAACGGGGGCAGCGACAAGGCCACGTCGCTGCGCCTCATCCACGCCGCGCTGGACCAGGGCATCCGCTACTTCGACACAGCGCCTCCGTATGGGCTGGGCGCGTCCGAAGCCGTGCTGGGTGAGGCGCTCAAAGGCCGGCAAGAGGACGTGACCGTGGCCACCAAGGCGGGGCTGGCCCGCCCCGCCTCGCCCGGTCTCATGCAGAAGGCCAGGGCCGTGGTCAAGCCGCTGGCCCGATGGGTACCCGGGCTGCGCCAGGCCGTGCTCAAGGGCATGGCCCGGCGCGCGCCCGCCGGCAACTTCGACGCCGGTTTCATTGCCCAGTCCTTCGAGACCAGCCTGAGGCAGCTGCAGCGCGAACGCGTGGACTGCCTGCTGCTGCACGAAGCGCAGCCCCACGACACGTTGGCTCCCTTGCAGGCCCTGCTCGATCGCTATGTCGCCAATGGCCAGCTGGGCGCCTATGGCAGCTCCACCGGCGAACCGATGAACCAGCTCGTGCGCTTCGGCGCCGTGTCGCAGTACCGCTGCCCGGCACCGGGTGCCCAATGGACACCGGTCGACCCCGAGGACGTGCTGCACGGCGCCTTGCGCTTCGTGGCGCCCGCGATCGGTCCCGCGATGGTGCGCGACCCTCAACTCAAGGCCCGGCTCGCCAGCCTGCTGCCCGCAGGCGCCAATCCGGCCAGCGCGACGGGTTCGCTGGCCCTGGCCTATGCCCTGGCCCGGTTCGACAGGCGGCTGCTCATCTCGACCCACCAGCCACAACGCCTGGCCACCACCCTCGAACAGGTCCGGCACATCACGGCGTCGGCCGACTGGCAACCCGCCATGTCGGCCCTTCACGGCGCGTTCAAGCGAGCACCCGCACCATGAGCCCGCTCCTGCGCTTCATCTCGCTGTGGCTGCTGGGCCTGTCCATCTACATGGGCGGCTGGTACGTGGATGGCCCGGCGTTCCAGGCCGTGCAGATGGGGTCGGTCGCGCTGTTCATCGGCGCCGGCTTTCTGGCCCTGCTGGCGGGCGACACACGCCGCATCGAGGTCAGCACCGCCGAGTACATCGTGGGCGGTGCTTTCCTGTTCGCCATGCTCGTTGCCTTTGCCCGCGAGAACACCATGTCCGTCGCGTACGGCACCATGTTCCTGCTGGTGCTGATCTCGGCCGCGGTGCTGGCGCGCCAGCCGTGGGTATCCACTGTCGAGCGGGTTTTCAGGCTGGTCTACATCGCCCTGATCGCCTCGGTGCTGGTGGTCCAGCCAGGCGACTACCTCACATCGGTGGTGGGCACCGTCGAGCGCAGCGTGGGGCTGGTGCGCTTCACCCCGCTGGGCATGCACCCCAACCTCGCCGGCCTCGTGTACGGCGGAGGCAGCCTGCTGTTCTTCCAGCACTTCCTGAGCAGCACCCGTTCCCATCAGAAGCTGTTCGCGTTGTTGATGTCCGGGCTGTGCCTGAGCATGGTGCTGGCCGCCTCCGCACGGGCCAGCCTGCTCGCCCTGGGCGTCACGGGTGCGGTGGCGGTGACTCTCATCGCCTTGCGCGGCTCCCGCCGCGCGCGCGTCGCCCTGACCCTCGCGACCATCGGTGTCATGGCCATCGGGCTGGTCAAGGCGAGCGCCATCGCCGGCTACCTGAGCACCATCCTCGACCTGGATTCGCCGACGCGCGGCACGGCGTCGGGCGCGACGGGCCGCGAAGACCTGTGGCGGGACGGCATCGAACTCGTGTTCTCCGACCCCGTGCTGTTCTTCACCGGCCGGGGGGTTCGCGCCGCCGGCCCCGAGGTGATCGGTTTTCCGGTGGAGAGCTCCTACATCAACCTGGCGCTCGAGCACGGCGTGGTGCTGGGCCTGCTGATCGCCCTGGCCTTCCTGTTCACCGCGTGGCGCGCCCTGGGCCGCAGCTTCGCGACAGGCGTGATGAACCCGGTCCTCTTCCTCAGCGGCTCGATGTTGTTGTTCGCACTGGTCCAGTCGGTCTTCAACCGCTACCTGATCGCGGTCGGCAATCCCTTCTCGCTGCTGATCCTGATGCTGCTCTTGCGACTCAACCTGGGCCCGCCCCGGCTTCGCGCCGCTTCTGTTCCTCCGTCGCCCTGGCAAGACCGGCGCCCACCAGGCACCGTCCTTGGCCACCCCACGGGATCACCTCCATGACCTACGTCTTCTGGCATTCCTACCTGATGTTCCATCAAGCGGCCTACATCCGCGCCCTGGCGGCGTTGCCCGGCAACACCGTGCATTGGTGCGTGACGCAGGACCTGCCCGCGTACTACCGCGACCGGGGCTACCCGGTGCCCGAGACCGGCCAGGTTCAGGTGCACCTGGCACCCACGCCCGCACAGATCGCCGAACTCGCCACGCTGCCTGGCTCGGTGCAGGTGTTCTTCGGCCTGCGCGGTTTTGCACTGCCGCTGAACGCCTTCAAGGCCAGCCTGGGTGCCCCGGTGCACCGCTTCCTGATGACGGAAAACCGATTCGAACCGGGCGCGCGCCTGCTGCCGCGCTGGCTGGTCTACACCTGGGACGCACTGCGCTACCGGCGCCATTTGAGCGGTGTGTTCTGCATCGGCCATTCCGGCCGCTGCGGCGGCGCCCGGTTTTTCTCGGCCTGCGGTTACCCCAGGGAGCGCATCGTGCCCTTCGTTCACGTGGTCGGCCGCACGCCGGTGCAGCACGTGCCGGTGCAGCGCGACCACAAGGAGATCCTCTATGTGGGGCAGTTGATCGTGCGCAAGCGGGTCGATCTGCTGCTCAAGGCGTTCAGCCAGCTCGCCATGCCGACAGCCCACCTCCGCATCATTGGCCAAGGCAAGGAAGCGCAGGATCTGCAACGGCTTGCCAGCGAGCTCGGCATCGCCGAACGGGTGAGTTTCTCGCCCAGCATGCCCAACGCCGCGATCGCCTCTGCCATGGCGGCTGCCGACGTGCTGGTGCTGCCCAGCCGGTTCGACGGCTGGGGGGCGGTGGTCAACGAAGCCTTGATGGTGGGCACGCCGGTGATCTGCAGCGACCGCTGCGGAGCCAGCGACGTGATCGAGAACGGACGCAACGGCTACGTGTTCGAGGCCAACAACGTCCGCTCGCTGCGGGAGCGCCTGCACAGCATCTGCCAGGACTTTCATTGGGACCGGAGCGCGCTGGCCGCCGCCGAGTGCACCCGCCTGGGCGGGGCTGCCGTGGCCGCGCGCTTTCAGCAGGATGTCTTGCGGCTGCTGGCGCCGGCTCACGCGACAAGGCAGTCCACCCAGCGCATCGCCACATCGGGGGCACTGAAGCGATGAACGTCGGCATCCTCACCTTCCATTTCAGCGACAACTACGGTGCCGCGCTGCAGGCCTATGCCCTGCGCCGCTGGCTGATGGAGCAGGGTCATCGCGCCAGTTTCATCGACTACCGGCCCGCGCACATCGAGCACGGTGGCCGGCTCAGCGCGCCCACCTCGCCCGCTCGGATCAAGGCCAACCTGAAGGTGGTGTACCTGGCGGTGTCTTCATTCATCCACGAGCACTTTGGCAACCGGAGCCAGAAGGAGAAGTTCGTCCATTTCAGAGAACGCTTCCTGGACGTTCCCAGTGGTTCTTCAGCGACCGACAACGGCGCGAGTCTCGCCGCCGCGCAGTCGTTCGACCTGATCGTGGCGGGGAGCGATCAGATCTGGAGCCCGTCCCAGCATTTCGGTTTTGATCCCAACTACTTTCTGGCCTTCGCCAGCTCGTCGCGCGCCAGAAAGATCTCGTACGCCGCCAGTTTCGGTCGAGACCAGGTCTCCTCGTCCGAAGCCGCGCAGCTGCCCCGGTTGCTGCACAACTTCGACGCCATTTCGGTGCGTGAAGCCTCAGGGGTCGCGCTGGTGGAAGGGGCCATCGGGCAACGGCCTGCCAACGTGCCCGACCCGACCTTGCTGCACAGCAGCTATTCGGAACTGACCGACCGGGCGCCGACCGGGCAGGACGGTCCGTACATCTTCTGCTACGGGCTTCGCTCGCCCGACAACATCCGGCAAACCGCCGATCTGATGGCCCGGCAGTTGAGCTGCCCCATCCTCTCGCCGCACAACCCCCACCGGCGCTGGGTCGAGATCGGCAGCACGGTGTACCCCGATCCCGGCGAGTGGGTCGCTCTGCTGAAGAACGCGCGGTTTGTGGTCACCAACTCTTTCCACGGCACCGTGTTCTCGCTGTTGTTCAGAAAACCTTTCATCGTGGCCGGGCTGACCGGAGAGCGGGCCTCCGCCAATGCCCGCGCCCTGCACCTGCTGCGGGCTGTGGGCCTGGAAAACCGTTTCACGCCATCGTTCTCGGCGCAGAACGTCGAGGCCCTGATGGCCAGCGACATCGATTGGGACGCCGTGGACCAGCGGCTGGCGGACCTGCGGCGAACCGGCAACGAGTTCCTGAACCAGCAACTGAAGGCGGTGGCCGCATGAACCCCATGAGCGACTTCGGTGCATTGCGGTACCGCAGCGGTTTCACCGCCACGGCCAAGCTGCGGCGCTTCGTGTGGGAACTGACCTGGCTGCTGGCTTTCAGAACCACCCCGCGCTGGGCACTGCATGGGTGGCGGCGTTTCCTGTTGCGATCGTTCGGGGCCCAGGTCGGCGCGGGTTGCCGGATCGCGCCCTCGTGCCGCGTCTGGGCGCCGTGGAACCTCGTCATGGGCGAGTTCTCCGCGCTCGGCGATGGCGTGGACTGCTACAGCATGGACCGCATCACCATCGGCTCCAAGGTCGCGGTCAGCCAGCGCGCCTTTCTTTGCACCGGCTCGCACGACATCCGCTCCCTGTCCCGCCCATTGATCACGGGCCCCATCACGATCGAAGACCACGTGTGGATCGCGGCCGAGAGCTTCGTGCACCCCAACGTGGTGATCCGGGAAGGCGCCGTCATTGGGGCGCGTTCGGTGGTCGTCCATGAGATGCCGGCCTGGTCCGTCTGTGCAGGCCATCCCTGTCGCAAGATCAAGGACCGCGTGGTGAGGGAACGCCATGCTTAGCAAACTGCTCAAGGTCACGGGCATCTTCAGCGAAGCGCTGCGCGACGCCGTGCTGTTCCTGCGCTTCAACTCGTACTCGCCGTTCGTGGACAAGTCCCGGCGCGCGTTCTACAAAATCATCATCGAGGCCCACACGATCGAGAAGGGCTTGTCGTTGCCAAACCCCAAGCCGCTGTTCGGCAAGGACAAGATCCGTTTCGTCATGGGCGCACTGTCGCGCTACGACCTCCAGCACTCACCGATCCCCGCCCACATGTCGCTGGGTGCCCTGGATGCCTATGTGAACTTCCATGCGAAGGCGGGCACGACCGATCCCTTGCTCGACGAGATCGCGGGCTACCTTAAAGAGTGGGAAGCCCGGCTGCCAAAACCCTGGAAAGGCGGCACGCGGGATTACTCCTTCAATGGCCAGCCGCCCAACAGCCTGCAGCAGTTGATGGCCAGCCGGTCGAGCATTCGCACGCTGCGGCCGGTGCCACTCCACCCCGATCGGATTTACGAGGCGATCTCGCTCGCGCAGCTGGCGCCCTCGCAGTGCAACCGCCAGTCCTCCCGGGTGCATGCCTACCAGGACCCCGCGCGCATCCGGGAATTGCTTGCACTGCAAGGCGGGTCGCGAGGCTTTGCGGAATCGGTCGGCAACCTGTTCGTGGTGAGCTCGGAGATCTGCGCCTGGGGTGGCCCCGGGCAACGCAACCAGGCGTACGTCGACGGCGCGCTGTTTGCCATGTGCCTGATGTTTGCCTGCCGCTCCATGGGCTGGGGCGCCTGCCCCCTCAACCTGGCCATCGACCACAAGACCGAGTCCGCGATCCGAAGCGTGGGCGGCATACCAGCGGGCGAGCGGCTGATCATGATGATCGCCTTCGGCGAACCCCTGGCACCCGACACCAAGGTGGCTTTCTCGCCGAGAAGGCCGGCGGCGGAAATCGCCACCCTTCATGCATGAGGAGATTGCCATGCGCATCACCGCCATCATCCTGACCTACAACGAAGCCATCCACCTCGAACGCGCCATCCGGTCCATCCAGGCGTTCACAGACCAGATCATCGTGGTCGACTCCGGCTCCAAGGATGGCACCACCGAAATCGCGCAGCGGCTCGGCGCCGAGGTCCACACGCATGCCTTCGTCAACCAGGCCCGGCAGTTCCAATGGGCGCTCGACACCCTCGACATCCGCGGCGAATGGGTGCTGCGCCTGGACGCCGACGAGATCATCGAGCCCGATCTCGCGCAGGAGATCGGCGAGAAACTGCCTCAGCTGCCGGCCGATGTGGTGGGCGTCAACCTCAAGCGCAAGCACATCTTCATGGACCGCTGGGTGCGCCACGGCGGGCGCTACCCCCTGGTGATGCTGCGGCTCTGGCGCCACGGAAAAGGCCGCGTGGAAGACCGCTGGATGGACGAGCACGTGGTGGTGTGGGGCGGGCGCACGGTCACGTTTGATGGGGGCTTTGCCGACCACAACCTGAACGACCTCAGCTACTTCACCGACAAGCACAACAAGTACGCCACGCGCGAAGCCATCGAGGTGCTGAACCAACGGCTCGGCCTGTTCGCGCGGGACGAAGCGCTCAACGCCCGCAGCGCCTCGTTCCAGGCCTCGTTCAAGCGCTGGGTCAAGGAGCGGCTCTACAACCGCATTCCCTTCACCCTCAGCGCCACCCTGTATTTCCTGTGGCGCTACATCGCCCAACTGGGTTTTCTGGATGGCCGCAGCGGGCTGGTCTACCACTTCCTGCAAGGCTTCTGGTACCGCTTTCTGGTGGGCGCCAAGGTGATGGAGCTGGAACGGGCCGTGGCCCACCTCAGCGACAAGGCCGCCATCTGCGCTGAATTGAGCCGGCTGACCGGGCACAAGCTGGTGGCCCAGAGCGACGCCGTGACGCCCCCGCACGTTCGCGACCCGCAGCTCGCTCCCCGGCTTTGACAAGAGAGGAACCGCATGCGCATTCACACCCCTTCCCGATTCCTCACCGCCCTGTGCCTGGTGTGGCCGGTCTGGGCGCTGGCCAACGACGCGCTGATCTGCCAGGACGCCACGACGCCGGAGGGTGCGACCCAGGTGGGTGCGCTGCAAGCGCTGTTCCGCGATTGCCCCCGGGTTGATGACGTGGATTTCACGGGACGGGCCGACGGGCGCAAGTACTACAACGGGCTGTACTTCACGCCGCCCAAGGACCGCAGCCTCTACGAGCAGGCCGACGATGGCGTGATCCTCCAGCGCGGCGGCGTGATGGCCACCGCGAAGATGACCTCGCACCCCGGCCAGTTCCCCTTGCTGAGCGGAGCGCGGCCGTTCTACATCGAAGCGCAGGTGGCGACCTCGTCCAACCACCGCGACAACTTCCCGGCCATCTGGCTCATGCCGATCGAGCACAACCTGCGCATGGAAGACGTGTACGAAGGCGATCCGAAAAGTTTCGAGCGCTGGTTCGAGCTGGACATCGACGAAGGCGGCTTCGGACCCGGCGGCCACCACACCGCCATTTCCTGGACCGGCATCTACCCCAACTACAAGAAGATCCAGAACCCCAACCCGACGTCGAAGATGCCGCTGGACCGGACCCAGCCCAACGTCTTCGGGGTCTCGTACTCGCCCGACACACTCACCGTGCGCTGGTGGTTGAACGGCCAGCAGGTGCTGGAAGCAGGCCACCCCTACGTGCCCGAAATCGCCCGGCGTCAGAACTTCTACCTGATCGTGTCGGCGCAAAGCCACAAGAACGTCAGCCACTACCAGATGAAGTTCATGGGCGTTCGCGCCTTCGTGGGCGATGCGGTTCAACCCAGCGGCGGCGCTGCCACGCCCGCCGCCCCATCCAGAACAAAGGGCCGACCGTGAAACTGCTCGTCTACGGCATCAACTTCGCTCCCGAGCTCACCGGCATCGGCAAGTACACCGGCGAGATGGCGCAGTGGCTGGCCGCTGCGGGCCATGAGGTGCGTGTCATCACCGCGCCCCCCTATTACCCGGCCTGGAAGGTGGGCGAAGGCCACAGCGCCAGCCAGTACCGCACCGAGTCATGGCACGGCGTTGAGGTGATGCGCACACCGCTGTGGGTGCCGAACCAGCCCGGTGGGCTCAAGCGCTTGTTGCACCTGGGCAGCTTCGCCCTCAGCAGCCTGCCCGTGCTCTGGGCCCAATGGCGCTGGAAGCCCGACGTGGTGTGGGTGGTGGAGCCGCCCCTGATGTGCGCGCCCGCCGCCGTGGCGTTTGCTTCCCTTCGGGGTGCCAAAAGCTGGCTGCACATTCAGGACTACGAGGTGGATGCAGCGTTCGACCTGGGCCTCATCAAGGGCCCCACGCTGCGCCGCTGTATCGAACGGGCAGAGCGCTGGCTGATGCGCCGGTTCGACCGGGTGTCCACCATTTCCGGCCGCATGGTGGACCGTGCCCGAAACAAGGGCGTGGCGGAGGAGCGGGTCGTGCACTTCCCGAACTGGGTGGACATCAGCGGCATCACCCCGCTGGCCGGACCCAGCGCCTACCGCGCCGAACTGGGCCTGGCACCCGACGCCGTGGTGGCCCTGTACTCCGGCAACATGGGCAACAAGCAGGGGCTGGAGGTGCTCGCTGAAGCGGCCCGCCTGCTGCAGGACGACCCGCGCATTCAATGGGTGTTGGGCGGCAGCGGCTCGGGCCGGGCCGATCTGCAGGCGCGCTGCGCGGGCCTGCGCAACGTGCGCTTTCTGGATCTGCAACCGCTGGAACGGTTGAACGACTGGTTGGGCCTGGCCGATGTGCACCTGCTGCCCCAACGGGCCGATGCGGCGGATCTGGTGATGCCCTCCAAACTCACCGGCATGCTGGCCAGCGGCCGCGCCGTGCTGGCCACCGCACAGCCTGGCACCGAGTTGTGCCGGGTGGTGGAGCATGACGCGGCCTGTGGCTTGGTCGTGCCGCCCGAGAACCCCGCCGCCCTGGCCGACGCACTGCGTGCGCTGGCGGCGGACCCAGCCCGCCGCGCCGTGCTGGGCGCCAACGGCCGCCGCCATGCCGAGGCCGAGTTGAGCCAGGACGTGATCCTGCGCCGCTTTGAAATGCAATTGCTGGCCCTGGGCCAGAAAGGGGAAACGCTATGCGCCACCAACTCTTCATGACCTGCAAGCCCTGGGTTCTTTGGGCCTGCGCAACCCTGGCCCTGGCAGCGGCCTTGCCGCTCCAGGCCCAGACGCCCGTGGCGGCAGACGCCGCGACGGCACACGCCGTACCGACCAGCGCGCCACTGGACCCCAATGGAGCCGCATCCGGGCCGACCCCGTCACCGGCGGAAGGTGTGGATGCGAACTACCGCATTTCACCCAACGACCTGATGGCCTTCGATGTGTTCGGCGTGCCCGACATGAAACGCGATGTGCGCGTGAACGCCTCGGGCGAGGTGTCGCTGCCGCTCATTGGCCAGGTGCCGGTGGCCGGGCTCACGGCGCAGGCCGCAGAACGGCGGATCGCCGAGCGGTACCAGGAGAAGTACCTGCAGGACCCGCAGGTCTCGCTCTTCATCAAGGAGTTCACCACGCAGCGCGTCGCCATCGAAGGCGCGGTGATCCGGCCGGGCATCTACCCGGTGACGGGTCAGCTCACGCTGTTGCGCGCCCTGGCCCTGTCGGGCGGTTTCGCGCCCTACGCCGACATCAACCAGATCGTGGTCTACCGCCACGGAACGGGCGGCGCGCGCGAGCAGTTCACCTACGACCTCGACAAAGTGCGCGCGGGCCAGGAGAAGGACCCGAACATCCGCTCGGACGACGTGATCGTGGTCCAGCGCAACGCGCGGCGAACCGCTCTGCGGGACTCGCTCTTCAGCGACATCCTGAGCACGCTCAATCCATTCAAGTGACGGGAGATCGGCCATGTCCACAGACCAACACCCACTGCCCAGCGTGCCCGACCCGAGGGACGCGATGAGCCTGCACCGCGAGGCCGTCCTGTCCGAGCGGGCGCGTTCCCGCAGCGAAGCCATTGCGCTGACCGAGGACCGCATCGACCTCAAGACCCTCTACCGTGCGCTGGTCCGGCGCAAAGGAACCATCCTGGGCATCGCCGCCATCGGCACCCTGGCGGCCGGCGCGTACACGCTGAGCATCACGCCGCAGTACGAGAGTTCGGCCATGCTGCAGATCGACCGCGCGGCGCAAAAGGTGGTGGGTTTCAACACCGAGGTCGAGGTTGAAGAAGGCCCGCTGTCCGATCAACTGCAGTTGCGCACCCAGGTGGAGTTGCTCAAGAGCCGCAGCCTGGCCGAGCGCGTGATCGAGGAAATGGGCCTGCACAAGCCGGGCGGCATGAGCACGCCCCCGCAAGCTTCGGTCGCCGAAGCCGCTGCGGTGGAGACCGGTACCGGGCTGGTGGACCAGGCTGCGGCCATGGCACGCGAGGGCTGGCGCCAGCTGCACGCGCTGATCGCCCCGGCACCGGCCGGCTCCGATTCGCTCAGCCGATCGGGCACGGTGGCGCAGTTCCAACAAGCGGTCACCGTGGAGCCCGTTCGCAACTCGCGCCTGGTGCAGGTCAGCGTGCGCAACGCCGACCCGGAGCTGGCCGCCGCCATTGCCAACACCATGGCCAAGGCCTTCATCGCCATGCACATCGAGCGCAGGCTGGACTCGTCGATCTACGCGCGCCAGTTCCTGGAGGAACAGATCCGCCAGAGCAAGGCCAAGCTGGAGGCGAGCGAGCGTGTCATCAACGAGTACGCCAAGAAGAACGAGATCCTGAACCTGGGCGACAAGGGCAGCGCCACCACCCAGACGTTCGTGGACTTCTCGACGGCATTGACCCAGGCGCAGCAGGAACGCATCAAGGCCGAGACGCTTTACAACCAGGTGCGGCTCAACCCGGAGAGCGCGCCCCAGGCCGTGGTCAACGAGGCTATCCGCGCCTACAAGGAACAGCGTGCCCGGCTGGAAGCCGACTACGCCAAGAACCGCAGCGTGTTCAAGCCGGACTACCCCGCGATGGTGCAGGCTCGGGCCCAGATCGCCGAGCTGGACGGCCGCATCAAGACCGAGGTGAACAACATCCTGGCCAGCATCCAGGGCCAGTACATGGCCGCCGTGAAAGCCGAAGAGCAGCTCAAGAACAAGGTGGCCGCCAGCCGCAGCGAGGTGCTCACCGTGCAAGACCGCAGCGTGGACATGAACCTGCTGAGCCGCGAGCTGGACACCAACCGGCAGGTGTACGACAGCCTGCTGCAGCGCCTGCGCGAAGTGAGCGTGACGGCGGGCATCACCACCAACAATGTGAGCATCGTCGATCGGGCTTCCGTGCCGCTGTTCCCGGCGTCGCCCAACCTGAAGATCAACATCGGACTGGGCCTGGTGCTGGGCCTGTTCCTGGGCATGCTGGCCGCCCTGCTGCGCGAGCAGATGGACGACTCGGTGAAGAGTGCCAACGACATCGAAGGCCAGTACCGCCTGCCCCTGCTGGGTCTGATCCCGTTCACCCGGGGTTCCGGGGTCCGCCGCGAACCGGTGGCCCTGCTGGCCCACCGCGAACCGCGCAGCACCTTCGCCGAGTCCTACCGCTCCGTGCGCACCGTGCTGCAGTTCGGCTCACCCGATGGCCCGCCCCAGCGCTTCATGGTGACGAGCTGCGGCAACAGCGAGGGCAAGAGCACCACCGCGCTTGCACTGGCCATCAACTTCGCCCAACTGGGCCAGAAGGTTCTGCTCATCGACGCCGACATGCGCAAGGGCGGGCTGCACAAGATGCTCAAGGTGTCGAACGAGCGCGGCCTCTCCACCCTGCTGGGCACCGACCGCGCCATCGAGGGCGCGATCCAGGAAACGGCGGTGGCGAACCTGGGCGTCGTCACGGCGGGCCCCACGCCGCCCGACCCGGTGGAGCTGCTGATGGGACCCCGCCTGGGCGCCCTGCTGGAGCAGGCGCAGGCCTTGGGCTACACGCAGATCGTGATCGACGGGCCCCCGCTGCTGGGTCTGGCGGACGCGATCGTGCTGGGCAACCAGATCCCCAACATCGTGCTGACGGTCAAGGCCGGCGGCACGCGCAAGGACAGCATCAAGGACGCGCTTCGCCGGCTGCGCAACGCGGGACTGGTCCCCATGGGCGTGGTGCTCACGCACGCCCGCAATGAACACAGCAACAACCACGCCTATGCGGCCTACTACGGCCACGGCGCCCCACCCCCACCGCGCGAGGCCAAGCCGGCGCGCAGCCCGGCTCCCGTCGCGTTGCCGCCAGGCACCCGCATCGAGCCCACCCTGGATCCGTCCACGGCGTGACTTTGCAGGGCAGTCCAGTGAACCTGCCCGACGGGAGGCGCCTGCTGCCCGCCCTGCTGGCTTTCGAGCGCTCGCCCGGTCGCTTCCCCGTGGCGCTGCGCGAACCGCGCCCCTTGTTCGCGCACATCGGCAGCGTGATGCGGCTGGCGGCCGGGCGCCCGGTGGAGGGTTTACCGACGGCGGCCTCGAACAACATGGAGCTGCGCCGTGCGGCGCGCTTCTTCGTGCGCACGGTGATGCTGCGCCCGGGCACGGACCCCTATACCCTGCTCGGCCTGACGCCGGATTTCGAGCCGGTCCAATTGCGCGAGCACTACCGGCTGATGATCCGCCTGACGCACCCGGACTTTGAAGCCGCAGGCGAACGCTGGCCCACCGACGCAGCCACGCGGATCAACCTGGCCAACGACCTGCTCTCGTCGCCACAGAAGCGGGCGGAACACGCCATGGCATGCGTCGCGACGCGCCACCGGCCCATGCTGCCCAACCTGTCACCGCAAGACGCCGGGCCAACACCCAAGGGAGCCGGTCGCTATTCGATGATCCGCCAATGGTTTGCGAAACGGCGGATGCCGTTCTGACACCGGACCGTGGCGCTCAACGCGGCCACAACACCCACAGTTGCAGTGGCTGCTTGAGCGCCGCAGCCGTGAGGTAGGCCTCGTCGCTCCACCCACCCCAACCCGTGAACAGGTCGGCGCGCACCGCGCCCACAATGGCGCCGCCCGTGTCCTGGGCCATCACCAGGCGCTGCACGTTCATGGTGGGGCCCTGCGTCGCCAGCCACACCGGCGTGCCGTAGGGAATGCTTTGCGGATCGACCGCGATCGAGCGCCCGGGCGTGAGCGGCACGTTCTGCGCACCGCGCGGCCCGAAGCGCGCGTCCAGCTCCGACAGCGCCTCTTCACGGAAGAACACGGTGCGCGGGTTGCTCCACAGCATCTCGTTCAGACGCTGCGGGTTCTGCAGGGCCCAGGCCTTGATGGCCGACCACGAGGCCTCGTTGATCGCGCGCTGGTCGAGCAGCCAGCGGCCCACGCTCTGGTACGGATGGCCGTTGTGCGCCGCAAAGGCCACCCGGACCTGTCGCGTTCGCCCGTCGGCCTCGACGATGTTGAGACGGCCAGAGCCCTGGATCTGCAGGATCAGCGCATCGATCGGGTCGGCCAGCCAGGCCACGGCGCGGCCCTGCAGCGCGGCCTGTGCGGCGGGCAGCGTGTCGATCTCCTGGCGGCTGTACCAGGACTGGCCGGGCCGCAGCCCCGGCGGTGGGCCGAAGAGGGGCACGCGGTAGGTGGCGGTGGGCACGCGGCTGGCGGCCATGATGGGCTCGTAGTAACCGGTGAGCAGGCCGGTTGGCAGGCTGCCATCGGCCTCGGCAACGCGGTAGGGCTGGAAGCGGCGCATCACCCAGGCCTGTTGCTCGGCGGCGGTGGCGATGGACAACTGCCGCAACTCCGCGCACAGGCCTGCATGGCCCGCCACCGGCCGCTCACAGCCGCGCACCCAGGCATTCCAGACTTCGTGCAGGCTGTCCTGTCCCCAGCCGGGCAGCTCGCTCCAGCGCGCCGGCACCCAACGGCTCTTGCCGCGCTGCACGGGGGCGGGCAGCACCGTGTCGTCGGGTGCCACCACCACCGGAGGCACACCGGTGCCCGATGGTGGCATGGGGGGATAGGTGCGGGGGTCGATCGCGCAGGACGCCAGGCTTCCTACAATCAGGGCGCTCACGATCCAGCGCAGCGCCCTCCGGCCGCTGCCCATTCCACTCACTGCAGAAACGCCATCCCTCTCCATGACCTTGTTGTTGCTTGAAGCGCTTGGCGCGCTGGTGTTGCTGGTGTTCATCGTGTGGTGGACCATGTTTTCGGGTCGCAAGAAAGGCGAGTTGCCCGAGGAAGTGGCGCCACGCGAGAAAGACGAAGCCCCGCCACCCCGGCGCGACTGAGGCAAGCGCCGCCCCTCACGGCGGGCGCAGCACATTCGCGAGCTCGACCGCAGATTTCACGCCCATCTTGTCGAACACGCGCGAGCGGTGCACCTCCACCGTGCGCACGCTGATGTTGAGCTGGTCGGCCACGAGCTTGTTGGGCAGGCCGGCGATCACCAGGTCCATCACGTCGCGCTCG
>Ga0247738_10000343_pt1 | contig 18587 bp, 12 predicted proteins | sample UWRJL013104B2_FD_180936 | JGI IMG/M metagenome (GOLD analysis project Ga0247738, IMG submission 180936) | Plant litter microbial communities from Arlington Agricultural Research Station in Wisconsin, United States - UWRJ-L013-104B-2 | ecosystem: Environmental > Terrestrial > Plant litter >...
GTATTAAGAGTTTTTTTATCTTTTACCTATTACAATATGCTTGATTATTTAATTGTCGGATCTGGATTAGCCGGAATTTCATTTGCTGAAATAGCCCTTAAAAACAATAAATCTATTTTAGTAATGGATAATAAATCGCAAGCTTCTTCAAGAGTTGCTGGTGGTTTGTATAATCCGGTTATTTTAAAACGTTTCAGTGAAGTTTGGAATGCAGAAGAACAATTGACTTTAATGGACGAATTTTACAATGATATTGAAAGAAAGCTACAAACGAAATTTAATTTCAGGCTTCCTATTTTAAGGAAGTTTTTTTCGATTGAAGAACAAAATAACTGGTTTGCTGCTTCCGATAAAAAAAATCTGGCACCTTTTTTATCTACAAAAATAATTTCTAAAAAATATAGCGGTATTGACTCTCCATACGATTATGGGGAAGTTTTGCATACAGGATATGTAGACACGGCATTATTATTAGATACCTATAAGAAATACTTGCAGGAAAATAATCTATTACTTGAGGAGTCCTTTGATTCTCTCTATGCTGAATTTTTTGATTACGGAATTCAATACAAAAATATCAAAGCCCGCAATGTTATTTTTGCAGAAGGCTTTGGATTACATAAAAATGCTTTTTTTAATTACTTGCCTTTGGATGGAACAAAAGGCGAACTGCTTATTATAAAAGCGCCCAATTTGGACCTTGATGTTATTGTAAATACCAGTGTATTTATTCTGCCAATGGGTAATGACTTGTTTAAAGTAGGGGCAACTTATAATTGGCAGGACAAAACAGATTTGCCAACTGAAGAAGGAAAACAGGAGCTTATTGATCGTATTAGAGAAATCCTGATGTGTGATTTTGAAATCATACAGCATTTTGGCGGAGTTCGACCAACGGTTAAAGACAGAAGACCTTTGATTGGGACTCATCATGAACGTAAATCGCTGCATATTCTTAACGGATTAGGAACGCGCGGCGTAATGCTTGGACCAGCTATGGCAAAAGCTTTATTTGATAATATTGAAAATGATATTCCTTTAAGTCCTGAAATTGATATTAAAAGATTTCATAAAAAATATCTGAAGACGTTTATTTATGACCGGCCTTAGGATCGTACGAAACAAACATATTGATGTATAAGTTTCTTGAAAGCCTTAAAACAAAAGGGAATAACAGAATTAATGAGATGACTATAGCCAGAAATGATTGTTCTATAGTCACTCCAAAAAATACAAATGAAACAATAAAAGCTGCAATTCCCACAGCAACATTCAGTCCGTAACTTACATACATTGCACCGTAAAAAAACGATGGCTCAATCTGGTATTTTAATCCACAATGACTACAATGATCGTTCATTTTGAGAACTTTAGTCAAATGAAGCGGATTTTTGTCTGAATACATACTTTCTTTTTGACATTTTGGACAACTTCCTGTTAAAATACTATTTAGTTTGGATCCTTTTTTTAACATTTGCAAAAAATTAATATTCCCATTGATTTGGGATTGTAAATTTACAAAATCAATTAGTTATAAAATAACAATACATGCTTAATATACATAATTTATCGGTTTCTTTCGGAGGTACTTATTTGTTTGAAGAAGTAACTTTTCGGTTAGGCGCCGGTGATCGGGTAGGACTTGTTGGAAAAAATGGTGCAGGAAAATCTACCATGCTTAAAATGTTAGCAGGAGATTTTGCTCCTGACTCCGGAGTTATTTCTCAGGAGAAAGATATCAGAATGGGGTTTTTACGTCAGGATATCGATTTTGAACAGGGAAGAACCGTTCTTGAAGAAGCTTACGAAGCTTTTACAGAGATAAAAATAGTTGAAAAGAAACTGGAACAAATTAATCACCAATTGGTTACCAGAACCGATTATGAAAGTGAGGAATACAGCCAGATCATTGAAGATTTATCAGACTACACACACCGTTTTGAACTTTTAGGAGGTTATAACTATGTGGGAGATACAGAGAAAATTCTTTTAGGTTTAGGTTTCAAAAGAGAAGTTTTCAATAACCAAACCGAAACATTTTCAGGAGGTTGGAGAATGCGTATCGAATTAGCAAAATTATTATTACAGTCTAATGATGTGTTGCTTCTGGATGAGCCAACGAATCACTTGGATATCGAAAGTATCATTTGGTTAGAAGGTTTCCTTCGTAATTATCCAGGTGTTGTGGTTATCGTATCACATGATAAAATGTTTTTAGACAATGTTACGAATCGTACAATCGAAATTTCATTAGGGAAAGCATATGATTTTAATAAGCCTTATTCTCAATATTTAGAATTACGCCACGAAATTCGTGAGAAACAATTAGCTACTCAAAAGAATCAGGCTAAGAAAATTGAAGAAACAGAAAAATTAATCGAGAAATTCCGTGCAAAAGCTTCAAAAGCTTCAATGGCGCAATCATTGATTAAAAAATTAGATAAAGTAGAAAGAATTGAAGTTGACGAAGACGACAATTCTGTAATGAATATATCTTTTCCGGTTTCAAAAGAACCTGGAAGAGTGGTTGTTGAAGCTGAACATGTAACTAAAGCGTACGGCGATAAAGTTATTTTAAAAGATATCGATTTATTGGTAGAACGCGGAAGCAAAATTGCTTTTGTTGGTCAAAATGGCCAAGGAAAGTCAACCTTCATTAAGGCTATTGTAAACGAGTTTGAATATGACGGAAATATCAAATTAGGACACAATGTGCAATTAGGTTATTTTGCTCAAAATCAGGCAGAATATCTTGATGGCGAAATCACATTGCTACAAACAATGGAAGATGCTGCGATGGATACCAACAGATCTAAAGTGCGTGATATGTTAGGTTCGTTTTTATTTCGTGGAGACGATGTCGAGAAAAAAGTAAAAGTACTTTCAGGAGGCGAGCGTAACCGTTTGGCGCTTTGTAAGTTATTATTGCAGCCAATCAATGTTTTGTTGATGGATGAGCCTACGAATCACTTAGACATCAAATCTAAAAACGTTTTAAAAGCTGCCTTGCAAAAATTTGGAGGAACTTTGTTATTGGTTTCCCACGATAGAGATTTTCTGCAAGGAATGTCGAACATTGTTTATGAATTTAAAGATCAAAAGATAAAAGAATATTTAGGAGATATCAACTATTTCTTAGAACAGCGCAACCTTGAAAACATGCGCGAAGTCGAGAAAAAAGACGTTGCAAAAGCAGCTGCTCCAAAAGAAACTAATAAAGCTTCATACGAGGACCAGAAAAAAGGAAAAGCACTTCAAAATAAATTAAGTAAAGTAGAAAGTCAAATCAAGCAATTAGAAAAAGACATTCAGCACGACGATAAATTGCTGGCTTCTAATTATGACAAACATATCGAAGACGCTTCTTTTTTTACAGCATACAACAAAAAGAAAAAAGACCTTGATCAATTACTTTTAGATTGGGAAGTGGTTCAGGAAGAGATTGATAATTTCAATGCTTAATTAGTTTTCAGTCACAGTCTCGGTTTTCTGTATATAACCTTTGTCAAAATCTCGAATCTGACAAAGGTTTTTTATTTTCAGGAGCTAATCCAGCTTTCCGTTACATCCCGATAGCTATCGGGACACTAAAGAAACTATTTTTCTAAGTCATAAAACGAGCTTCCTCTGGTCGCTGTTTTCTGGCAAGAAAAATTAGTTTTTTTAGCTCCGGGCTTTTCACTTCAATCTGGGCTAGGAATTTTGGGTTTAGGAAGTTTGTTTCAAGTTCTTATTGTAACCTGACTTCAAACTTGAGACAAATTAAACTTATTTAATAATCCCAATAGATTTCGAATGCATAATCGCCTCACTGCTATCTTTAAAGTAACAAACTGAAACTTCCAGATTTTCTAAATTTTTCAAAATAGCTTTCGTAGTTTCTTTTTTACGTTTGCCGGTTTGTCTAATATAGACCGCTTTTACCGTTACCGGAAATATTTTGCAGATGCGCTCATATAAAATCGGATCATGTTGCGAATCGTCTCCTAATAAAACATATTTGAGATTGGGATAAAACTCTAAAACATGCTTTATTTTATCAAATTTATGATCGTGATTACCTCTTCCGCTTATAAAGAAATCAGCAACACCGCGTTTTATATCTTTCAATAAAATAACAGCTCTTGGTAATTGATGTATTTTGGTGAATCTTGTAATAAATTGATACAAATTCCATTCGCTGCTTGAAATATAGAAAAAGGCATTTTGCTCCTCTTTATTATTTCTTCCTGCTGAGCTTAAGGCTTGATAATGTGGAACTACATCTTTAAATACTTTTCTGTCGTTTACATTTTTAAATAAAAGAATATATATTTTTTTGAAGATATTTTTTGTGTGTGAAATTAAAAAAGTATCATCAATATCTGATATAATCCCTAAGTTTCCAACGTGCGGCCGAATAAAACTTCCTTTTGCGGCTATAATTTCTGATTTATACTTTATGAGTACTTCATATTCCATCCATCCAAAATTAAATTGTTTTTCTATCGGAATGCAAAATTTAAAATAACCATCGTCTAATGTTTTTGAATGTATTTCGTGATTGCCGAATTTTAGATAAACATCATGATTTTTAATAGTTTTTATTCTGAACTGATTAATTATTGATTTGGCATTTTTCAGGTTTTTTTTCTGAAAATCATATTCATAAGTCCTTTTAAAAACATGTCCCATTACAATTAATTCTTGTTCATTAGCATAACCGCGATATAATTGTAGGATTGGTTTCATTAATTGTGTATTTTTATGTAGACTGTAAATTAATTATTTTAATCGGTTTAAAAAATAAAATTTTGAAAAAGAATATCATATTTGTTGTAAACCCAATTTCGGGAGATCTGGATAAAACAGATTTAATAGAAGCCGTACAAGAGTTTGCAACTACAAATCATTTTGATCTTGAAGTTTATGAAACTACAGGGAAAAGTGATATAAGAAAAATACAATCACTTTATGATCAATATAAGCCGGAACGAATTATTGTTGCCGGTGGAGACGGAACTATAAAAATGGTTGCCGAAGCTGTAGAACAACACGATGTTGTAATAGGAATTTTGCCAGCAGGCTCTGCAAATGGCTTATCTGTTGATTTAGATTTGCCAACCACTTTGGAAGAAAACCTGAAGATTGCTTTTTTACATCATTATATCGAAATGGATATGATTTGTATCAACGGAAAAAAAAGCATCCATTTAAGCGATATTGGTATTAATGCAGATTTGGTAAAAAATTATGAACAAAGTAATCTACGCGGAATTTGGGGTTATGCACTGCAAGCCTACACAACTTTGGTCGAATCTGCCGTACCTTTTGTAGCAACTATTACCACGAATAAAGAAACAGTGGAACATACAGCCAGAATTATTGTAATTGCCAATTCTCAGAAATACGGAACAGGCGTTACGATCAATCCAAATGGTGCTATGAACGATGGCAGATTTGAATTGGTGATTTTAAAAAGTCTGGATGTATTATTGCTCGGAAAAATTATTACAGGAAATATGCCTCTGGATTCAGATGATGTGGTAATTATTTCAACCGATAAAGCGACTATAAAAACGGATTATCCGGTTAATTTTCAAATAGATGGAGAATATTGCGGTGCTCAAACTGATTTAGAAATTCATATTTTGCACAAACAAATGAAAATTGCTGTTCCTTAATTAATTTCTTTATAGGGATTTCGCTCTATCCAATCGGTTTTTGGCTCTAAATAATCGAATAATTTACCAATGTTTTTATTAATTAACGCATTAGTATGTGTAATTAAGCCGTACATTTTTAATGGTTTTGCACCAACAGAACTTTTTATTTCAAGAGCTGTTCGTGCAAAAACTATTTCGGTAAAGCCCTGATTGATAGAATACGCAATCATGTCGTAAAGCATATTAAGATACAGCATTTTTTCACGCTGAATACTTTGGTCGTAGCCCAGAAAATAAGTATCCATTATAGCTCCGTTTTTGATTAAAGTATTAAAACCGATGAGTTTTTCGTCTAAAAAATAACCGTAAAAAAGAAAGTTCTCTTTCATGATTTCCTTAAAAGTGCTGAAATGATTTTTAGCAAGAAAGAAAGTGTTGAAAGGTGCATTTTTGGCAACATGGGAGTAAAGATCATAAATCACATTTTCATGTTTGATAATCTCTGCTAAAGGCATTTTTCTTTTTTCGATTCCGTCCATTTTTTTTCTTGCTCTTTTATATTGGTCCCGATATTTTTTAGAGAGTGCATCAATATAATCTTGTTCTGATTTCCAGTTTTTATTGATTTCAAAAATCATATTAGGCTGAGTCGAAAATGTGAAATTATTTTTAAATTCAGCCTTTAATGGTTCAATTTCACTTTCAGTAAAATCTTTTATGCTGGTAATATGAACTTTTTTACCAATTGACTTAAGTTCTTTTTTAAGATCGTTAATGGCTTTATGCAGTGTTTTAATAATTTTGGATTGGTTTACATTTTCAACAAATGAAAATGCATTTTGGCCCGTCAGCATATTATTGCCAATAAATAAAACATGTGACGCAAATTTTTTGAAGGCAAAATTACGCACAGATGTTTTTAAACATTGGTCACGTTCACCAAAAGATTCCAGTTTTTCAGTAAACAGAAATTGAGTTAAAGCAATCCCGACTAATTTTTCACTTTTAAAAATTCCGATAAAATGACAAATCATATTTACCGGAGAAGATTTTTCGAGTACTTCGAGGTATTCCCGAGTTAAGAAAATGTTTTTAGTTGCAAGCGAATTCCATTCTAAGGGTAGTAATGATGCGCTTTTATATATTTGAAAAGAATAAGTTGTATTCAAGATTAGTTGCTAATTTCTTCAAAATTAGATAATATTTATAATAACAGGACTTGTTTAAGTTATTATTATGAAAAACCCGTTTAAGGATTTCCTTTAAACGGGTTTGATTTTATATTTTTAAGCAAATGCACAAATAATGCCGCCCATTAAAGTTAGTGTAACAAGCCAGTATCCAGCATGAATAAAAATGTATTTCCATGATTTTCTTTCAAACAATCCATTAATTCCAATTACAGGAAAAGCAAAAAACAGACCCGACATAAACCCATGAAGTGCTCCGTGTTTAAAAGTACGATAAGCCATTCCGTAGTCGGCCATAAAAGAATGAAATGATGGTTTTGCACTATTTATCATTGGTGGTCCGCCAATCATGCCGAGAGCTCCTGACTGATGAATTGTTAACGACATAAGTGTCATTGTAATCATAACAGAAAAAATATAAGTTAACCCAAAAATTTTGAGCATATTTCCTGTGCGAAGCTCTTCTTGTGTCAAATTATTTTCTTTCATCCAAATAGTTCCAAAAACTTTTGGATTGTACCAGATAAAACCAACTACAAGGGTTACAATTGCAGCTAATAATAATGCGATAAAGTTAATTTCCATAATATGAGGTTTTTATAATTAGTTAGTCAAATTTAATTAAAATTTAATTTATTCTGAATATTTAAATAAGTAGTAAAAATACGATTAAATATTTACTTGTTAACAGTTTATCTACACCATATGTTTTTTATCGGTAAAAATTATAATTTTACATCCAGAAACAAACCCCAAATTTTGTTATGAAAAGCTTAGCCCCAATTTTTCTAGCTTTTATATTTTCATTGAATATTTATGCAGATACTGTTTCGGAAAAAGAGAAAAATGCCTTAATTAAATTTTATAGCGCGACAAATGGAGCGCATTGGAAAATAAAATGGGATTTATCCGTTTCTGTTTCAGATTGGTATGGTGTTCACGTTGAAAACGGAAAAGTAATCGCACTGAATTTATCGGATAATAATTTGCAAGGAGAACTGCCTTCTGAATTTTTTAATTTGGTATTTTTAAAAGGCATTGATTTGCATAAAAATAATCTTAAAGGGTCATTGTCAAATGCAATTGGAAACCTAAAAGAACTGGAAATTTTGAATATTTCTAATAATAAATTAACCGGATCTTTACCAAAATCTATTTGCGAATTAAAAAAACTTAAAGATTTAGAACTTTTTAGAAATAAAATATCAGGAGAATTACCATTGGAAATCGGACAGTTAGCACAATTGGAAATTCTTGCTTTGTTTAATAATGAAATTAAAGGTGATTTGCCGAGCTCATTATATAAAATTTCTACTTTAAAAGTATTACTTTTGAATAATAATAAACTTACAGGAATTTTGAATCCTGAAATTATAAATTTTCATGCTTTGCAAAATTTAAGTTTATTTGATAATAATTTGGAAGGTGAAATTCCGGGTGGACTTGAAAAATTACATAATTTAACTGAATTGAATTTGTCTTATAATAAATTTAAAGGAACTGTTTCTAAGAATTTAGCCGTATTAGATATTTTAAATATGACTATGCTTGACGAAAACGGAAATCCTGTTTTACTAGAAATTAATACTGAAAAAGAAACTACAATTGTTACCCAAAATTAATCGTGCTTATGAATGAATTTTACTCTCGTTAACAAGTTGATTAAATATATTTAGTTAATTGTTGAAACCGTAACCCTCGTTACGGTTTTTTTTTGACGTATTTTTTTGATATTTCGATAATTATCAGAGTAATAGTGACATTTAATGATTTCCTTTCTGAAAATGGAAAACTTTGGCCTTTTGTAAAAGAAACTGTTCAGAATGGAAATGTCATTCAGAATATGAAAAATGTTTTAACGGCAGCAAGGAAGCATAAAATTAAAATTGTTTATGCACCACATAGACATACTCAAAAAGGGGATTATTTAAATTGGAAATTTTTTTCTCCATCACATAATGGCAGTAAAAATTTGACGCTTTTTGAAAAGGGAAGTTGGGGTGCAGAATTTCATCCGGAACTTTTGCCGGAAGATGGAGATTTAATAGTGCAAAATCATTGGACAGCGAGTGGTTTTGCTAATACTGATTTGGATTTTCTTTTAAAAATGCATGATATCGATCATATTATAATTGCTGGAATGCGAGCAAATACCTGTATTGATTCTACTGCAAGATATGGTGTTGAATTAGGTTATCATGTTACCTTAATTAAGGACGGAATTGGTGCTTTTAATCAGGAAGAAATAAAAGCTACTGTGGAAACTAATTTTCCAAATTACGGACATTCCCTTTTGTCTGCAGCTGAGTTTGTTAAATCTTTAGGTTCATAGATATGGAAATACTTGCTGAATCTACTGCAAAGGCAATAATACATTGTGGTGCAGAAAAAATCAATCTTGCAGAATGGCTTTTTACATTGAGTGATCATGAATATCAATCTTGTTCAGAAGGGCATATTGCTGGCGGAATTTCAATTTCAAAAGATGGAAAAAGAATGTCAATAAATGTTGAAAAAGTTGCCGATAATCTTCTGGTACAGCATTATATTGAAGAAATAGGAAATAGAAATCATTGCAGAGTAAATTCTGTATCAGATTCAATTTCTTCTTTTGGAACAACTAAATTGAGGATTACCTGGGAGTTAAAAGTTACGGCAATATCTGATGATAGCTGTGAGTTTTCTAATCGTGTAATTGTGAACGCAACTGAAGAGTTTTTAGCGTTATTAAAATCAATTAATATTACTGATTTAGCAATCGTAAAAAGTCAGATGCTGCAAAATGTTGCATTGCATAATGAAGAGGAAACACCTTTATTTGCTATTAATATCGAACGTAAAGCAATTGCCGATATTTGGAATTAAATTATTATTAAGTCTTAAATAAAAAATTCTTGAAATGGAATTTATAGTAACTTTGCCATAAATTGATATTTAAGAATCAGTTTGTGAAACAACTTGTTTTTTTTCATAACTTTAATATTGAATACGATCTGAAGTGAAGAAAAGACTAATTATAAAACTCTAAATACTAAAATTATGGTAATACAGTATCAAGGTGAACAATACGGAAAATCGACCACATTTACGATAAGAATCATTGGAAACAATCTTTCTAAAAGTAGTTCAAATTACCAAATTGATTTGTTGGTAGGCGACAAACAATTGCCAACTTTTACAACATCAATTCACCAAAGTTTGTCAAATTGTTTAAAAGAGATCTATTTATTCAGAAAGCATAACGGAATTACATTCAATGCGTCTTCAGAAAAAATTGCACCACTTTTAGTGCCATATGATCAGGTTTTATATAATTATAATAAATATGCTTTGTTTATGGCTTAGGCTTTAGAATTGATAAAATAAAAAAGACTGTCCAATTTTCTGGACAGTCTTTTTTTTATATGAAATTCATCATTACACGCATCGTATAATTTCAATCAATTTTCAGCATAATTAAATAATTATAGGTATTTTCTTGGTATTTGCTAATTTGTTTTTAGTTAATGTTTTATTTACCCTAATTTATTGTTTTTATTTAGTAAACATCTGTTTGCTAGTTAATATAAAACATTATTTTTGCACTTTTTAACATGGAAATAATTACACATTAATGTCAAAAAGCAAGCTTCTTTTTTTATTCATATTATTCGTTTCATTATCATACTCTCAGACCAAAAATGCTACTGTAATGGTCAATGCCAGAGCTCAAAAAGATAAAATTTTGATTCGTTGGGCAATAAACTCTCCAAGCGAATGGCAAAAAGCAAATAAAAAAGGATTTGTAATTACAAGAACGACAATATTAAGGGATGGTGTTGTTTTGCCAAAGCCCGAAAAAATATTGCTTACCCCAAAACCATTAGTACCTGAGCCTTTAGATTCCTGGCTTGATTTAGTACAAAAAGATAATAATATAGCGATTATTGCTCAATCTATTTATGGTGAAAGTTTTGAAGTAACTGCAGCTAAAGAAGGAGATTTGTCCAAAATAGTAAATATGGCCGACGAACTGGATCAGCGATATACTTTTGCTTTATATGCAGCCGATATGAGCTTTGAAGGTGCATTAAAGGCAGGTTGGGGACTTGTAGATACGAATGTAAAGAAAAATGAAGTTTATGCTTATCAGGTGAGTGTTTTCGAAAGTCCAAAGGTCAAGGAATCATCTTATATGATAGGTCTGAAAGATTATACTGCTTTACCTGCACCTACTGATTTTATTGCAATTCCTGATGATAAAAAAGTGATGCTGTCGTGGGATTATGAAACTTTTAAAAGAATTTACACTTCTTTTATGGTAGAGAAATCTTCAGACGGAGTCAATTTTAGTCCCATTGCTACTACGCCTTTAGTAAACCTGAACGATAAAGATGAGCATCCTTCAAAATCGATGTATTATATCGATACGCTTAGCGTAAACGATAAAATATATCAATATAGATTATATGGTATAACTTCATTTGGAGAAAAAGGAGAATTGACAAAACCTATTAGTGCAAAAGGGGTGTCTGCTATCGTTACTCCGGCAAGACTTGTGGATTATAATATTGTTAACTCAAATGAGGTTAATTTAGAATGGGATTATCCTAAAGATTCTGAAGGTTTTATTCAGGGGTATGAAATCAATTTAGCCGATAATGACAAAGGTCCGTATAAAGTAGTTTCTAAAATGATTCCTCCCTCGGAGAGAAAACTCAATTTTAAGGAGAATTTATATCCGTCCAATTATTTTACCATTTCTGTTGTTGGTAAAAACAACCAGCGTTTAACATCTCAGAGTATGTTGGTTCAGCCTGTAGATTCTATACCGCCCTCAAAACCAATCGGATTAGAAGGTACAATAGATAGCCTTGGAGTAGTGCGACTGAAATGGAAAGCCAATCTGGAAAAAGATTTAAGAGGTTATCGAATTTTAAAAGCCAATAATCCCGATGAAGAATTTGTAGATATTTATCACAAATCGTATGTGGGTAATGATTACAAAGATAGCGTGAGTCTTAAAATGACCAATAGCAAAGTATATTATAGAATTGCTGCAGAAGACATGCGATTTAATATTTCAGATCCATCTGATGTTTTGGTGTTGGATAAACCCGATAAAATTCCCCCAGCGGCTCCGATTTTTAAGGATTATGATAATAAAGATGGTAAAGTACATTTAAAATGGATACGCAGTTATAGTGAAGATGTAGTAGGATATAGTCTTAGAAGAAGAGAGAAAGGACATGAAAAATGGCTGGAGATTAAACAGATAAATGATACCATTCAGGAATTTACAGATGACAGAGTAGAGAATAGAAAAACATACCAGTACGCTATTCTGGCAAAAGATAAAAGTAATCTTTGGTCGTCATTAGATCATTCTGTAATAACTGTAAATGTATTAAACTTTACTCCTGTTAAGGTAATTACATTTTTGCAGGGATTACCAGATAGAGAAAATAAAAAGATAGTATTAAGCTGGGATTATGCAAAAAATAAAGGCAAAGTCCTGGGATTAAGTATTTACAAAAATGTAAAAGGAACTCCGCCAACTTTATGGAAGGAATTAAACGCAAACGTTTTTACTTTAGAAGATAAAAATTTAAAAATTAATCAGGAATACGAATATCATTTGATTCCTAATCTGGAAAGCGATAGCCCTGCAAAGGCTGAAATCTTAACAGTTATATATTAAGCCTATGAAGAAGTTTTACTTATTGATGTTTTTATTGGTTTCGGGGTTTAGTTTTGCTCAGGTAAATTACACTATAAAAATCACTAATCTTACCTATAGAATAAATAATGGGGTTAAAAACAGGACCAGTTCAAATATTAGAATAACAGTTCGTTATCAAAACGGAACTAGTGCTAATGCATATGCAAGAGATATTAATAATAATGGTGATAATGAAAACAACCTCAATTTACAGGCTTTAACAAGCCTATCTAAACCTGTATCGATAGAGTGTTATGCTTTTGTCAATTTTAGATCTGGTACTGATGCTAATAGTACTAAATCTGTGAATGTAAATACATATTGTCCAAGTGGTTATTTTGATCAAAGTTATTCTCCCAGAATGACGCATATTACTTTTAATTACTCTATTGAAGCTAAAATAAATGTAACGCAGCCCACAGATAATATTTTACCAACACACTCAAAAAAAACAATAGTAGCTTCTTCAGGTTATGATGCGGCCTATTATAAGTGGCAATATACTTTATTACCTAATCCGACAGCAAATCAATGGATAGATTTAACACAATATAATAACGCTCCAAGTATTAATGTAGATGCAATTGATATTTTGGGTGCAAACGGAGCAGCTGCTAATATTGGAAAAAACATTTATTTTAGAATAAAACCCTGTACTACAACACCGGGTTTAAGCGGTATAGCGATTTATTCTATTCGGTTATCTGCACCACAAGTTCTTACATCGGCAGCGGTTCCGCCAACTTGTAGTGATAGTGAAGACGGATCAATAAAACTTGGATTTAGCAGGACTTTACTAAATGGAGAACAATTAAGATATACATTATTAGATGTTGGATCAGGTACTCCAAGTGATTATAATGGGGATTTATTAATTGATGCGAGCAAAAACTTTAATATTACAGGTTTACGTGCAGGTACTTATATATTGCAGCTGATTGGTTTTAAAAACGGATTGAATACTTCTGTAGATGCGGATTTATATGATTTGAAAACTTTTACAATAACATCACCTCCTATATTAGACTTTGCATTAGACGCTACAGATATTCAATGTAACGGAGGGAAAGACGGGACAATAATCATTACACCAACCGGAGGAACCCGCACCTCACCGGGTAATGATTACTATTCATTAGATAATGGAGTAAATTGGATTTCTTTTCCAAATAATAAGCCGTACACAATTACAGGTTTGCCACTTGGCACCTACAAGATAAAAGTAAAAGATATGAATGGCTGTATTGCTAAAATTCAAAAAGTAGTAAACGGCAAAATTGAACTTGGAGATGATAAAGTACTTGAAAAAACCATATCACAGCCAGTATCACCTTTATCGTTAAGTTATACTTTGAAAAAGGATCCGACTTTTAAAGGTGCAGCTAACGGAAAAATTGTGGCTGCCATAAGCGGCGGTACAATAAAAGATGATAAAACATACAACTTTGAGTGGAGGAATATCGCTGGAGATCTTTTGCCAGCCACGGACCAGTACAATTCGGCAGATAAAACGTATAATATTACATTAGACAATGTTCCGGACGGAGAATATAAACTAACTGTAAAAGACAAAAATTACAATACTGCAGTAAATAAAGCAGGCTGTTCTGTTATCGAATCATCACAGACATTAACTGAGCCGGGTAAAATTGTAATAACAATAACAGAAACCCATCCAATTTCGTGTAACAGTGAGAATTCCGATTCAGAAGCGGAAAAATTTTCAGACGGAATTTTTACGGCAACAGTTGTTGGAGGAATCAAATTTACAGGATCAGCAAATAATGGTTTGCCATACAAATATACCTGGTCCAAATACAATAATGTAACCAATTTGTGGGAGGAATTAACAGGGGAGAAAACGGCATCTATAGAAGGTATTTCGCAAGGAAACTATTCATTAAATGTTGAAGATGCCAATGGAATAGTACAAGGTGATTACAGCACTACGGATTTAATAACGGCAATTCCAACAACAAAAAGTATTATAGAGCCTACAAAACTTGAATTGTCTTTTAATTCAGGAAATGTTTCCTGTTTTGAGGGCAACAATGGCTGGGCTGAAGCGATTGTAACCGGCGGAACGGGTTCTTATAAATTTACCTGGTATAATACTGGTGGAGGAATTATTGATAAAAATAAAGTATCTCAATTAACAAAAGGTGAATATTTTGTTGAGGTTACAGATGGTAATGATTGCTTTATAAAAGGCAGTGTTGTAATTGGCGAACCAACCTCTCAGGTAGCAATTGAGTACTATGAAATTTTTACCCCTACATTCTTTGGAGCAACAAACGGAAGAATTGTAGCCAAAATAACAGGCGGAACACCAAATGATAATGAACCACTGTATAATTATGAGTGGAAAAATGCAGCAGGAGCACTACAAACCACAACTGCAGCCGTAGAAAATGGAATCTATACCATTACTTTAAACGGAGTTCCTGCGGATGATTATTTTTTAACTGTAAAAGATAAAAATTATAATGAAGGAACGAATCAAATTGTTAATTGTTCAGTAATAGAATCGAAAGTAACGCTTAATGAGCCTGATCCTTTAAAAGTTGTTTTTGAAATTATTCGTGATATTTCTTGTAATACAAGTAACGAATTTGGTAATAATACAGATACTGCACCACAAGATGGGCAGCGTGATGAGTCACAGGATGGTATTTTAATGGCCCATGTAACTGGTGGAACTCCATTGGCAACTTCTGTAAATAATGGTCTTCCGTATTATTTTTACTGGAAAAAACAAGAAATTGATGGTTCATGGACAGCTTTGCCTAATATTAAGGGAGAAACGGCAACGAATCTTTCCCATGGAAATTATGCATTAAACATAAAAGACAGAAACGGGATCATGCTTGGAACTTATGTCAATAACCAGCTTACGCAGGAAATTGATGTAACCCAACTTATGCAGGAACCTCCAAAATTATCGGTAACTATTACACATGGAGATGTTTATTGTAATGGAGGAAATGACGGCTGGGCAACGGCAAATCCTGTAGGAGGAACACCTCCGTATGATTATAAATGGTCTAACGGAGTAGAAGATAAAGAAAATGTCGTTTTGAAGAAAGGTGATTATTGGGTGTTTATTACAGATGCAAAAGGATGTACAACTCAGGCAGATGTAAAAATTACAGAGCCATTTAGTCCTCTTTCTATCAAATATACTGAAATTCTTAACCCTAGTTTTTATAAGGCTACTAATGGAAAGATTGTTGTAGAAATTACCGGAGGCACTATTTTCTTAGACAATACCTATTGGTTTGAGTGGAAAAACAGTAAAGGAATATTACAAACTGCCACTACAACCAGTTTTAATAATGGTATTTACACGATCTCATTAAACGGTCTTGGCGAGGAAACCTATAGTTTAACGGTTCGTGATCGTAATTATGATGCTGCAACAAATAAAATAAGTTGTACGGTGGCAAACTCGGTTATAAGTTTAGATGATCCGGATCCGCTTGAAGTTACTTTTGAAATAGTTCGTACTATTTCCTGTAATGTGAGTAATGAATTTGGAAACGAGACTGATTTTAATCCACAGGATGGTCAAAGAGATGAGTCACAAGACGGAATTTTAACAGCTCACGTTAAAGGTGGAATTCAGTTGAAACCAAATCAAAATAACGGATTACTTTATTACTATACCTGGAAAAAACAGCAGAAAGACGGTTCGTGGATACTTTGGAATGATCATGACGAAACAGTAGAAAATATTTCAGATGGAACTTATGCTCTTAATATTGAAGATGCTAATGGAATAAAATTGGGTACTTATGTAAATAATGTTTTAGTAAAAGAAATAGATGTTACACAGTTTATGCCGGAACCTGCAAAACTGAATCTGACTTTTACAAAATTGAATGCAAGCTGTAATAATGGAGATGACGGATGGGCAGAAGTACATGTAACAGGCGGAACCGCTCCCTACACATATGAGTGGACAAACGGAGATACAACAGCAAAAATAGAGAACATTACAACCAATAATTATTTTGTAATGATAACCGATGCAAAAGGCTGTACTATTCAGGGAAGTATTTTTGTGGGTGATCCCAAAGGAATACTTACCACTGAAACAGTTAAAAACCCTACTTGTTATACCGGCAATAATGGATCAATCCAGCTGAATGTTACAGGAGGAAATTTACCTTACAGCTATTTATGGAGCACAGGAGAAACCACAAAAGACCTTAATAATCTTGCAGCAGGAAATTATGAAGTAGCCATTACATGTCCGGACTGTTGCGTGTATAAAAAGAGATTTGTTCTAAAAGATCCAAATCAAATTGTTGTTGATTTAGGAAAAGACAGAACGCTTTGTAATGATCAGGTTTTAGATTTAGACGCTACAATTGCAGATACAAATGCAAAATACAACTGGACTTCTACAAATGGGTTTACATCAAATGATGCAAAAGTAACGCTGTCAAAAGTAGGAACCTATACTGTAAAAGTAACTACAGCTTTAGGTTGCATTAGCGAAGATGAAATTGTAATAAAAACAAGTCAGGCTATTATTAGTTCAGAGTTTTTATTGAGTTCGCAAGCTTATTTAGATGAGGAAGTAATCTTAGTGAATACCAGTAATCCTTTTGGAGAAAGTACCAAATGGGTAATTCCTGACGGAGTAAAAATTGTTGAACAAAAGGAAAAATACATAACCCTTAAGTTTGATGCAACAGGTGTTTATGCCATTGGTTTAGAGCAAACGCAAGGAGAATGTTACGCAACATTCAGTAAAAATATTACCGTTGAAAAACGAAGTGGTTTGCCAAATACAGGTACTACATCGCAATTTATTGTAGATTTTATTGTAACGCCAAATCCAAGTAACGGTAATTTTAAAGCACTTGTAACTTTAGAAAATACTAGTGCTGTAAATTTAAGGTTATTCGCTACGACGGGACAAAATACGATGATTCAGAAAAATGATTCAGGGAAGAAAAAATATGAAATAGATTTTGAGACGTCATTAGAATCCGGAATGTATATTCTGGTATTAGAAACGGGACAACAAACATTGGTTAAAAAAATTATCATCTATTAAAAAAATGAAAAACCTTTTCAATAACATACATTTATTTGTTCTCTTTCTGTTTTTTAGCGTAACCGGATATGCGCAGTTATATCCCGTGCAGTTAACACCTGTTTTTAATAGTCCGTACAGCGTCAAAATATCAGATTATGCGACTAGTATGGATACTAAAATGCAGTTGCTGATAAATCCTACCGATATTTCTATATCGCAAAGGCAGGTACGTTTAAAATTATACATACAAGGCAACGGACTTAATGTACAGAGTAGTGATTTTATACAGGGGCAGCGACCAATTTTTATAAATGGAGGCGAATTACAAACGCTGACCAATACCGATATTTCCGCCCTTTTTAGATTAGAAAATCTACAGGGAATTTCTCCGGCTCAATATGCAAATCCGTTGCCGGAAGGAATGTACAATTTTTGTTTTGAGATGTACGATTTTGTAACCAACCAAAAGATCTCACAGAAAAGTTGTGCCAGTTTATATCTGATCTTAAATGATCCACCATTATTAAATACGCCACAAAAAAACGAGCAAATTGCGTCTACAGAATTTCCGAATATTTTATTTACCTGGACACCGCGGCAGATAAATGCGACCAATATATCGTATAAATTCGAATTAAAACAGCTTGTCGATCCAACGTTAGATCCTCAAATTGGGTTTCAAATGTCTCCCATTTTATATGAGGAAACACTTTTTGGAACTGCTTTGCTGTATAATTTAAGCATGCCAATTCTTACTCCCGGTCTGCGATACGCATGGCGTGTAAAAGCTATATCGACTACCGGACTTTCAGAGAATGCCGTCTTTAAAAATGATGGCTATAGTGAGATATATTCGTTTAAATATACTGCCTCTTGTGCAGCTCCAACCTTTTTGTTAAGCGAATCTCAGAGTTCTAAAAGTGTAAAAATCACTTGGGAAGGAATACAGGAACATACCCGTTATCAGGTACAATACAAAAAGCAAGATGTACGCAACGCAC
>Ga0247738_10000344_pt1 | contig 18579 bp, 18 predicted proteins | sample UWRJL013104B2_FD_180936 | JGI IMG/M metagenome (GOLD analysis project Ga0247738, IMG submission 180936) | Plant litter microbial communities from Arlington Agricultural Research Station in Wisconsin, United States - UWRJ-L013-104B-2 | ecosystem: Environmental > Terrestrial > Plant litter >...
GGTCGGGGTAATGGTAGGCCCGCTCGACGAGGGCCTGCACCGGTTGGCCCGCACCGAGGGCGCGCAGGGTCTGCTTGTTCTGGCGCGCGGCCTGCGGTGCCAGGCGCGCGATGCGTTGCGCACGGGCCTGCACATCGGCGACCACCTCGGCTTCGGGCAAAACGGCGTGCAGGAACCCGCGCGCCTTCATGTCGTCTGCGCTGAGCACGGCAGCCTCCAGCAGCATCTCGCGCGCGGTTGCCAGACCGACCTCGCGCGCCACCAGCTGGGCCTCGCGCGGGGCCATGGGAAATCCCAGGCGGGCGATGGGTGCGCCGAAACGTGCGCCGCTGCTGGCCACGCGGATGTCGCAGCAGCTCGCGATCTCCACGCCCGCGCCCATGCAGTTGCCATCGATCTGCGCCAGCAGCGGCAGGTCGCAGGCCAGCATGGCGCTCAGGCCACCCCACACGTCGTTCTCATGGAAGTCGCGCAGGGCGTCGGCGTCAAAGCGGAAGTCCGGGTACTCGGCGATGTCGCCACCGGCGCAGAAGTGCCCGCCCTCGCCCGCCACGATCACGCCGCGCAGTTCGGTGCGGGCGTGGAGTTCGGTGAAGACCGCCTTCAGCTCCCGCCACATCGCGCGCGACATGGCGTTGAACTTGCCCGGGTGGGACAGCGTCACGCGCGCCAGCGCGTGATCGATGGCCAGGTGAACCCGGCCGCTCATTCGAGCGTGGCGCCCGAGGCCTTGACCACGGCCGCCCACTTGCGGATCTCGCCCTTGACGAAAGCATCGAACTGCGGACCGCTCACGTTGGCGAACTCGGCGCCCTGCGACGCCCAGACCGCCTTGGCCTCGTCGGTGCTCACGGCCTTGCGAATTTCCTCGATCGCGCGCGCCTGCACGTCGGCCGGTGTGCCCCGGGGCGTCCACACGCCGTACCAGGTGGTCACGTTGTAATCCGGCAAGCCCATCTCGGCCGCGCAGGGCACGTCGGGCAAGGCCGGGCTGCGCTGAGCGCCCGAGACCATCAGTGGCTTGATGCGACCGCCCTTGATGTGCGCGGCCGACGAGCCCAGGCCGTCGAACATCACATCCACCTGGCCTGCGATGAGGTCGTTGAGCGCCGGGCCCGCACCCCGATAGGGAATGTGGGTGATGAAGGTCTTGGTCTGCTGCTTGAACAGCTCGCCCGCCAGGTGGTGCGAAGTGCCGCTGCCAGCCGAGGCGTAATTGAGCTTGCCCGGGTTGGCCTTGGCCATGGCGAGAAACTCCTTGAAGTTGGCGGAGGTCACGCGCTTGGGGTTGACCACCACCACCTGCGGCACGCTGGCCACCAGGATCAGCGGCACCAGGTCTTTTTCAATGTCGTAGTCGAGCTTGGGGTACATGCTGGGTGCGATCGCGTGGTGAACCGCCCCCATGAACAGGGTGTAGCCGTCGGGCGCAGCCTTGGCCGCGATGCCCGCTCCCAGCGTGCCGCCTGCACCGCCCCGGTTGTCGATCACCAGGCTCTTGCCCGAGAGCCGGGCAAACTGCGCGGCCATGGGGCGCGCGAACGCATCGGTGCCGCCGCCGGCAGGGAACGGCACGATCATGGTCACCGGCTTGGTGGGCCAGGTCGACTGGGCATGGCCCGCCGTGGTGTAGAGGGCGGCGCCGGCCATGGCCACGCGCAGGATGTCTCGTCGGTTCAGGCTGTCGGTCATGCTGTTGTCTCCTTGTGGTTGAAATGGCGGCTTCAAAGATAGTGGTCCTTGATGGCCGCGGCTATCGGGATCTTTCCCTGCGCGAGCGAGGCGCGGTGCTTGTCCAGTCGCTTGAGATCGTAGAGGTAGTTCACCATCAGCCCGTAGGACTGCTTCAGTCCCTTGGCCGAGGGGTCGGCGGCCCAGTTCAGGCGCTCGACCCGCGCGCCATTGCCCAGGTGGAAACGCGCCACCGGGTCCAGGGGCTTGCCCTCGTTGAGTTCGTCGCCCAGGTACCGCGCGGCCCAGCCCATGAGCGTGCGGCGCTCGGGTGCGTTCTCGGCCAGCTCTTCCACGCGTTCCCAGGCCTTGAGCATGTCGGCCGGGGCGTTCTTCGTGAGCCAGCCACGCAGGCCCGGAATGGGCGAGAGCGTGGCGAAGGTCTTCAAGCGCGGGAATTCCTGCTTGAGTGTTTCGACCACGCGCTTGATGAGCGAATCCCCGAAGCTCACGCCCTTGAGGCCGGTCTGCGTGTTGCTGATCGAATAGAAGATGGCGGTGGTGGCCTTGCCCAGATCGGCCGGCGCGGCCGCCTCGTCGAGCAGCGGCGTGATGCTGGCGGCGATCTCGTTCATCAGCGCCACCTCCACGAAGATCAGTGGCTCGCCGGGCAGGCGCGGGTGGAAGAAGCCATAGCAGCGCCGGTCGCTGTCGAGCCGGTTCTTCACGTCGGACCAGCTGCGGATGTCGTGCACCGCCTCGTACTTGATGAGCTTCTCCACCAGCGAGGCCGGTGAGTCCCAGGTGATGCGGCGCAGGTCAAGAAAACCCACGTCGAACCAGGTGGAGAACATGTACTCCATCTCCACGTCCAGCGCGAACAGTCGCTTGTCGCTTCGCAATTGCGGCTGCAGCTCGGCCCTCATGTCCACCAGAAAACGCACGCCCTCCGGGTTGGCACTGAAACGCTGCAACAGCCGGCGCCGGGGCGAGACCGTGGCCCGCCGGTAGAGCACCTCGGCCGCCGCCTCGTCGGGCGTGCCGACGGCTGCGGCGAACTGGGCCTGCGCCTTCTTGACGTGCTGGGGGTCGGCCACGAACCGCTCGCTCATGAGCAGCCACAGGTCGCGCCGGTGCGGCGGCGACGCGGTGGCGTACCAGTCCATCATCGCCTGCGCACGGCGCCCGCCCTCCACCTCACTCACCGTCGGGTCGACGATGGCCTGCAGCTCCTTCAAGGATTGGCGCAGCATGCGCGGCGACATGGCCTCCTCGTCCTGCCTCAAGGTGGCATCGAGGCGCTCCTGGGTCGAACGCGGTCCGGTCGTCTTCGGTGCGGAGCGCAGCATCGAAACACCTTGAGCCAACCAGTCGGGGGGGGTCATGCCGAAAGCCTCGATTTCTGACTGCGGGCCAACTCCCGCAAAGCCACGCGCTGGCGCGTGAGATGGGTGCGCATGGCGGCTTCAGCGCCTTCGGCGTCGCGCGCCTTGAGCGCGGCGAACACCGCCATGTGCTCGGACAGGCTCTGGTCCAGCCGCCCGGGCGCGTGCAATTGCTGCAGGCGCGCGAGCTTGACGATCTTGCGCAGGTCGACGATCACCTGTGCGAGCCAGCGGTTGTTGGCCAGCGTGATGATGGCCTCGTGGATCGCGAAGTTGGCGTCGTAGTACTCGTTGATGAGCCGGGCCCTGGCGCTGCGGTTGAGCCGGTCGTGCAGTTGCTCCAGGGCCGCCAGGTCGGCATCGGTCGCGTTGTTCGCGGCCTCGAAGGCGCAGCGCCCTTCGAGCAGCGCGATGACGGGAAAGATCTCATCCAGATCGCGCTCGGTGACTTCGCTCACGAAGCAACCGCGCCGGGGCTCGTGCCGCACCAGGCCTTCGGCGGTGAGCACCTTGAGCGCTTCGCGCAAGGGGGTGCGCGAAATCGCCAGATCGGCGCACAGCGCGTGTTCGTCGATGAAGCTGCCCGGAGCAAGCGCCCCCGCGAAGATGCGCTCGCGCAACTTCGTGGCCACTTCGTCATGCAGAGAGTTGAGCACCCGCTTCCTTCGCAAAATTATCTGTAATTACAAATAATTTTAAGAGCCGAAGGCAACCGCACCAGCGGTGTTTACCCGCAGAGCGTCGAGACGCGCTCAAGCATCAAGCGCCGGTGGTTGATTGATAGGAGCGTTTGAATTTTGTCGACGATTTCGCCTATCAATGCAATGCGGCGCAGGCCTTCCTGAAAATCTTTGCATCAGAAGACTCACCCCCGATCGCCTTCCTCGGAAAACAAACCATTTGGTCAAGAATTCACTTCCGATTGTTCCTCAATACCCGCCAAAAAACTCACATCGATTGCGCCTAATCGAATTAATAGGCGGTGCAAACCCCCAACTTCCCTTCATTATCAAATCACCCAGCCGATAGCATTCACAGATCGAAGCGAATCCGTCTGGAATTCACGCCACCGGGCTGAACCCCAGCAGGCGCGCGGTAGTACAGATCGATGACGGGTTAACCCCCCGGTTTCTTGTAGGGAATGTTGGATTGTCTTTCAAATGCGCCATTCGATTGGTGCCTGCGCAAGGAGGTTGAATTATCGAAACCACCCATCGGCCCTCGCCGACCCACCAGTCAGCGATGAAAACCAAGGGCCTCATTTCCAACCCACTGGCCAGAACGGCCATTTGATAGTCGATCCAAAGTTCTCAATGCAGTTTTTACCAAGGAGTTCATCATGAAAGCACACATCACCCGCTTCCTGCGCGACGAAGAAGGCGCCACGGCCATTGAATACGGGATCATCGCCGGCCTGATGGCGGTCATCCTGCTCGCTGTTTTCAACAGCGACACCGGCGTCAAAGGCACGCTGAACGCGATCTTTGCGCACGTCAAGACGGTGGCCACCACCGGCGCAACCACCCCCTGACGCCACCGCCAGGCCGAGGCTGTCCGCCATGAAACTGGTCCTGCTCCTCTGGCTGATGACCGCCATCGTTCAGGATGGCGTGCAGCGCCGGGTGCGCAACTGGCTGGTGATCGCAGGCATCGCGCTGGCGCTGGCTGCCCTGGCCCTGGACCTGCAGCCCTTCGAGCTGACCTGGCCGCAGGCGCTGCTGGGCGGGGCGGCTGCTTTTGGCGGACTGCTCTGTTTCTATGCCTTCGGGCTCATGGGCGCGGGCGACGTGAAGTTCGCGGGCGCCCTGGGCCTGTGGGTGGGCCTGCCGCCCCTGCTGCCGATCTGGGTGGCCGCCAGCCTTCTGGCCGGGCTGCACGGCCTGCTCTGGCTCGCGCTGCAGCGCTGGCCCCTGGCGCCGCGCCTGGCGCTGGCGCTCTCGGGCCGGCCAGGTGGGGGCGGGTCGCGCCCCCGCCCGATTCCCCTGGCCGCTTACCTCGCCGTCTCGACCATTGCCTTCATGGCCTGGCGCGCTGGCGGCTGAACCGCCCGAGACACCGATCCACCCTTCAAGGCCCGACACCATGATCCGATTCACGAAAATCATCGCTGCCGTCCTGGTGTTGCTGGCCCTCTTGCTGATCGGCTACGCATGGATGCTCAGCCGAAAGCCCGCCCCGCCTGTGCCTGTCCCGCAGCCGGTCGCCCGGCTCGCGCCGGCCGAGGCCACTTTCCCCGTGGTGGTGGCGACCAAGCCGCTGCCGGCAGGCCAGGCCATTGAAGCCGGCGCGTTGCGCGTGGCGCAGCTCACCATCAACCCGGTGGGTGCCTTCATGACGGTGGCCGAGGCGGTCGGCCGCGTGCCGGTGTTCGACCTGGGCACCGGCGCCCCCCTGCTGGAAAACCAGCTGGTGTCTGGCCTGTCCATGCGACTGGAAGCGGGCGAACGCGCGGTGGCCGTGAAGGCCGACGAGGTCATGGGCGTGGGCAACAGCGTGCGCCCGGGCGATTTTGTCGACGTGTTCTTCGCCCTCAAGGCCGATGGCCGGGACGTGGACCGCAGCCAGTCACGCCTGTTGCTGGCGCGCAAGCGCGTGCTGGCCTTCGGTACCGCCTCGGTGGACGGCATGCCCGCCAACGGCGAAGGCCGTGGCAACCAGAAGCCCCAGGTGGCCAACCAGCAGCCAGCCCGCACCGCCGTGCTCGCCGTGCCGGTGGAAGACGTGAACCGGCTCGCGCTGGGCGAGGCCAACGGCCGCCTGCTGCTGGCCCTGCGCCACCCGAACGACACCGCCGAACCCGATCCCACCCTCTTCGCCGAACTGCAGACCGCCTTGCAGCCGGCCGCTGGCCGCCGCCCTGCCGGCGCGCTCACGGCCATGGACCGCGCGCTCGCCGGCCTGACCACGCAGGACCTCGCGGCCGGTGGCGGCGCGGGCAGTGCGCGCAGGGCACAGCCCCAGCCCGGCAGCGCGTCCCGCGCGGTGCTGGCGAGGGCGGCGGCGGCCCCTGCCGGCCACGAAGTCGAGATCATCCGCGGCGACCGCCGTGACACCGTGCGCTATTGAGACCACGCGCTCCAACCCACCAGGTGCCCCGCATGTTCAAGCCCACACCGCGTCCCTTCCCCAGCCCGCCGCGCTGGCCTCGTCTGGCGTTGCTGGCCGGCTTGTTGATCACCGCCACGTCGGGCGGTCTGTTCGCGCAACCGGCGAGCGATGCATCGGCCAGCGCGAGCGCCATCAATCCACTGCGCCTGACCGCCGGCACGCAACAGCAACTGGTGATCGACAAAGGGGTGGACCGCATCGCGCTCGCCAATGAACAGGTCGCCTCGGTCATGGTCACGCGCAAGGCGCGCGGCGCGCCGGCTGCGCGCCTCATCATCACCGGCAAGGCGCCCGGCAGCACGTCCCTGCTGGTGTGGGAACGTGGCAGCGACGCCGCGACCACCTACACCATCGAGGTGCAGCGCGACAGCGCCGTGCTGCAGGGCAGCTTCCCTTCCGCCGCCGAGCACCAGCAGGCGCGCGAGACGGCGCTGGCGCTGCAGCCCGACAAGGCCCCCCTGGCCGACCGCTCGACGCTGAGCGTGAAAAGCCAGACCGTGCAGGTGGAAGTGAAGATCGTGGAGTTCAACAAGCAGGTGCTCAAGCAGGCCGGCCTCAACATCTTCAGCACCGCCCCCAACAAACACGGGTTCAGCTTCGGCGTGTTCTCGCCCAGTGCGCTGAACGACTTCACCTTCGGCAGCAACGGCAGGCTCGACACCGGCTCCACCTCGCCCTTGGCGCAGGCCTTTGGCCTGCTGCTGAGCTTCGGCAAGGCCAACATCGGTGTGAACCTGGGCCTGCTCGAAGGCAACGGCCTGGCCCGCGTGCTGGCAGAGCCCACGCTGGTGGCGCTTTCTGGTCAGAGCGCCAACTTCCTCGCCGGTGGTGAGATCCCGGTACCGATCGCCCAGGGCCTGGGCACCACCACCATCGAATACAAGCCGTTTGGCATCGGCCTGACCGTCTCGCCCACCGTGCTGTCCAACAACCGCATCGTGCTCAAGGTGGCGCCCGAGGCGAGCGACCTCGACTACACCAACGCCGTCAGGCTCAATGGCTCGGCGGTGCCGGCCCTCACCACGCGCCGCGCCGACACCACCGTCGAGCTGGGCGATGGCGAGAGTTTCATCATCGGCGGTCTCGTGAGCCGCACCACCACCTCCGCCGTGGACAAGGTGCCCATGCTCGGCGACCTGCCGGTGCTGGGCACGATGTTCAAGCGACAGGACTACCAGCAGAACGAACGCGAGCTGGTGATCGTGGTCACGCCCCACCTCGTCAAGCCGTTTGCCCAGGGCACGCAGGTGGATGCGGCCCTGCCCGGGCGCGCCGAGCAACGCGAACCGGCTTTCTGGCGCGGGTTTGTCGTGGGCACCGGGGCCGACGACGCCTTGCCCGGTTTTTCCCGCTGACCCCGGCCCATCACGATGAGCACGATGCCCACCCCCCTGCACACCACGGTCCAGAGCCGCAACGTCTACCTGTATGCGTCGGACAACGGCGAGCATGCGGGCTGGCTGAACGCGGCACTGGGGCACCTCGGCCAGGTCACGGTGGTCACGCTCGATGAGGCTGCGCTGGGCGAACTGATCGCAACGACCCACCCGCGCACCCTGTTCCTGGACTTCTCGGGCCCCCAGGCCGTGCGCAGCACGCGCCTGGCCACCGCGCTGCGGCGCGAGTGGCCCGAGCTGCTGCTCATCGGCACCGGCCACGCCAACGAAACCAACACCACGCTGGCCGCCCTGCGCGCGGGCGTCGACGATTTCCTCGACCTCGACGGCCCGACCAGCGAGGTGCTGGCGGTGCTGCAAGACCTGATGGCTCGGCGCCAGGGTCAGCGCTCGCCACAGGTCAAAGGCCGCAGCGTCGCCCTGCTCGGCGCGCGCGGTGGCCTGGGGGTCAGCACGCTGGCCTGCAACCTCGCTGCCCTGCTGCAGGAGCAGCGCGCCGCCGCCCTCGCCCGCGTGCCCGGGCGCACGCCCCATCGCCAGGGCGTCGCCTTGCTCGACCTGGGGCTGCCCGCGCGCGATGCCCTGCTCTACCTCGGCCTCAAGAGCGAATTCAGTTTCGTGGATGGCGTGCACAACCTGCACCGCCTCGACCCGACGCTGCTGCAGACCGCGCTGGTGCAACACGCCAGCGGCGCAGCGGTGCTGCCCCTGCCGGCCAGCCTGGCGCAAATCCGCGAGATCTCGCACGCCGAGTCGGTTTCGCTGATCCAGCGGCTGACCGATTTCTTCGACGTGCAGATCGCCGACCTCGGCGGTTTCTCGTCGATCGACTTCGTGGCCCAGGTCGCGCGCAATGCCGACCAGGTCTGGGTGGTCTGCGACCAGAGCATCGGCGGCATCGTCTCCACCGCCTCACTGCTGCGCGAACTGCGCGAGCATGACGTCAACATGCAGCGGCTCTCGCTGGTGGTCAACAGGTTCGAGCCGTTCGTGAACCTGCCCGCGCTGGACATCGCCAACCAGCTCGGCCTGCCCTTGAGCCAGGTGCTGCCGGCGCGCGCCAGCGCGCTGCTGGCGGCCTCATGCCAGGGACAACTGCTGGCCCGCGCAGCCCGCAACGATCCCTATGTGCAGGCGGTCGGCCAGATGGTGCGCGGCCTGCTGCCGTGGATCGACGGCAGCACACCGCCCGACGCTGGCGAACACCCGCCCCGGACGCCACGCGTGGCTCAAATACTCAACAAGTGGATCCACCGGAGGTAACAGGCCATGACGAACCACGTCGAGTTTTCCGACAACCAGCAGGCTTTCCTTAACTCCAACGAGTTCCAGACCGTCAAGACCTTCATCCACGAACACCTGCTCAACCGCATCGAGGAACTCGGCGCCGAGTTTGGCCGCTGGTCGCGCAGCTCGGTGCAGCAGTTCGTCAACCTCGAATGCGAGAGCCAGGTGCGCTTGCACCGCGTGCCGATCAACGCCCGCGAGACGCAGTTGCTGGCCGACGCACTCACCAAGGAGTTCGCCGGCTTCGGTCCGCTGGAGGATCTGTTGAACGACCCGACCGTCGAGGACATCCTCATCAACGGCAGCAAGCTGGTCTACGTGTCGCGACGGGGCATGCTCCAGAAGGAGCACCTGCACTTCACCGACAACGAGCACCTGATGCGCATCATCCGCCGCATCCTCGCGCCCATCGGGCGTCGGCTCGACGAATCCAACCCCATGGTCGATGCGCGCCTGAGCGACGGAGGGCGCATCAACGTGGTGATCGAACCCCTGGTCATCAACGGTCCGGCGGTGTCGATCCGCAAATTCCGCAAGGATCCGCTGAGCCCCGAAGAGCTGTTCGAGCTCGGCACCTTCGACCAGGCCATGGGCCATTTGCTGGAGATGGCGGTGCGCTCGCGCTGCAACATCCTGGTCAGCGGCGGCACCAGCTCGGGCAAGACTTCGCTGCTGAATGCGCTGGCCAACTTCGCACCCGACACCGAGCGCGTGGTCACCATCGAGGACACGGCCGAACTCGCGCTCAACCACCCCCACGTGGTGCGGCTGGAGAGCCGCCCCGGCGGCTATGACGGCACGGGCAGCGTGGCCATTCGCGACCTGCTGCGCAACAGCCTGCGCATGCGGCCCGACCGCATCATCGTCGGCGAGGTGCGCGGCGGCGAGGTCATTGAAATGCTGCAGGCCATGAACACCGGCCACGACGGCTCCATGGGCACCATCCACGCCAGCTCTCCGCGCGAATGCCTGTACCGGCTGGAGATGCTCGCCGGCTTCGGAGGCTACCAGGGCAGCGAGCTCAGCCTGCGCCGCCAGATCGCCAACGCGATCGACTTCATCGTGCAGATTGGCCGCCTGCCCAATGGCACGCGCCGCATCCTCTCCATCAGCGAAATCACCGGCTTGAACGACAGCGTGGTCGCGATGCAGGAGCTGTTCCGCCACGAATCGGTGCTGCAGGCCGACGGCCAGGAAGGCGACCGCTGGGTCGCCATGGGCGTGATGCCCCACTCCTCCAAAATCGCGCGCCTGCGCCAAAGCCTGCAGGCCCAGATCACGGACCGTGGCCATGCCTGAACGCAGCGCCATCGCCCTCGCCGTGGCCTTGCTGCTGGCCGCCGTCGGCGTGCTGCTGTGGGCCGCCTCGGTGCGCCGCCAGCGCCGCCAGCTGGCACAGCGCCACCTGGCCGACCGGATCGACCCGGTGGCCAACACCCCATTGCCCTCGGGCTCGCTGCGTTTTGGCGCTCCGCCGCCACCTCTCGTGCTGCCCACCTCCACCTCTCGCAAGGCGACCGTTCGCCTGCCTGGCTGGCTGCTGGGTGCGGTGGAACCCGGCGCGCTGCTGGGCGGCCTGGCCGCCACCGCAGTCTCGGTCGGCCTCACCGCCCTGTTCTCGGGCGCCGTCAGTGCGCTGGGTCTGTTCGCGGTGCTGCTGATGGGGGGCGCGTTTTTCATCTGGCTGCGGGTGCAGGCCATGCGGCGCCAGATCATCCGTCAGCTGCCCGGGTTTCTGGACGTGATCGTGCGCCTGATCGTGATGGGCCATTCCACCCAGGCCGCGTTCCAGACCGCCGCAGCGGGCACCAAGCACCCGCTGCGCGGCCACATGGAAAAAGCCATGGGCCTGGTCAAGGCCGGCATGGACATCGACCAGGCGCTGCTGCAGGTGGCGCGCAAGGTGCGCATCGAAGAGCTGTTCCTGCTCGCCTCCATCCTGGGCCTGGGCATGCGCTACGGCGGTCGCTCGGATGTGCTGCTCGAGCGGGTCGCCCAATTCATGCGCGACCATGAGGAAGCCGAACAGGAGCTGGTGGCGATGTCGGCCGAAACGCGGTTCTCGGCCTGGATCCTCGGCCTGCTGCCGGTGCTGGTCGGGGGCGCGATCGTCACCACCAATGGCGACTATTTCGCGCGCATGTGGACCGACCCCACGGGCCAGGCCATGGTGGTCGGTGCCATCGGCCTGCAGGCGTTCGGCGCGCTGCTGCTGTACCGGCTGGCCCGGCTGTCCTGATCGGAAGGTGCACCCATGAGCTCTCTTCCCCTCCCCATCCTGGCTTTGCTGCTGCTGGCCGTGGCGCTCACCCTGGTTGCCGGCGTGCTGCTGCATCAACACGCGCAACGCCAGACCACGGTGCAGGTCATCCAGCGGGCCCTGGGCGAGAACGCCGCACCGGTCCACGCCTTGCCCGACGAACTGGCTTTCCTGCAAGGCAGCCACTGGCCCGCGCGCTGGCTGGAAAGCCGCCTGGGCCGCCTGTTCGTCGCCGATGAAGACCGCCGCCTCATCCAGCAATGCGGCCTGCCGCCCGTGCGGGCCCAGCTCGCCCTGCTGATCTCCCGCACCGTGCTGGCGCTGGTGCTGCCGGTGCTGGTCCACCTGGCCTGGGGCCATTCGGGCAACGCCCTGCTGTGGTCCGCGGCGGCTTTTGCGGTGGGTTTCATGGGTCCCAAGTGGCTGCTCAAGCACCGCGCTGGCCAGCGGCGCGAGCGCGTGGCGCACGAACTGCCTTTGTTCGTGGACATGCTGGGCCTGCTGCAAAGCGTGGGCCTGAGCCTGGACCAGAGCCTGCAGGTGATCGCCAGCGACTTCCAGCACGTGATGCCGGTGCTGGGCGCGGAGGTGGCCCAGGCCAACCGCCAGTACAGCCAGGGCCGCACGCGCGAGCAGGCCTACCAGCGCATGGCCGGCCTGCACGACAACCAGCACCTGATGGACTTCGTCGCCCTGGTCAACCAGGTGGACAAACACGGCGGCGCCATCCAGGAACCGATCCGCCAGTTCAGCGAACGCCTGCGCGTGCACCGCAAGGCCGGCATGAAGGCGCGCATCGGAAAGATCACCGTGAAGATGACCGTCGTGATGGTCACCACCCTCCTGCCCGCGCTGGTGATCGTCACCGCGGGTCCCGGTTTCCTCGCCATCATCCGCTCCGTCGGGAGCATGACCGGATCATGAACACCTCCACCCGCCTCACTTCGCTCGGCCGTGCCTGCGGCTCCCTGCTCCTCGGTGCAAGCGCCCTGGCACTGGGTGCCTGCGCCTCGCTGCCCGACGCGGCGCAACTCGAAGCCGCGCAGGCCGCCACCCGCGAACCCACCCTGGACAACCGGCCCACCTACCTGGCGCTGGTGCGCCAGATGCAGGGCAGTGGCATGTGGTTCGCCTCGCTCGCCCACATCGACGCGCTAGAACAGCGCTGGGGCGCCAGCCACGAAACGCGCCTGCTGCGCGCCGACGCCCTGCGCCACACTGGTCAGCCGGCGCCCAGCGCGGCGCTGTACGAAAAGCTGCTCGACACGCCCGAACGCGCCGCCGCCTACCGGGGGCTGGGTCTGCTCGCGGGCGCGAGCGACAACTACACGCGTGCGGCCGAGATGTTCGAGCGCGCACGCCAGGTGCTGCCGGCCGATGGCCTGCTGCTCAGTGACCTGGGCTACGCGCTGCTGCGCGCGCAGCGCTTCGACGCCGCGCGCCTGCCGGTGCTGCAGGCGGCCCAGTTGCTGCCCACCAACCCCAAGGTGCGCAGCAACCTTGCGCTGTATTTGCTTACCCAGGGCCAGACCGAGCAGGCCCGCCAGGTGATGGACGAGGCCCGTTTCGGTGGCGCCACGCGCCAGGCCATCGAACAGCTGGCCGAGGAACTCGCCCCGCACCGCCAGGTGGTCGGTGGCCTCGCGCTGCAGACCGGCCTGCGGATGAGCCCGACGCTCACCACGCCCCCGGCTCTGGCCACACCCTGATCTCCCACGCTGTCACACCCCCTCAGGAGGTTCCATGAAAACAAAAACCAGCTTCGCTCGCCCGTTGTCATCCCTCTCACTGTGGGCCACGCTCGTGGTGGCTTCGCCGCTGTGGGCGCAATCCGCCGCCGGCCCTGCGGCCGAGTCCCCTGCAGCCACACCCTCGCTGCGCGTGGGGGACGCGACCCGCGACCTGCTGCAGCGCCAGCGCGAGGGGCGCGAGGCCTCGGCCACGCCACGGTCCATCGACGGCGCCGTGGCCGAGGCCAGCCAACAGCGCTACCTGAAGAGTTTCGAGCAGCCGTTGCCGGCCTGGTTCGGTTCGCGGCTGCAGGCCAAGTAAGGCGCGCGGCGCCCCACCGCCCCGTCCCATGCGCACGGCCCAGGCCTCCTGCCGATCACACCAGCGCCAGCGCGGTGTGTACGCCATCGAGTACGCCATGGCCTTCCTGCTCTTCTTCGGTCTGGTCTATTCGATCATCTGCTACGGCATCCTGTTCACCTTCCGCTTTGGCCTGCAGAACGCGGCCGAAGACGGCGCGCGCGCGGCCCTGCGGCACCAGACCAGCCTGGCCGCGCGGCAGCTCAAGGCGCAGCAGGTGGCCGAAGACCGTTCCCTCGGCTGGAAGCCGGCAGCAGCGGTGCTCACTATTCCATTGCCCGAGGTCTGCCAGGCCGCCACCGGCAACTGCCTGCAGCCCGCCGGCACACTGCCCTGCGGCACCTCATGGGCGCTGCGCTGCCAGGTGAGCGTGACAGTGAGGCTGGGCGACCTGCACCAGGTGCTGCCGCCCTTCCCCGCATTCGCACTGCCCAACGAACTGGTCGGCCAAGCCAGCGTGCTGCTCGACGGGAGCGCGTTGTGAACCGCCGGCAACGTGGCGTGGCGGCGATCGAGTTCGCCTTCGTGCTGACGGGTTTGCTGCTCGCGTTCTACGGCATCGCCACCTTCGGCATCGTGCTGTACACGCAGCAGGCCCTGGCCCGCGCGGCGGCGGACGGTGCGCGCGCGGTGCAGATGTTTCCCCAGCTGCGCACCGCCACCGGCCCCGAACTCGCCACGGCCAAGGCCCAGATCGAGACCGTTGTCTGGGACTCGCTGAGCGGCTCGATCATCGTGCCGCTGGCGCACAGCGACACGCCGGCCAAGCGCCGCGCCTGGCTCACGCAGACCATGAGCGTGAACGTCGCCACCCCCAACACCACGCTCACCGTGACGGTGTCCTTCCCCTACACCGCCGGCCGCCTGCTGCCCTGGGTGCCGCTGTTCGACACCAGCCAGTGGCTGCCCGGCACCCTTACCAGCCGCGCCACCGCCACGCTCTAGGACCCCCGGCCATGCCCTACCTGCCCGATGCCGTGCGCCGCCGTCACTCGGGCTCGATCGTCATCAACACGGCGATCGCACTCAGCCTGATCGTGATCGCCCTCATCGGCACCGAGCTGGGCTACCTGTTCTTCGTCAAGCGCGAGCTGCAGAAAACCGCCGACCTCGCGGCCATCGCCGGCGGCTCGGCCGTGCAACCAGCCGATTGCACGGCGGCCCGTGCGGCGGCGCTCGGCAATGCCGGCCAGAACCTCAGCGGCTTCACGCCGGTGGTCGCCTGCGGCCGCTGGGACCCGGCCCAGGGCACGGAGCGCAACTTCACCGCCGACCAGACCGCCTTCAACGCGGTGCATGTGGTGATCGAGGGCGCACCACCACCACTGCTGGCCTTCTTCCCGGGTGAGCGCAGCCTGCGGGCCGAAGCGGTGGCTGCTGCCACCGACCCCATGGCCTCGTTCTCGGTGGGCAGCACCTTGCTGCGCACCGGTGACTCGGTGCTGGGTGACCTGCTCAAGGGCATCGGGCTCGACCTTGCCGGCACCTCGCTGGTGGGCTACGACGGCCTCGCGCAGGTGCAGATCACGCCGGGCGGGTTGCTGCAAGCCCTCGGCATCAACGTGGCCAGCGACATCGGCGTGGGCGAACTCAACACCTTGCTTGCGGCCGAGACCGTGCAGCTGGGGCCGCTGCTCAATGCCATCGTCACCCTGGGCGGGCAGGACACGCTGCTGGCCAGCAACGCCGCGCTGCTCAACGCCGTGGCCACGCGCCTGGGCGTGCCGGACCTGGAGGTGCAACTCGGCAGTCTGGCCAACGGGCCTTCTGGCCTGTTTGCCGAGATCGTGGCCCCCGGCGCCAACGCCGCCTCGGCGCTCAACGTGGGCGTGAACGCGATGGACCTGCTGTACTCGTCCATCGGCGTGGCCACGCAAAAACACGCCCTGGCCGTCAACGGCCTGAGCCTGGCCGGTCTGGTGAGCGCAAAGACGGTGCTGATCGAACCGCCGTCGGTGGCCATCGGCGGCGTGGGCGCCACGGCCTACACAGCGCAGTTGCGCGCCTGGATCGAGGTCAATACCAGCAACCTGCTGGTGATCGGCCAGCTCGTGCAGATGAAGCTGCCCATCATGGTCGACGTGGTCAACGGCCGGGGCACGCTCACCGAGATGTGCACGCCCGCACTTCGCAAGCCGGACGGCACGGAGCGCGCGTCCATCGCGGTGAATGCATCCATCGTCAAGGTCTGCGTAGGCCGCCCCGGCGCCAACCCGGCCAATGAAAACGAGATCTTCTCCACCAGCTCGAGCTGTGACCAGAACCTGGCCGACGAAGACCTGCTGCGTGTGGGCCTGGGGCCCGTGAACCTGGTAAGCCTGCGCACGCACCTCAAGATGGATGCGCTGCCGCTGCAGGCGAGCGTGACCCTGGCTGCGGGCGAAACCGGCACGGTGGGCAACGATCTGCTGCTGGGCAGCACCGTCAAGAACATCACCGACGCGCTGCTGGCCACATTGCTGGTGGAAACGCTGGACCGAGGCCCCACCCTCTCTCTGGCACAGCGCCAGACCATGGCACAGAACCTGTGGAATGCACAGGGAGCCGCCTGCGGCAACCGCGCCTGCCGCGTCGCCCGGTTGACCACCATCAAAGCCAATATAGAAAACAGCACCTCGGGCCTCGGTGGCTTCCTTGGCGGGCTGAGCCATGAGGTGTTGGCCCTGCTGAACAACACGCTCGCATTGAACGTGCAAGGCCTGCTGACAGGCGTTGGCAACCTGGTGGGCGGGCTGCTGACGGGTCTGGGGGATGTGCTCGGTGCCGTGCTCGGCGGGCTGATTGGCGGCTGCACCGCCGTCATTGGATCGAACGACGCGGCCTGCGTCAGTGGAATCGCCAGCAGTCTGGACGGCAACTCATCGGCCAGCGGCAACACCGTGCCCAATGCCATCACCGCGCTCACGGGTTACGTGCTGAAGTTGCTGCAGCCGGTGCTCGACGCCATTGGCAGCAGCGTGCTCACCCCCATCCTGCACGACGTGCTGGGCCTGCACCTGGGCCAGATCGACGTGCAGCTTCAAACCCTCAACTGCCAGGCGCGAGCGCACCTGGTGTATTGATCAGACACAGCCTGCGACGACTGAAGCAGCGCAAGCCAGGGGCACCAAGGGTCCGGCTCGGCCGGCCCAAGGTGCCGTCCCCCTCCCAGCCGAAGGCGCCAGAGAGGGGGAGGCCGCGAAGCGGCGCAGGGGGTGTTCAGCCCCTGCGGCCGAACCACCACCACATGAACGCACCGCCCAGGATCATGGGCACGCAAAGCCACTGGCCCATGCTCATGCCCAGCGAGAGCAGGCCCAGGTGCGCGTCGGGCTCGCGGAAGAACTCGGCGATGAAACGGAACAAGCCATAGCCGAACAGGAACACGGCCGACACCTGACCGCGCGCATGCTCCTTGCGTGCATAGAACCACAGCAGCACGAACAGCAGCAGGCCTTCGAGCAGGAACTGGTACACCTGCGAAGGGTGGCGCGGCAGATCGCCGGCGCCACGGAACACCATGCCCCAGGGCAGCGAGGGGTCGGCCACGCGGCCCCAGAGTTCGCCGTTGATGAAATTGCCCAGGCGCCCGGCCGCCAGGCCCGTGGGCACGCAAGGCGCCACGAAATCCATCACCTGCATGAACGGCCGGCGGCGGCTGCGCGCATACCAGACCATGGCCAGCATCACGCCCAGCAAACCACCGTGGAAACTCATGCCGCCTTGCCACACCGCGAAGATCTCCAGCGGATTGGCCAGGTAGTAAGCGGGCTTGTAAAACAGGCAGTAGCCAATGCGCCCACCCGCCACCACACCGAGCACGCCGAGGAACAGGATGTCCTCCACGTCGCGGCGCGTCCAGGGCGGCTGGGTCACGCTGGCAAAAGGGGGATGGCGCAGGCGCGCGTTGGCCAGCAACATGAACAGCCCAAAGGCCAGCAGGTAGGTCAGGCCATACCAGTGGATGGCCAGCGGGCCGATCTGGAGGGCGACGGGATCGATCTGGGGATGTTGGAGCATGGGCCGCATTGTCGCAGGGCCGCCCCAAGACAGGCTCAGCCCCCTCGGGGGGCAGCACCCCGCGCAGCGGCGGAGCGTGGGGGCTCGGCCGGTCCGGCTTGCGTGCGCGCGAATTCGATGAAATGGCTCAGCGCCGGGGTGACCGCGTCGGCGCGCCAGACCAGGCTGGTCTCGCACGCCGGCACCGCCCGTCCACGCGAAGGCCGAGGACTGCGGTAGACCACACCCGGGCGCTGGAACTGCCGCACGCTCTGCGGCACCCAGGCCAGCCCCAGCCCTGCCGACACGAGGTTGACGATGGTCTGCATCTGGATCGCCTCCTGCGCCACCTGAGGCGCGCGACCGGCCGCGTGGTACAGCGTGAAGATCGCGTCGTGCAGCGTGGGCAGGATGCGCCGGGGAAAGATCACCAGCGGTTCGCTCAGCAGCGCCGCCAGCCCCGGGTGGTCCCGAGCGGCCAGCGGGTGCGACTCTGGCAGGGCCACCACGAAAGGCTCGCTGGCGATGCGCGCGTGCGCCAGGCCCGGCGCCTGGAAACCGGGTGAGTGCAGCACCATGCCCGCGTCCACCTCACCCCGGGCCAGCAGCTCCAGCTGCACATCGCCAGTGGCCTCGATCAGCTCCAGCGCCACCTGCGGCCAGCGCTGGCGAAAGGCGCGCACCCAGCGCGGCAGCAGCTCGAAACCCACGGTGGACACGAAGGCCAGCCGCAGCCGGCCCAGTTCACCGGCCGCGGCCGCCCGCGCCAGTTCGGGCAAGGCTTGGGCCCGGCTCAGCAGGTCGCGCACCTCGGGCACCAGGGCCCGGCCTGCGGGCGTAAGCGCCACGCTGCGCTTGGTGCGGTCGAACAGGCGCACGCCCAGCGCCTGCTCCAGCCCGGCGATGGCCTGGGTGAGCGGTGGTTGCGTCATGTGCAGGCGCGCGGCGGCGCGGCCGAAGTGCAGCTCTTCGGCCAGCGCGACAAACTGGCGCCATTGGCGCAATTCGATTCGCAGCGTTTTCATTGACTCATTCATACGCCCAGCATATTACTGGACACGACCAAACCAATTGGAAACGGCCCCGGGCCTGACGCATACTCGCTGCAGGCATGGGCCGGCAGCAGCACGGCCCCCTTCCCCACTCCCCACGAAGAGACCCGCCATGGCCGACAGCAAAACCATCTCCATCAAGCCCATCAACAGCCGCAGTGCCAACATCACGCAGGGCAAGTCGCGCGCGCCCAACCGCTCCATGTACTACGCCATGGGTTACGAGGAAAGCGACTTCAAGAAGCCCATGGTGGGTGTGGCCAACGGCCACAGCACCATCACGCCCTGCAACAGCGGCCTGCAGAAGCTGGCCGACGCGGCGGTGGCCGGCATCGAAGAAGCTGGCGGCA
>Ga0247738_10000345_pt1 | contig 18542 bp, 16 predicted proteins | sample UWRJL013104B2_FD_180936 | JGI IMG/M metagenome (GOLD analysis project Ga0247738, IMG submission 180936) | Plant litter microbial communities from Arlington Agricultural Research Station in Wisconsin, United States - UWRJ-L013-104B-2 | ecosystem: Environmental > Terrestrial > Plant litter >...
GCCTGGCAGGCGTGCTGGCCGCGCCCATCATGCAGGTGTCTCCGCTCATGGGACAGAACCTCATCATCATCGTCTTTGCCGTGGTCGTGATCGGAGGCATGGGCTCCATCCTCGGCACCATTCTTACCGGCCTGGGTCTGGGTGTCATCGAAGGACTGACCAAGGTCTTTTATCCCGAGGCCTCGTCCACCGTGGTCTTCGTCATCATGGCCATCGTGCTGCTGATTCGGCCAGCCGGCCTGTTCGGCAAGGAAAAGTGAAGCCTGCATGAACCCGACTTCCAAGAACATCCTCTACGGCTTGCTGCTGCTGGTGCTGCTGGGCGTTCCCTTCATCGGCATCTACCCGGTGCTGGTGATGAAGCTGTTGTGCTTCGCGCTCTTTGCCTCGGCCTTCAACCTGCTGCTGGGCTACACGGGCCTGCTCTCGTTTGGCCACGCGGCTTTTCTGGGCGGCTCGGCCTACGTCGCCGGCCACGCGATGAAGGTCTGGGGCGTGCCGCCCGAGCTGGGCCTTGTACTCGGTACGCTGACGGGCGCAGTGCTGGGCTGGCTGGTGGGCTCGCTGGCGATCCGCCGCCAGGGCATCTACTTCACCATGATCACCCTTGCCCTGGCGCAGATGCTGTTCTTCTTCTGCCTGCAGATGCCCTTCACCGGTGGTGAGGACGGCTTGCAAGGTGTGCCGCGCGGCCGGTTACTGGGTTTCATCGAACTCGGCAACGACATGGCCATGTACTACGTCACCCTGCTGATCACGGTCGCGGCGTTCCTGCTCATCATGCGCATCGTCCACTCGCCCTTCGGCCAGATCCTCAAGGCGATCAAGGAAAACGAGCCCCGCGCCATCTCCCTGGGCTACGACACGCAGCGTTTCAAGCTGCTGGTGTTCGTGCTGTCGGCCGCACTGTCGGGCCTGGCGGGTTCGCTCAAGACGCTGGCCATGGGCTTTGCCACGCTCACCGATGTGCACTGGACCATGTCCGGCTCGGTGGTGCTGATGACGCTGGTGGGGGGGCTGGGCACCCTGTCGGGGCCCCTCGTGGGCGCCGCTGTGGTGATCGCACTGGAGAACAAGCTCGGCGAAATCGGCCATTTCCTGGCCGGAATCACGGGCATCGACTGGTTCAATGGCCTGGGCGAGTCGGTCACCATGGTGATCGGCTTCATCTTTGTGGTGTGCGTGCTCGCCTTCCGCCGCGGCATCATGGGCGAAGCCATCGCACTGGTCGAGCGCTGGCGCGGCAAGCAGGCCTGAGCACTGGAAGAAGGGGCGCAGCGAAGGGGCGTCAGGCTCGCAGCGAGCGCCACAGCCGCCACGCCAGCAGGCTGCCCAGGATGGCGGCGTACACGCCCACTTCCGCAAAATTGTTCTTGCCGGCGCGCATCCAGAAGAAGTGCAGCACTGCCAGACCTGCGATCACGTACACCGCGCGATGCAGCATCTGCCAGCGCTTGGCACCGAGGGCGCGGATGGCGCGATTGAACGATGTGGCTGCCAATGCCAGCAGCAACACCCAGCCAAGGAAACCGACCAGGATGAAGGGTCGCTTGACCACGTCCGCTGCGATGCCCGCCAAGTCAAACTCCATGTCGAACCAGGCGTACGCCAGCAGGTGCATGCAGGCGTGAAAGAACACGAACAGTCCAACCATGCGCCGCAAGCGCGCCAGCGCCGACCAACCCGTTAGAACACGCAGGGGCGTGATGGACAACACCAGCACCAGAAACCGCAGCGTCCAGTCACCCAGTGAGCGGATCAAAGCCTCGGCTGGGTTGGCGCCCAGCTGGTTGCTGAACGCCGCCCAGATCAACCACGCAAACGGCACGCAGGCCAGCACGAACCCCACGGGCTTGATCGTGCTGTGCCCGAGCCAGCGGTTGATGCGAGACCCACCCGACGGCGGAACTTGCGGCCGCGCGGATGCAGGAGGATGGGAGGAGGAAAAAGCCACGCGGAATGTGCGGCCAGTGGGCGGGCGAGCGTTCAGAACAGCTTGCGCAGGTCCATGCCGGCGTAGAGCTGGCCGACCTGGGGCGCATAGCCGTTGAACATCAATGTCTGGCGCCGCTTGGCAAACAGGCCCCCACCTTCGCCGATGCGGCGTTCGGTCGCCTGGCTCCAACGCGGGTGCGAGACCTCTGGGTTGACGTTGGAGTAGAAACCGTACTCCTGTGGTGCAGCCACGTTCCAGGCGGTGCGCGGTTCCTTGTCAGTGAAGCGGATCTTCACCAATGATTTGCCGCTCTTGAAACCGTACTTCCAGGGCACCACCAGTCGCAGTGGCGCCCCATTCTGGTTGGGCAACACCTCGCCGTACATGCCGAAGGCCAGCAATGCCAGCGGATGCATGGCCTCGTCCAGGCGCAGACCCTCCACATAGGGCCAGCCCAGCACATTGGAGCGAAGGCCAGGCATCTGCTTCGGATCCGCCAGCGTCACGAATTCAACGTACTTGGCGCTGCCCTGGGGTTGCACTTGCTTGATGAGCTCGCTCAACGAGTAGCCGACCCACGGGATCACCATGGACCAGCCTTCGACGCAGCGCAACCGGTAAATGCGCTCTTCCATCGGGCTGAGCTTGAGCAAGGCGTCCAGATCAAACGTGCCGGGCTTGTTCACCAGTCCCTCGACCGCCACCGTCCAGGGTCGGGGTTTGAGGGTCTTGGCCTGCGCCACGGGGTCGGACTTGTCGGTGCCGAACTCGTAGAAGTTGTTGTAGGAGCTGACATCGTCATACGAGGTGAGCGCCTCCATGGTCATTGCTCCATCCACCGCAGAGCGCTTGCCGGGCAGCGCGCCGAGCTTGCCGGGTTTGGGCGTGGCCGATGCCGCCTGCGCCCAGGCATCGCGTCCTGCCCAGGACGCCATGCCGCCCATCGCTGCCGCTGCCAGCAGCCATTGGCGCCGGTTCTGGTAGGCCTCTGGCGGCGTGATTTCGCTGGGCAGGGAGTGGTTGAAGCCGTTGTCGTTCGTACGAATGAGCATAGGGGCCATCCTTGCTGAAGACTACCCGGCTGCGGAAGATGCCGCATGGGTGATCCGTCGATCGTAGGACCGAAACAATTCTCGCAAAGTTCCGGCGCCGCCGTGCGCACCGGAACTTTGCCACGCCCACGTCAGAGTTCGCCGTAGCTGTGCAAGCCCGAGAGGAACATGTTCACACCCAGGAAGGCAAAGGTCGTCACTGCAAGGCCGACCAGCGCCCACCAGGCCGCCACCGTGCCGCGCAGGCCCTTCATGAGGCGCATGTGCAACCAGGCGGCGTAGTTGAGCCAGACGATCAGCGCCCAGGTTTCCTTCGGGTCCCAGCTCCAGTAGCCGCCCCAGGCCTCGGCGGCCCACAAGGCCCCCAACACAGTGGCGATGGTGAAGAAAGCAAAACCGACCGCGATGGCCTTGTACATCACGTCGTCGAGCACCTCGAAGCTGGGCAGGCGCTCGGCGATGCGGCGGCGACCGAACATGATGGTGGCGACGATCAGCGCCGAGATACCGAAATACACGAACCAGTAACTGCCACCGTTCTCGGCCGCCGACTGGCGGAACACGATGGGCTCGAAACACAGCACCACACCCAGCAACCACAGTGGCGCCAGCTTGTACCAGCGGCTCTCAGTGGCGCTCTGCTTGATCAGGTAAGCAAAGGCCAGCATCGCGGCAATGGCGAAGGTGCCATAGCCAATGAAGTTGGCCGGAACGTGCAGCTTCATCCACCAGCTCTTGAGCGCCGGCACCAGCGGCTGGATGGCGTGCGCCTCGCGCACCACCGTGTACCAGAGCAGGAAGCCCACCGCCGCGCTGACCACCAGCATCACGAAAGCGCCCATGCCGCGCGTCTTGTACTGGTCTTCGTAGTACAGATAGAAGGCGGCGGTCATCCAGCAGAACAGCACGAAGACCTCATAGAGATTGCTCACCGGAATGTGCCCGATGTCAGGGCCGATCTGGTGGCTCTCGTACCAACGCACCATGGTGCCGACCAGGGCCAGCGTCACGGCCACCCAGGCCATGCGCGAACCCAGCATTTCAAAGGTGTCGCCAGCGCGCTTGAACATACCGACCCAGTAGAAAGCGGTGCTCATGAAGAACAACACACTCATCCAGAGAATGGCGGATTGGCTGGAGATGAAGTACTTCAGCATGAAGACCTGATCGGCGCGCGCGAGGTCGGCCGAACCGGCGGGCGTCTGGTACAGCCAGATCGCGAGCAGCGACACGGCCGACACCACCACCGTGAGCGTGCGCAGCGGACGCCAGAACCAGCCCAGCCAGATCATGCACGGTACCGTGCCCATGAGGATGGCTTTTTCGTAGCCGTCCATGGCCCCGTTGTAGCGCATGAAGGCCCATGCGGCCCCCACGACCACGAACACGGCGAACAGCCAGTCCCAGACGTTGCGGCGTGAGAAGTAACCCGGCTCCAGGCCCTGGCCGTGGTGACCCTTCTTCAGTTCGATGGTCTGCGTGGCAGTCGCGGTATTCATGGATGCACCTTCAACAATTGGGTCTTCAACAGCTCGAACTCTCGGTCAGCATCCATCGTCTTGCGGTTCGACGACAGCGCCATGCGGGCCTGCGAGGATTGCTCCCCCGAAGGCGAGAGCCAGACCCAGAGGCGGCGCTCGCGGACATAGAGCATGGCAAAAACGCCCAGAATGAGCAACAGGCAGCCGAGGTACACGATGTTCTGGCCCGGCGCACGCGCCACCTGGAACACACTGGCCTGCACGTGCGTGAAGTCCTTGAGCTGGAACGTCATGGGCGCCGGGTAGAAGAAGGTGTCGCTCAGGCTGATCACCGCCTGCGACATGAATTGCTGCGTGGCCTCACTTTGCTCCAACGGCGGCAGGCCGGCGCGCTCGCGGCTGATCTGCAGCAACTCGAACAGCGTGCCGTTGAGGATGCGGACCAGCACGTCGCTGGCGCGCTCGCGTTCGGCGGCGGGCACATTGTTCTCGAGGAAGGCCGACACCGCCTGCAAGCCTCCACGAATGGGCTTGTCGGCAGCACCATTGGCCACGGGCTGCATGCCGGGCGCGCTCACCGACTCGGCGCCGGCAAACAGGCCAAGCGCGCGCGTGGCCGAGGCGGCCAGCGCTTCGGCCAACTCAGGGCGCCCGTCTTCCACGGCCGAGGCCGCGTAGCGGCGCACCGCCTGCTCACGCAACCGAGGGTCGCTCAAGGCGGCGCGCAGGCGCACGAAGCCGTCCAGGCCATCCTTGTCATCCACGGGAATGCGCAGGTAACGGAACGGCTCGGCCGGCGTCTCGCGCAAGCCGAGCAGGTAGACACGTGCGCCGTCGATCTCCACCGGCAGCATGTAGTTGTGGTACTCGACCGCCTGGCCAGCTGCATCGCGCAACTTGTACGAAACACTCGGCCCGACGTTGCGCAGTGTCTTTTCGGTCACGGTTTTGTGGCCCGATCCCAGGCGGCTCTCGATCGAGCCTCGCAGGTCCACCTTGCGCACATCAACGCCGGCGGCGGCGTTGCTGCTGGCAAAGTTTTCCACGTTGATCACGCGCAGGCCGGTGTACTCCAGCGTGAGCTTGTCGTCGCCATTGCTGAGTGCGGTCGAGCTGCCAATGGTGCCTTCGATCTCGAATGGCCGCGTGGGCCCGTTGAGCGGCACCGCCTGCAGCTTCACGCGCGAGCCGCCGTCATCAAAGCTGGACTGGTAAATGTTGATACCGCGGTGGCTGGCGGGGTGGTTCACCTCCACACGCGCCTCCTTGCTTTCGCCGGTTTCGTTGTCGTGGATCACGATCTCGCTGGCGAAGAGCTTGGGCATGCCGGTCTCGTAGTACTCGACGATGAACTTCTTGAGCTCAACCGAGAACGGCAGGTCCTGCAGCAACACACCTTGGGGCTGCGCGAGGATGGCGGTGCCCGCCGTCGTCCCCTCGGTCACCAGCAGATTGCCTCGGAACGTGGGGTTGCTGGCCGAGAGCCGGTGCTGCGCCGGCACATCGGCGATCAGGCCGCCTCCCATGAACGGCGTCTTCCCATTGAACCAGGTCTGTGCGCGCACCATCAGGTCGCCATCGAGCAGACCACCGATGCAGACCAGCACGATGGCGCTGTGCGCTGCGAGGTACCCGATCTTGTTGGCCGTTCCGGCCTTCGCCGCCACCATCCAGCCGGTGCCTGCCGGCGTGGTGCGAGACTGCAGCTTGACCTTCCAGCCCGAGCCCAGCAGCGTCTGGCCGATGCGGTTCGCGGCGACTTCGGGCGTCTCACCCAGCTCGCCCTCGGCGCGGTGCGGAAACGCTTTCAGACTCTGCTCGCGGATGTTTTCCTTGTAGGCCTTGAAGTCGGTCAATATCTTGGGCGTGTTGCGGGCGATGCACAGGCTTGTGCTGATCACCAGGAACGCCAGGATCAACAGGAACCACCACGCGCTGTAGACCGAGTACAGGTTCGCGCTGGCAAACACGTCTGCCCAGAAAGGGCCGAACTGGTTGACATAGTTGATGAAGGGTTCGTGCTGTTTGACCACCGTACCGATCACCGACGCAATGCAGATCACGGTGAGCAGCGAAATGGCAAACCGCATCGACGACAACAGCTCCACCAGTTCGCTGACGATGCGCGAGCCGGTGCGGATGTGCAGGCCTTGGGTGGAGACGGTCATGGAGGAATGGGGCAGAACGGTGCAGCAAAAAAGGGCGGTCCCGGAAGTCCCGGAACGCGCCCTGTTGTGATGTTTTTTATGGCTGGCGGTTCAACGCCCGGCGGGGTTTATTGCATTGTGCCGGCAAATATTATTGTTTGCTTATATCCCGGCCGGGCGCGAGGGGCTTGTGCCCCTCAACAGGTGCTCAGCGCAGACCGGCGATGTAGTCCGACACCGCCTGAATTTCGCGGTCGTTCATCTTGGCGGCCACACCGGCCATCTGCGCGTTGTTCTTGCGGGTGCCATCGCGGAAGTGCTTGAGTTGCGTCGCGGTGTACTCAGCCTGCTGGCCCGACAGACGCGGGTACTGTGCGGGGATGCCAGCACCGTTGGGGCTGTGGCAGCCAGCGCAGGCAGCGATCTGGCGGTCGGCAATGCCGCCGCGGTAGATGCGCTCACCCAGGCGCACCAGGTCCTTGTCGGTGGCAGCGCCGCCCTTGGCCTTCTGGTCTGCCAGCCAATAAGCAATGTTGCGCATGTCGGCATCGGACAGGGCTGAGGCGAAGCCCTTCATGATGGCGTTGTCGCGCTTGCCCGACTTGTATTCCTGCAGCTGCTTGACGAGGTACTCGGGGTGCTGTTGTGCGAGCTTCGGGTTGGCCGGCGTGGTCGAGTTGCCATCCGCAGCGTGACAGGCCACGCACACCTGACCGTACATGGCGCTGCCCTTGGCCAGATCGGGCTTGGCCGATTGCGCCTGGGCGCTGAACGACAGGGCTGCGGCAGCAGCGGCGCAAAGGAAGGAAACAGGCAATTTCATGACGGGGCGGGCGTCGGTTGCGACGGGTTCGGTTTGTGGGAATTCTCGGTTTGTCTGGACAAAGCCAATCGATTTTACAATGTCCCACCGGGAAAACCCCCAAATGACCCACCGCCCCACTCCAGCCCCCCAGACTGCTTCGCCGTCTCACGACGCCCCGGGCCTCAAAGCCCCGATACCCCGAGCTGGAAAAACCATCGACCCCCTCAAGCCCGATCCGAAGATCGCGCACGGCTGGCTGCACACCGCCCGCTTTCTCACCACCGCCCCACAGCTCGAGCACCTCCCCCCGTTGGACGTGCCCGAGATCGCCTTCGTCGGTCGCTCCAACGCGGGCAAGTCCACCTGCATCAACACCCTGACGCAGCAAAAGCGCCTGGCCTTCGCCTCCAAGACGCCCGGTCGCACGCAAAGCATCAACCTGTTCTCGCTTGGCAAACAAGGCGTGACCGACGCGGTGCTGGCCGATCTTCCGGGGTACGGCTATGCAGCCGTACCGCGCGAAGCCAAGGTGCGCTGGCAACGTGTGATGGGCAACTACCTGCTAACACGCGAGAACCTCAAGGGCGTGGTGTTGTTGATCGACCCGCGCCTGGGCCTGACCGAACTCGACGAGATCCTGCTGGAAGTGATCCGACCTCGGGTTGAAGAAGGCCTGAAGTTCCTCGTACTGCTCACCAAGGCCGACAAACTCAACCATGCCGAGGCGCAAAAGGCCCTGTCGATTGCGCGACTGCAGTCCGGCGGCGGTGAGGCGAGACTCTTCTCGGCCCTGAAGAAAAAAGGGCTGGACGAAGTGGCATTGTTGCTCTGGCAATGGACCCATGGCGCCACCGCGCCAGCCAAGGCGGCCGACCCCATTCCCGACGACGAGCCGCCCGCGCTGGATTGACATCCCCTGCGGGCTCCCCCGGAGAGCCCGCATGATCCAGACTTTCCTGCAGACCCTGCCGCACGGCATCACGCTGAGTTGCCGTGCCGCCGGTGAGCCTGGCCACCCCGTGCTGTTGTTCCTGCATGGCTTCCCTGAAGCCGCCTTCGTGTGGGACGAGTTGCTTCTGCACTTCGCCCGGCCCGAACACGGTGGCTACCATTGCGTGGCGCCCAACCTGCGTGGCTTCGAGCGCTCCAGCGCGCCCACCGACACATCGGCCTACCGCGCCAAGCCCCTGCTCCAAGACCTGAGCGCATTGATCACAGCCATCACCAAAGACAGCCCCACGCCAGGTCAATTGGCCGGTCTGATCGCCCACGACTGGGGCGGGGCCTTGGCCTGGGGCCTTGCGGCTCAGCAACCTGCGTTGATGCGGCAATTGGTCATCATCAACGCACCGCACCCCGCGACCTTCCAGCGCGAACTGGCGCAATCGCCGACACAACAGGCGGCCAGTGCGTACATGAACTTCCTGGTCCGACCCGACGCCCCCGCCCTGCTGGCCGAGAACGACTTCGCGCGCCTGTGGCCCTTCTTCACCCACATGGCGGCCGACAGCGGGCCAATGGCCTGGCTGGACGAGCCCATGCGAGATCGCTACCGCGCTGTCTGGCGTCAGGGATTGGCGGGGCCCTGCGCGTATTACGCCGCTTCGCCCCTGCGCCCACCCACACCCGATAACCCCGGGGCAGCGGCCGTGCAAGTGCCGCGCGACAAGGCGACGGTAGCGCTGCCGACTCTGGTGATCTGGGGTCTGGACGACACGGCGCTGCCCGAAGCCCTGCTGGAGGGACTGGAGGTGTTTGTGCCTGACCGGCGAATCGAGCGCGTCCCCGGCGCCACGCACTGGATCGTGCACGAACAGCCCGAGCTCGTGGCCGCCTTGATCGCCCGCTTTTTGAATGCCTGAGCCGGGTCAGAGGTCGGCGTAGAACGAGCGCTCGTTGCCAGGCCGTGTCTTGAAGCGCTTGTGCACCCAGTAATACTGCTCGGGCGCCTGGCGGATGTAACCCTCCAGGTAACGGTTCATGACCGCCGTGTCGGCCTCGGCATCCGCCGTTGGGTAGTCGGGCCAGGATGACATCACCCGCACTTCATATCCCTCGCGAGTGAGGCGACTCACCACGGGCACCACGCAGGCACGCCCCAGGCGAGCCAGGCGAGACAGCGACATGAGGGTGGCGGTCTGCACGCCGAAGAAGGGCACGAATGCGGCATCGCGCATGCCGTGGTCCATGTCGGGCAGCAGGTACAAGGGCAAGCCCTGGCGCATTGCCGCGACCAGGGGCTTGATGCCCTGGCGCTTGCCCACAACGTGGGGGTTTCCAAAGCGCTGGCGTCCCTGCGCCATCCAGCGGTCCACGTCGGCGTTGAGCTGCTCTGCATACAACCCGCAGAAGCGCCGCTCCAGGTGGGCCGTGAGCCCGATCCAGCCCGCATCCATGCCCACGAAATGCGGCGCGAAGATCACGGTGGGTTCGTTGCCGGCCAGGGCCTGCAGATCGCCGGTGAGCTTCAAGCGCTGTCGCACCGTGGCGAGAGGCGCCTCCCACAGCCAGCTGCGGTCCAGCCAGGCCTGCGCGAAGTACACGAAGTGCCGCCGCACCGCACGGTCGCGCTGTTCCACGCTGTTCTCTGGAAAGCACAGCGCCCAGTTGATGCGCGCGATGCGCCGACGCCGCACCGCCACCAGGTGCAGCGCATGCCCCAACAGCCATCCCAGGCCACGCACCCAGGACAGCGGCAGCGCGGCCAGCACGCGCATGAAGGCCACGCCCAGACGGTTAGCGAGGTTGCCCTGCGGCAAGGGAGCATCGGAGGCAGGAGGCAATGAAGACATCAGGGCGACGGCGGTGTCGACCGGGGCGGCGACTTGTAGCGGTTATAGGACCAGAGGTACTGCGCCGGGCATTCTCGCACCAGCGCCTCCATCGCCCGGTTGATCTGTGTCGCGGCTTCCTGAGGGTCGTCCGATAGCGGGCCACCGTTGAGGGGTTCAAACGGGCGCACGTGCACGCGGTAGCCGTGCCCTCCACTCAAGCGCTCCCCCCAGCTCAACAGAATCTGCACGCGACCAGCCTGGGCCAGACGACCCGACAGCGTCATGGTGTAGGCATCGCGGCCAAAGAATGGGGCCCACACGCCCTGCCCGTCTGGCGGCACCTGATCCGGCAGCAGGCCCACCGCCTGCCCGGCCTTGAGCGCCTTGATGAGCTGCTTCACACCCGCCAGGGTGGTCGGCGCGGCGAACAGGCCAGGGCGCTGGCGAGCGCCAGCCACGAGATCGCGCAGCCAGGGCTGGCGCGCCGGACGGAACAGCACGGTCATGGGGTGCTGCGCACCAAAGCGCTGCGCATACGCCTGGGCCGTGATCTCGAAACAACCCAGATGGGGTGTCAGGAACAACACCCCGGTGCCCTGTTGCTGCGTGGCTTCGATGTGCTCCGCACCCGCCCAGTCCACGCGCACGGGCCGACCCAGCCACAGGCGAGGCAACTCCGCCACCAGCTTGCCCGATTCGCCGACCGAAGCCAGCGCCACTCGACGGGAATACCCTGCTTGGGCGGCATGCGCGAACAGGCGCCGCCGATACCGGCCCGAGGCCACAAAACTCAGCCATCCCAGCAGCCAACCCATGGCATGCAGCACGGCCAGCGGCATCCAGCTCAGCACTCGAAAAAGGCCACGGATCAACAGGGTCACAGGATGGGAAGGGCGGGGTGGGTAAGGTGGCTTGATTTAGAATGCCGCCATCGCCGAGTTATGGAACTAATTGCGGGGCGATTCACAAATTCCGCTAAAGCGTTCGCCGAACTCTGACAGACCGGCAACGCCGGTCAACCAACGTGGAGTTTATACATGGCGAACGATTTCCTTTTCACCTCCGAATCCGTCTCTGAAGGCCACCCCGACAAGGTCGCCGACCAGATTTCCGACGCAATCCTCGACGCGATCTTCGCTCAGGACCCGCGCAGCCGCGTGGCCGCCGAGACCCTGTGCAACACCGGCCTGGTGGTGCTGGCCGGTGAAATCACCACCAACGCCCACGTCGACTACATCCAGGTTGCGCGCGACACCCTCAAGCGCATCGGCTACGACAACACCGAATACGGCATTGACTACAAGGGCTGCGCAGTCATGGTCTGCTACGACAAGCAGTCCAACGACATTGCCCAGGGCGTCGATCATGCTTCCGACGACCACCTGAACACCGGTGCTGGCGACCAGGGCCTGATGTTCGGCTACGCCTGCGACGAGACGCCCGAGCTGATGCCCGCGCCGATTTACTATGCCCACCGCCTCGTGGAGCGCCAGGCCCAGCTGCGCAAGGACGGCCGCCTGCCCTTCCTCCGACCCGACGCCAAGAGCCAGGTGACCATGCGATATGTTGATGGCAAGCCGCACAGCATTGACACCGTGGTGCTCTCCACCCAGCACTCGCCCGACCAGAGCGAGTCGCCCACCAAGATGAAGGCCTCGTTCAACGAAGCAATCATCGAAGAAATCATCAAGCCCGTGCTGCCCAAAGAGTGGCTCAAGGACACCAGGTACCTGATCAACCCGACCGGCCGTTTCGTCATTGGCGGCCCACAGGGTGACTGCGGCCTGACCGGCCGCAAGATCATCGTTGACACTTACGGTGGCGCCTGCCCGCACGGCGGCGGCGCATTCTCGGGCAAGGATCCGTCGAAGGTGGACCGCTCCGCCGCATACGCCGCCCGCTATGTGGCCAAGAACATCGTGGCCGCCGGCCTGGCCAAGCAGTGCCAGATCCAGGTGGCGTACGCCATTGGCGTCGCCCGCCCGATGAACGTCACCGTTTACACCGAAGGCACGGGCGTGATCCCCGACGACAAGATCGCCGCACTCGTGCAAGAGCACTTTGACCTGCGCCCCAAGGGCATCATCCAGATGCTCGACTTGCTGCGCCCGATCTACACCAAGACCGCCGCCTATGGCCATTTCGGCCGCGAAGAACCCGAATTCGCCTGGGAGCGCACTGACAAAGCCGCTGCACTGCGCAAAGCCGCCGGCCTGTAAATAGTCACCAAATTGGCTGACAAAGGCCCCGGAGCGAAAGCTTCGGGGCCTTTTTTCATACTTTTTTCGGACAACAGGGAAAACCACCGGTCGTAACAATTTGAATTTTCTGCGGCTGTGTCCGATATGGGAGTACAAGCCACCTTTCTGGCTTGCACTGCAACGACCCGGGAGCCTTGAACCATGGACACCTCTATCTGCCCCGACGGGATGGAAACGCCTGAGCAGCAGCTCGAGCGGCTGCTGGCCCTGCGCACGCAAGAACTCCAGGCCGCACTGGACAGCGCCCGTTCCCTTTGTGATCAAGCGCCTTGCGGGCTGCTCACCTTTGACGCCGCCCAACGTTGCGTCCACCTCAACCAGGCCCTGTTGGGCTGGCTGGGCCATGGCGCCCCTGGCATGCCCCTGAATGAACTGGTCGCTCCGCGTTCGCGCGATGCACTGACCGCCCACGTGGAATCCCTGCGCCAAAGTGGACAGAGCGAGCCGGTCGAGCTGGATTGGCTGCGCGTCGATGGCAGCCTGTTTCGCGCCCGCCTTGCCTCAACACCCGTATTTGATGCCGAGGGCCATTTCCTGCATGGCAGCGGTGTGGTCACGCAAATCGATGCGGCCCAGATGGCCTCCGCTCACGACAGCCTGCTGCGCAGCATCACCGACCGCATTCCGGCACGGCTGGCTTACTACGACAAGAACCTGATCTGCCGCTTCGCCAACCAGGCGCACGCTGCACGCTACGGCAAACTGCCAGCCGACATGGTCGGTTCGCCCCTGAGCCAGGTGGTTCGGCCGGACATCCTGCCCGACATCCTCCCCCGAGTGGCGCAGGCCCTCTCTGGCCAGACACAGACTTTTGAAGCCGCACGCGTGGCCGCCGACGGTTCGCACAACTACTTCGAGATCCACTACATCCCCGACTTCCAGAACGGCACTGTCGAGGGTTTCTTCATCGAGCTGCACGACATCACGGAGCGCCGCCGCACCGAGGAGTTCGTGCTCCACGCCAACCAGGATCTGGAAGAGCGAGTGCGCTCGCGCTCGGCCGAACTGTTTGCCAGCGAGCAGCGCTACCGCCTCATGGTGGACGCGATCCAGGACTACTGCATCTACTTCGTCGATGAGAACGGTGGCATCACCGAATGGACAGAGAGTGCCCAGCGCCTGCACGGCCACACCCGCTCGCAGATCATGGGGCGCTCCTACGAAGTGCTGCTGTCCAGCGACAACGCGGGTGAAGACGAGGTGGACCCCGGTCAGGTGTTGCGCTTGGCCAAAGCCCACGGCCAATGGGAAACGCGCGGCTGGCGCCTGCGCGAGGACGGCTCGCGCTTCTGGGCGCACACCGTGCTCACCGCACTGCGCAATGAAGCAGGCGAGCTGCAGGCACTCTCAAGCATCACGCGCGACATGACCGCGGCCAAGAGCCTGGAGGACGTGATGAACGACCTCAACCGCGAACTGGAAAAACGCGTTGCCGAGCGCACGCAGCAGCTCGTGGCAGCCAACAAGGATCTGGACGTTTTCTCGCACATGGTCTCGCACGATCTTCGCGCGCCGCTGCGCCACATTGCAAGCTTCGTCAGCCTGCTGCAGGAGCAGATGGGCGATTCCGCCGACGCGCTGGCCTTGCAATACCAGAACTCGATCGCCAAGGCGTCCAAGCGCATGAGCCTGATGATCGAAGGCCTGCTCGAATACGCCCGTCTAGGCCGCGTGGCGATCGACACCCAACCGGTGCCCATCGCCCAGCTGGTCGAAGGCGTGATCGCACACCTGAAACAGGAAAACCCGGACCGCCGCATCGAGTGGGTGATCGAGAACGATCTGCCCGTCGTGCGGGGCGACGCCATGCTGCTCGCCCAAGCCCTGGGCAACCTGCTGGGCAATGCAGTGAAGTACACCCGGCCACGCGACATGGCGCGCATCGAGGTGGGTTGGAAGGTCAACCCGGTGGGTGGTCGCACCTTCTACATCGCCGACAACGGCGTTGGCTTTGACCTGGAGAAAGCACACAACCTGTTCGTGATGTTCCAGCGCCAACACCACTCGATGGATTTTGAAGGCACCGGCACGGGTCTGGCGCTGTCGCAGCGCATCATCGAACGCCATGGCGGACGCATCTGGTCCGAGACCGCGCCGGGCGAGGGATGCACTTTTTACTTCACCCTGCCCTTCGACGGCATGGAGCCGGAGATGGCCTTTCCCGAGTCTTCGCTGGCAGAGCTGCCGGCCTGAGTCATCGGAAGGCCGGCCGATAATCGCGCGGTGAACCCTATCACCGCCCACCCCCTTACGTCCCTGTTCTCCCTGCAAGGCCGCGTCGCCCTGGTCACAGGCGCGGCCCGCGGCCTTGGCCTTTGCATGGCGAACGCGCTGGCAGCCCATGGCGCCACCGTCTGGCTCAACGGCCGCGATGCCACCGGCCTGCGTGAGGCTGTGGCCCAGGTGCACGAAAGCGGCCGTCCGGCCGGCGGCGCCGCGCACGCGCTGCCCTTCGACGTGACCAACGAGACCGCAGCAAGCGCGGGCGTGGCCCATGTATTGACCGAAGGAGGCCGGCTCGACATTCTGGTCAACAACGTCGGTCAACGCCGGCGCCAGCCTCTGGACGAACTGCCCGCCCAGGCCCTGCGCGAGCTGCTGGAAGCGAATCTCGTCTCAGCCTGGCACCTCTGCCGTGAGGTGGCTCGCCCCATGCGCGCCCAGGGCTTTGGCCGCATCATCAACGTCACCTCCATCGCGGGGCCGATCGCCCGCCCCGGCGACGCCGCCTACACCACCAGCAAAGGCGCGCTCGAAGCCCTCACACGCGCGCTCGCGGCCGAGCTTGGCCCGCAGGGCATCAACGTCAACGCAATCGCCCCGGGCTACTTCGCGACCGACACCAACACCGCCATGGTGGAAGACGCCTCCGTCTCCGCTTGGCTCGATCGGCGCAGCTCGCTGGGCCGGTGGGGCCGACCCGAGGAGATTGGTGGCGCGGCGGTGTTCCTGGCCTCCCCCGCCGCCAGCTACGTTACGGGCCAGGTGTTGGTGGTGGACGGTGGGTATCTGGCCCATTTCTGAGCCGGGCAGGTGTCAGCCTGCGTGCTTGCGGACCCAGGATTCGTACGCGGACACCCATTTCTGCAGGAAGTCACGGCTGTCGGCGCCAATGCCACCGTCCTTGTCGAACAGGCCCTCTTTGGACTGAATGAAAGCCTCGGGCTGGCCAAGAGTCGGCATGTCGAGGTAGGCCAGGATATTGCGCAAGTGCTGCTGTGCAAGCGCGGTGCCGATCGCGCCGACCGACACGCCAATCACGCCTGCGGGCTTGCCGGCCCAGGCGCTCTTGCCGTAGGGGCGCGAGGCGTGGTCGATGGCATTCTTCAGCACCCCGGGAATGGAGCGGTTGTACTCGGCAGTCACGAACAGCAGGCCTTGCGAAGCCGCGATCTCGGCTTTGAGCCGTTGCACCGGAGCGGCCTGGTTCGCGTCGTCGTCCTGGTTGTACAGCGGCAAGTCACCGATCTCGAGCTGCTTGAAGGTGAACTCCTTGGACGCGAGCTGGGCGAGAGCTGTTGCCAGTTGACGGTTGAAAGAATCGCGGCGCAGGCTGCCGACAATCACGCCGATCTGAAATCCACTCATGGCAAATCCTCTCCTGAAACGGGGTTGGGAAACAACGAAAGGTGAAGGCGACAGACTACAGGCTCAAGACAAACACTCAGGACGGTGTGGGTACCGGCATGCGAGCGGGCAGATGCAGCACCACCTTGCGAGGATCGTCGGCCATCTGGTCCATTGCCACGCCAAGCCGTTCAAGCAGGCCCCCGTCATCCACGGCCTTCTCCTCGTCAGGCAGGGTCATGGAGACGAGACGAAAGCGCAACGACAAGCCCGCAGGCAATGACGGCACCTGCTCCAGCCCCTTGGCCACGATGTGTTGCGCCAACAACATCAGGTCGTCGGACTGAAGCGGCCCTTCGACAAGAACCGCAAAACGCGCATTGGCCACACGACAGACCGTGTCCACGTCACGCGCCACGTGCGACAGGCGCGAGGCGGCCACCACGAGTGCTCGGTCGGCCACCTCCCGGCCCTGGCGGGTGACGATGTCTGCGTGGTTGAGAAGTTCGACCAGCAACAGGCCGCTTCGATGTCCATAGCGCCTGGAACGGCGCATGGCATCGCGCAAGCGCAGGTTGAGCACCGGCAGGATGGTCAGGCCCGTCAATGGGTCGGTGCTCTCGATCGCGCGCAGCCGGGCATGGTTCTCGTTGAACTCCTTGGCACGGCGGTGCAGGACATATAGCAGAAGCGGAATTTCGATGGCCGAGCCAATGAGCACGGCGTACTGCGTGGTCCAGCTGTCCGGCAACAGGCCCGCCGCGCGCAACGCGGGAAACGGATAGCTCAGATGGACCGGCAGGAACCCCAATGCAAGCCAGCCAGCGTACTTCTCCCCCAGGCGCCAAGTCCAAATGCACAACGCGAAACTCAACACCACCGACAACAGGCCGTACAGGTTGAGCACGACAAACGCGAAACGGTTCTGCAGCAGCAGGTAAACCACAGGGAACAGCAGCCCGAACAACGACCAGGCGAGCACGAAACGGTCCACCCGCTGATGGTGGCGAGACACCGCACAGGCCTCGCGCACAAACCAGATGCCCGAGGCGGTGAGCCACAGCATGAACACCGCCGGTGCGGCGTCGTTCCACCACGCCCAGTCCCGCCAGAAGAACACGCCGCCCACGCCGGTGAAGGCCGCCTGGAAGCCCAACATGCTCGCGACGTAACAGCAATACGCGATGAAAGCCCGGTCGCCATACAGGCGCGCGTGCACCCAGCCCCAGAACAACACCAGCAGACCGAAGCCGAGATAGCCCCCGATCATCAGGAAACTCCAGTACCGCGTCTCCTGCAGCGTGTCCTCTTCCAATAGCAGCAGACGCGGACTCAGCGGTGCCGGCCGGTTTTCCAGGCGCAGCCAGATCGGGCCTGGCGACATGGTTGGCAGAGCGAAGACCGGTGTCTGGTCCGGGTGGCTCCACTGAGACACTGGCAGTTGATCGCCGGCCTGCTGCATCGTCCACTGCCCATCGGGTCCAACGGTGTAGAGCGTTGCCCGGTTGGTAAAGGCTGCGGCACTCAAGGCCAGGTACCAGCGACGGCTTGCGTCCAGGGCCGGCAGGTCGAGTCGCAACCACAAGGCAGCGCCCGAAAGGTCAAAGGAGCGATAGTGGAGCATGGGGCGGAGGTCGTCGGCCGGCCGGCGCATGGCGTCGTCGAGGGACGCCTGACCCGAGACATCAATCCAGAAGTGCGTTTGCAAAGTGACGTCGGATGCGGGCTGGGCAGCCTGGGAGGAGCCCGGGTTGACCCAGAGGCCAAGCAGGACGGTCAGCGCAGCCAGAAAGCGGAGAAAGGGATGCCCGGCGGGCCCGTGGAAGGAGTAGGTGCACTGCATCCCGGCATCGTAAGTGTTTGTGTCAACCCGGCGCATGCGGCTCGATGGCCAGCCCCTTCGTACCAGAAATAAACCCTTCCGGCCTTGAAATGGGGTCCCTGCGCCCTTATGATTAGCACTCGCTGGCATTGAGTGCTAACACCCGATGCCATGTCGATCAGCGGTATCGCCGGCCTGTCCAGGCTGGCACCGCCGTTCTGAACAAACCCCATCCGTTCCATATCCAGGAGATGCAATGAACCTTCGTCCTCTCGCCGATCGCGTGATCGTCAAGCGCATTGACAGCGAAACCAAGACCGCCTCCGGCATCGTCATCCCCGACGCCGCCGCCGAAAAACCTGACCAGGGCGAAGTCCTGGCGGTCGGTCCCGGCAAGAAAAACGACAAGGGCGAACTGTCCGCCATGAACGTCAAGGTCGGTGACCGCGTTCTGTTCGGCAAGTACAGCGGCCAGACCGTCAAGGTCGCTGGCGACGAACTGCTGGTCATGAAGGAAGACGACCTGTTCGCGGTCGTCGAGAAGTAATCCTTCGCCGTCACCCCTTTTTTTACTGAATCTGGAGAAACAACATGGCAGCAAAAGACGTCATTTTCGGCGGCGAAGCCCGCGCACGCATGGTTGAAGGCGTGAACATCCTGGCCAACGCGGTCAAGGTCACCCTGGGCCCCAAGGGCC
>Ga0247738_10000346_pt1 | contig 18511 bp, 18 predicted proteins | sample UWRJL013104B2_FD_180936 | JGI IMG/M metagenome (GOLD analysis project Ga0247738, IMG submission 180936) | Plant litter microbial communities from Arlington Agricultural Research Station in Wisconsin, United States - UWRJ-L013-104B-2 | ecosystem: Environmental > Terrestrial > Plant litter >...
CTGGCGCGACGGATCGAACAGCAACACCGCCACCGCATTGCCGCGGTCGAATACGTCCCATTCCAGCCGCACCGTGCGGTTTTCCGAAGAGGTGTAGTCGAAGGTGACCCGACGCAGTTCGCTCCAGCTCTTGTAGAGGAGCTTGTCCTCGACAATGGCGATTTTCGTCCGCTCGAACTTGCTCATGCACAATCTTTCAAAAGCCAGACCTTGCTTTCAAAAGCCAGACCTTGTTGTCGTGGAAGGCGGCGCCACCATGCGGCGCGACAGGATCGGCCCCAGTCAGCACGTTGATGCCCTCGCCGTCGACATGGGCGCCGTTCGGCCACAGACCCTCGGCGATCAGCACGCCGGGCTTGACGGCGTCGGTGACGCGGGCGTGAAGTCGCAGATCGCCGCGCGGATTGCCGATCCGTACGAGGTCGCCGGCCTCAATGCCAAGCCTGAGGGCGTCGGCGGTATTGATCATCACTTCCGGCCGGCCCTCCTTCTGCGCCGACGTCCGGGTCTCGGCAAAGGTGGAGTTCAAAAAATTGCGGGCCGGCGAGGTTGCCAGCCGAAACGGATGGCCGGCATCGGCGGTTTCGATCACTTCGATATGATCCGGAAATTCCGGCAACCGGTCGACCGGGCCGAGATTGCCGACCGAGGCCGGCGGCTTGTTGGGGCCGTGCTGCGTGGCCCAGGACGGGCGGAAGCGGAATTTGCCATCGGCATGGCCGAAGCCGCCCAGGAAATGCGCCTCCTCGAAGGGCGGCTGGCAGTCGAACCATTTCTCCTCGGCCAGCGTGTCGACGCCCGGCCAACCGCTATCGACGAGGATCCTGTCGATATGCTGGCGCTCGTTCAATCCGAAGCCGGCATGGCCGGATACGCCGAGGCGTTTGGCCAGTTCCTCGATGACGAACAGGTTGGTGCGCACCGTTTCCGGCGGCTCGACCAGTTTCGGGCCGTACTGGATATGGCTCTGGCCACCGCCGCGATAGAGGTCGTCATGCTCGAGGAACATGGTGGCCGGCAGGACGATATCGGCGACCAAAGCGGTGTCGGTCATGAACTGCTCGTGCACGGCGACAAACAGGTCGTCGCGCAAAAAGCCCCGCTTTACCAGGCGCTGTTCGGGGGCGACGTTGACCGGGTTGGTGTTCTGGATCAAGAGCGCCGTCACCGGGCCGCCATGGCGCAGCGCCACCGGGTCGCCGGTCAGCACCCGGCCGATTTGGGACTGGTCGAGCATGCGGATCGACGGATCGTGGTAGGCGGTGCCCATCAGTTCCGACTTGTTCAGCCGGTAGATGTCGCCGTTGTTGTGGAAGGCGCCGCCGCCCTCGTACTGCCAGCTGCCGAGCACGGTGGCAATCGACAGGGCGGCATGCATGGCCGCCACGCCGTTGCGCTGGCGGGTAAAGCCGTAGCCGAGCCGGAAAAACGTCTTCTTGGTCTCGCCGACGAGTTTGGCGAAGGCTTCGATCTCGGCCACCGAAAGCCCGGTGATGGCGGCTGCCCATTGCGGCGTCCGGGTCGCCAGATGGGCTTCGAGGCCGGCGGGATCGTCAGAAAATTTTGCCATATAGGCGCGGTCGGCATGGCCGTCGCGGAAGGCGATGTGCATGACGGCGCAGGCCAGCGCCGCATCGGTGCCGGGGCGCACGGTGAGCGCCAGGTCGGCCTGCTTCATGGTCGGATTGTCGTAGATATCGATGACGACGATCTTGGCACCGCGTTCCTTGCGGGCGCGGATGGCGTGGGTCATGACATTGACCTGGGTGGCGACCGCATTGGTGCCCCAGATCACCACGCAATCGGCCTTGGCCATCTCGCGCGGGTCGGGACCGCGCAGCGCCCCGGTGCCCATCACATAGCCGGTCCAGGCCATGTTGGTGCAGATCGTCCCCATGAAGCCGGAATAGCGCTTGGCGTGGCGCAGCCGCTCGATCGAATCGCGCTGCACCTGGCCCATGGTGCCGGCGTAGAAATAGGGCCAGACCGCCTCGCTGCCGTGCATCGCCTCCGCCTTGACGAAGGCCTCGGCGATTTCGTCGAGCGCGTCTCCCCACGAAACCTGCTGCCAGCTCCCCCCACCCTTGGCGCCGATCCGGCGTTTGGGGTGCATCAGCCGGGCCGGATGGTAGAGCCGCTCGGCATAGCGCGCCACCTTGGCGCAGATGACGCCGGCGGTGTAGGAATTGTCGTCGGATCCACGCACCCGGCCGATCCGCCCGTCGGCGGTGAGCTCGACGTCCAGCGCGCAGGTGGATGGACAGTCGTGCGGACAGGTCGTATGACCAGTGCCAGCAGATCGGATGGGGCTCGCTATGTTCATGCAAGTTCTATATTGCAACCGCGAAGCGGCCAAAAGCCCCATTCCGACAAATCATCGCAGCCATCAGGATCCGACATGAATTACCGCCACATCTTTCATGCGGGAAATTTCGCCGATGTGCTCAAGCACGCGGTGCTGGCCAAGCTGATCGTCTACATGCAGCAGAAGGACAAGGCGTTCCGCCTGCTCGACACCCATGCCGGCATCGGGCTCTACGACCTGTCTTCGGTCGAGGCGCAGAAGACCGGCGAATGGCGCGAAGGCATAGGCCGGCTGCTGGAGGCTGAATTGTCGCCGGCCGCTGCGAGCTTCTTCGAACCATACCTCAACGCCGTGCGCGAACTCAATCCGGACGGCGGCCTCACCTATTATCCGGGATCGCCAAAACTGGCGCGCATGCTGCTGCGGCCGTTCGACCGGCTGTCGGCGATGGAACTGCATCCCGACGACGCGCGTGCTTTGGCACGGCTGTTCGAGGGCGACTACCAGACCCGGATCACCGAGCTCGACGGCTGGCTGGCGCTCGGCGCCCATCTGCCGCCGAAGGAAAAGCGCGGCATCGTGCTGGTCGATCCGCCGTTCGAGATCGAAAACGAATTCGAGCGGCTGGTGGACGGGCTGTCGCGCGCCTATCGCCGGTTTTCCACCGGCACCTACTGCCTGTGGTATCCGATCAAGAAGGCCGTCCCCGCCCCCGCCTTCCACGACGCGCTGAAGGCGCTGGACATCCCGAAAATGCTGTGCGTCGAGATGACGGTAAAGAGCGACCGCGAGGCCACCGGCCTCACCGGCTCCGGCCTCGTCATCGTCAACCCGCCCTATACGCTGAAGGAAGAGCTGCACGCCGCCCTTCCGGACCTGCGCCGCGTGCTGGCCCAGGACCGCTATGCCTCCCACCGCGTCGTCTGGCTGCGCGGCGAGGATCGCGAAGACGTGTAGGAGATCCGCGTCGATGGGCCGCTATGCCGGGCTGATCGCGTTGCTGGTGCTGGCGGTCGCCGCCGCCATCTATACTTTCGGCACCGGCGCACCGGTCAAATCACCCGCGCCGCCTATCCCGACCGTTTCGACCATTCCACAGACGCCCAGCCAGCCTCGACGCTCGGACACCGTGGCCGATTCGTCGCCTGCACCACCGGCGGCGCAAACAGACGTGCCGCTCGGCAGCGGGTTCGATTTCTACGTGCTGTCGCTGTCGTGGTCGCCGACCTTCTGCCAGACGGCCGCCCCCGGCAGCAATGCCAGCCAATGCGGACCGTCGCGGCGTTTCGGCCTGATCGTCCACGGCCTCTGGCCCCAGAACGAAAACGGCTTTCCGCAGGACTGCGCGACCAGCGAGCCCGACCGGGTGCCCGACACCATTGCCCGGTCCGTGCTCGACATCATGCCGAGCTTGGGATTGATCGGCCATGAATGGCGCAAACACGGCAGCTGTTCCGGCTTGCGGCAGGCGGAGTATTTTTCGGTGCTGCGCCAGGCTTATCAGCGGGTCAAAATCCCGCAGAAACTCGCCGATGCGCGGGCGCCACAAGTGTTGGCGCCGCCGGATATCGAGCGGCTGTTCTCCACCGCCAATCCCAGCCTCGATGCCCAAGGGCTTTCGGTCGCCTGCGAGGACGGCCGGCTGGAGGAGGTCCGTATCTGCTTGACGAAGCAGCTCGAATTCCGCAATTGTCGGCAGGTCGACCGGCAGTCGTGCCGGGCCAGATCGCTGACCATTCCGCCGATGCGGTGATCAGCCCAAACCCAGGATGTTCCCGATGAAGCTGCTCTATTCCAGCACCTCCCCCTATTCCGCCAAGGTGCGCATGGCGGCCCGCTATCTCGACATTCCGCTGGAGGCGGTGACGGTCGATACCTCGGCCCAGCCGCCCATCCTCATCGACAACAACCCGCTCGGCAAGATCCCGACGCTGCTGCGCGACGATGCGCCGGCGGTGTTCGACAGCCGCGCCATCATGCAATACCTCAACCAGGTTTCCGAGGGAAAACTCTACCCGAAAAAGGGCGAGAAACGCATCCAGGCGGAGGGCCTCGAGGCGCTGTGCGACGGCATCACCGACAGCCTGCTGGCGATCGTCTATGAGAAACGCACCCGGCCGGAAAGCCACCAGTATCAGCCGGCGATCGACAAGCAATGGGCCAAGGTGGTGCGCGGCCTCGACGTGCTCGACGCCGACCTGCCGAAACCCGGCAAGGCGCTGCATGGCGGCCACTTCGCCCTTGCCGCCCTGCTAGGATACCTGATGCTGCGCTTTCCGGGCCAGTGGGAAGACGGTCGCGCCGCCCTTGCCGGCTGGCCGTCGAAGTTTGCCAAGCGTTTCGAGCCTTTTGCCGAACTGCGGCCGCAGGCGTAGTCGGGGCGAGCTCTGCTGGGGGTGTAGGCATATCGAAGCGATACCGCCCCGTACGCTGAACACCGCGGCAACACACCATGCCCCAAAACGCAAAAAAGCCGGGCGAACCCGGCTTTTCTGTTTGGTCCGATCCTTTTGGATCAGAACTTTACGCCCATACCGACCTTGACGCTGTGATCGTCGAAGCCGCGGGAGTAGGTGGCGCCGCCGAGGTCGAAATCCTTCTTCTGGAAATCGCTGTAGCGATATTCGACGCGGGCGGTGATGTTGTTGGTGACCATGGCTTCAACGCCGGCGCCGACGGTGTAACCGAGAGCCGTCTTGGAGTCCTTCTCGACGCCATCGCTCAGCGAGTTGCTGCTGACGGCGAGACCGCCGGTGCCGTAGATCAGGAAGGGGTTCATGTCGTAACCGACGCGGGCACGAACCGAACCATTGGTCTTCTGCTTGCCGGTCAGGCCGGGACCAGCCGTGCCGCTTTCGCCGTTGTAGCCGATATCGGCTTCGCCGCCGTAAACGATCTGGCCGCTCTGCATGTTGTAACCGCCGTAAATGGCGCCGCCGAACTTGTCAGCGTCAAAATCGTCGCCCTTGCGGAAACGACCCCAGTCGTAGGTGGCCTGGCCACCGACATAGGCACCTGCCCAGCTGCCGGCCGGAGCCGCGTAGCTTTCGGTTGCAGCCGGGGCTTCCGGGATCTGGTCGACGGCATCAGCGGCGGATGCGATGTTGAAGGTAGCGAGGCCAGCGGAAGTAGCCATCAGAATCATAACGAGGGTGCGCATAACAATTTCTCCTTTGCATTTCTCAGCCGTGACACATGTGGCCAGCGGCGGCGTGAACGTTCGGTTGAATGTCCCTGCCCGTTCCGACTTAATAAATGGCGGTCAATTGCGGACTTCAAAGAGCCGAAATATGAATTCATTGTGGCAGGCGCGTGACTAAAATTAGACGTTGCTTTAATGCCACAGGGTTTTCATTAACCATACTCGTTTATATTTCGTTATATATTAAGAAATACCTAAGCTTATCGATTATATACTGAAGACTAAAATGCAACATATTGCCGAAGCAATTGCTGGGCGCCTATTTCATCAAGAAAAAAACACCATATATGCTCTGCATCCGTAGCGGCTGCATGCAGGGAACATGTCTTGGCAACCACAATTTCTAGAACGGTGCTGATCACCGGAGCGGCAAAAAGACTTGGGCGGGCGATTTCGCTCGAACTTGCCGGAAACGGCTTTGCCGTTGCCATCCATGCGAACCGCTCCCTTGTGGAGGCCACATTGCTGGCAAACGAAATCGTCGCGGCGGGCGGCAGGGCTGCTGTCGTCCTGGCCGACCTGCGCAATGCCGCGGAGACCGAAGCGTTGATGGCGCAGGCCGAGGAGGCCATCGGACCGATCGGCATGCTGGTCAACAATGCCTCGCTGTTCATCGAGGACAGCGCCACGCATTTCGACGCCGATGTCTTTGCCGCCCATTTCGACATTCACCTGCGGGCGCCCTGCATCCTGGCGGCGGCCCTTGCGCGCCGCGTCCCGACCGATGGCGGCGGCCTGGTCGTCAATATCATCGACCAGAGGGTCTGGGCGCTGTCGCCACGGTTCTATTCCTACACGCTGTCGAAATCGGCTCTTTGGACGGCGACTCAGACCATGGCGCAGGCGCTGGCGCCAAAAATCCGGGTCAACGCCATCGGCCCCGGGCCGACCATCAAGAGCGACCGTCAAACGGATGCCGACTTTCAGGCGCAGATAGACCGCCTGCCGCTGAAGACGGGGCCGGCGCTGGGCGAATTCGGGCGGACCATCCGCTTTCTTTTTGACACGCCGTCGATCACCGGCCAAATGATTGCCCTTGACGGCGGCCAGCACCTCGAATGGCGGTCGTACGACGGCACGGAGATTATCGAATGACGCAAGGAAAGCAGCCGGAAGGCGGCATTCTTTACGACGGAGATCTGGAGGAAGACGACGACATCGTGGTGGAAGCCGATGTCGCGGCGATTCCGCTCGCGATCGACTGGAACGAGAGCGGCAAAAGCGAAAGCGGCCTGTCGGGCGCCGCCCTGATCGGCGCCTTCGTCAGACAGTTGCCGAACAGCCCCGGCGTCTACCGGATGTTCGACAAGAATGCCGACGTGCTCTATGTCGGCAAGGCACGCAGCCTGAAGAAGCGGGTCGCCAACTACGCCCAGGGCCGTGGCCATTCCAACCGCATCGCCAAGATGATTCGCGAAACCACCTATATGGAGTTCGTGACGACCCGTACCGAGGTCGAGGCGCTGCTGCTGGAAGCCAACCTTATCAAGCGGCTGCGGCCGCGCTTTAACGTGCTGTTGCGCGACGACAAGTCGTTTCCGTATATCATGATCACCGCCGACACACGGGCGCCGGCCATCTTCAAGCATCGTGGCGCCCGCGGCAAGAACGGCGACTATTTCGGCCCGTTCGCCTCTGCATCCGCGGTTGGGCGGACGATCAATTCGCTGCAGCGCGCCTTCCTGCTGCGCACCTGCACCGACAGTGTCTTCGAAAGCCGCACCCGCCCCTGCCTGCTTTATCAGATCAAGCGCTGTTCGGGCCCCTGCACGGGCGAGATCAGCACGACGGATTACGCCGAGCTGGTCGGCGAGGCCAAGGACTTCCTCTCCGGCCGCAGCCAGAACGTCAAATCCTCGATCGCCCGGGCGATGAACGAGGCATCGCAGGACCTCGATTTCGAGCGTGCCGCCGTCTATCGCGACCGGCTGGCGGCCCTTTCCCATGTGCAGAGCCACCAGGGCATCAATCCGGCCGGGGTCGAGGAAGCCGACGTGTTTGCCGTCTATGCCGAGGGCGGCCTGTTCTGCATCCAGGTGTTCTTTTTCCGCACAGGCCAGAACTGGGGCAACCGCGCCTATTTCCCCAAGGCGGATCCGGCGCTTACCGGCGCCGAAGTGCTCAGCGCCTTTCTGGCACAGTTTTACGACGACAAACCCTGCCCCCGGCAGATCCTTTTGTCGGAGACGCTGGAGGAGATGGAACTGCTGGCAGCGGCCTTCAGCGCCCATGCCGGCCACAAGGTGCAGATCCTCATTCCTCAGCGCGGCGAGAAGAAGGACGTCGTCGACCACGTGATGGCCAATGCCCGCGAGGCCCATGGCCGCAAGCTGGCGGAAACCGCGTCGCAATCGCGGCTGCTGCAGGGCTTTGCCGAGACGTTTGGCCTCTCCCATGTGCCGCGCCGCATCGAGATCTACGACAATTCCCATATCATGGGCACCAATGCGGTGGGCGGCATGGTGGTGGCGGGGCCGGAAGGCTTCGTCAAAGGCCAGTACCGAAAATTCAACATCAAATCGACCGACATCACCCCCGGCGACGACTTTGGCATGATGCGCGAAGTGATGACCCGGCGGTTTTCTCGGCTCCTGAAGGAGGAAGGCAAACCCGACCGAAGCGTGACCGTCGCCGAAGAGGCAGGCGACCAGCCCTTCCCGGCCTGGCCGGACGTCATCCTGATCGACGGCGGCCAGGGGCAGATGACGGCGGTGCGGGCGATACTCGCCGAACTCGACATCACCGACTGCGTCACCGCCATCGGCGTTGCCAAGGGCGTCGACCGCGAGGCCGGCCGCGAGCGCTTCTTTGCCGCCGGCAAGCCGGACTTCACTCTGCCGCCGCGCGATCCGGTGCTTTATTTCGTCCAGCGGATGCGCGACGAGGCACACCGATTTGCCATCGGTTCGCACCGCGCCCGACGCAAGAAGGAGCTGGTCAGCAACCCGCTCGACGAAATCTCCAGCATCGGCCCTGCCCGCAAGCGTGCGCTCCTGCAGCATTTCGGCACGGCAAAAGCCGTGTCGCGGGCGGGCGTCGGCGATCTGACGGCGGTGGGCGGCATTTCCGAAGCGGTTGCCCGGCAAATCTATAACCATTTCCACGAAAACGGCGGCGACTGACGGCAACGACACGACGAAACCGCAATGAAGCGGTATAAATTCTGGGAATCGGCAGTTGACCGTCCGGGTCGAAACCCGTCATCTAAGCCAACATTTCGAGTTAGATAGGTATCATGGCCTCGCGCGCATACAATATCCCCAATCTGCTGACCTATGGCCGCATTCTTGCGGTCCCGGTAATCGTCGTCTGCTTCTTCGTCGAAGGCGAACTTGCGAGTTCAGACTTCGCCCGCTGGACGGCGCTGGCGATCTTCGTCGTCGCCTCGCTCACCGATTTCCTCGACGGCTATCTGGCGCGGATCTGGAACCAGACCTCCAATATCGGCCGCATGCTCGATCCGATCGCCGACAAGCTGCTGGTCGCCTCGATCCTGCTGCTGGTGGCCGCCGACGGCACCATCGCCGGCTGGTCGCTGTGGGCGGCGATCATCATTCTCTGCCGCGAGATCCTGGTCTCGGGCCTGCGCGAATATCTGGCGGTACTGAAGGTCTCGGTGCCGGTCACGCGGATCGCCAAATGGAAGACGACGCTGCAGATGGTGTCGATCGCCTTCCTGCTGGCCGGTCCAGCCGGCGACGAGGTGTTGCCCTATACCACCGAGATCGGCCTCGGCCTGCTGTGGATCGCCGCGATTTTGACGATGTATACCGGCTACGACTATTTCAAAGCCGGTCTCAAGCACATCGTGGACGCCGAGCAATGACCCGGCTGGTCTATTTCGCCTGGGTGCGCGAGCGCATCGGCCGCGGTGAGGAAGACCTGGAGCTGCCGGCAGGCGTGCTGACCGCCGGCGACCTGATCGCCTATCTGGCGACGCTGGGCGAAGAATATGCCGAAGCGCTGAAAGTGCCGGAAGCGATCCGGGTGGCGGTCAACCAGGAGCATATCGACCACGACGAGCCGATCGCAGGCGCCCACGAAATCGGCCTGTTTCCGCCGATGACCGGCGGGTGAGGCCGCGACGATAATTGCTCGTCTTCTCGCCAGCGGGGAGAAGAGCGGGAGACGCCACATGACCCAGCCCACCATCCGCGTCCAGCGCGAGGATTTCGATCTCGCCTTCGAAAACCGGAAAATCGTGGCCGGGCGTGCGGATATCGGCGCGGTCGTCTCCTTCGTCGGGCTGTGCCGGGACGATGGCGGCACGCTGTCGGCGCTGGAACTGGAGCATTATCCCGGCATGGCCGAGGCCGAGATGACGCGGATTGCCGACGCGGCGATCCAGCGTTTCGGCCTTGCCGGCCTGACCGCCATCCATCGCTTCGGCAAGATCCTTCCGGGCGAAAACATCGTGCTGGTGATCGCCTCCTCCAGCCACCGCCAGGCCGCCTTCGACGGCGCCAGCCTCATGATGGACTTCTTGAAGACCTCGGCGCCGTTCTGGAAGAAGGAACACCGTCTGGACGGCACGGCCGGCGCCTGGGTGGCGGCGCGTGATGCGGACGACCGGGCGCGGGAGAAATGGCGCTGACGTGTTGCGGGAAACGCGCGATGCGGTTTTGCGCCCGAATTTGCGTTCTCTTCTGCCGTTACCCCCCTCTGCCCTGCCGGGCATCTCCCCCACAAGGAGGGAGATTGGCTGGAGGCGCTCACGCCGTCTTCTGAACGACCGACAAAGCTGCACGTCTGGATCGAAAATGTCGGGCAAGACACAAGCCGGGGTCGATCTCCCCCCGTGTGGGGGAGATGGCCGGCAGGCCAGAGGGGGTGACATCCGCACTGCCGCCCGCCGTATTCCCCCAACAGGCGAAAGCCTTACATCACGGAATGACCCGCTCGCGCCGGCTCGCCACCAGCATCGCGACCAGGACCGAAACCACCACCAGGTCGCGCCAGACGATCGGGGCATAGCCGCTCCACAGGGTTTCGGCGAGGCCGACGACCGCGGCGCCCGCGGCCGAGCGCAGCGGCACCGAATAGCCGCCGGCGGCGGCAATCAGCACCACTTTCAGCCCGAACAGTATGCCGATGCCGAAATCCATGGTGCCGTAATAGGATGTCGCCAGCACGCCGCACACCGAGGCGATAGCTGCCGCCGTCGCATAGGCAAGCAGGAAAACCAGGCCAGCATTGGTGCCGCAGAGTTCGGCGGCGAACGGATCCTCCGACACCGCCCGCCAGACCAGGCCGGCGCGGCTTTTGGTCAGCACCCAGTGCCCGAGGCCGACGACGGCGACCATCAGCGCCGCGTTGACCATCTGGATGACCGTCAGCGTCACCGAAAAGGCGCCGTCGTCCCAGAGATTCACCGGCCGGTTCAGGAACGGCGGCAGCCATAGGCTGCGGCTCTCCATCGCCAGCCGCGCCGTCTCCGACAGGATGATCAGTACCGCGAGCGAGGCGACGATGACGGCGTTCGGCGACGCCCGGTAGAGCGGCCGCAGGACCTGCCGGCCGACCACGACGCCCGCGCCGATGCCATAGACGAGGGCCATGAACGCACCAAACGCGAGGGCGGCGGGAAAGACCAGGTTGAGGGCGTTCCAGCCGGTGGCGGTAAACAGCAGGTAGAGTTGGCCAGCGAAGACGAAAATGGCGCCATAGGCGATGTCGGCGCGGCGCGTCATGCCGAAGGCGATCGCATAGCCGAAGGCCAGTGCCGCATAGAGGGCGCAAAGCGGCACGGCATTGGCCAGTTGCTGGGCAAAATAGATCATGGCAGCTCCCCCGCTCACAATTTTATAACTGGTATAATCCAATTTACCAGTTACAATTTGCCATGACCTTTTCCTGGACCCCTCACCGTTTTTCCGGCGGCGCGCTGGCGCTCGATGTCGCCAACAGCGTCATCCTGCGCTTCGATCCGGCCCGCAGCATCGACCGTTTCGCGGTGCCGGCCCAGTTGGACGGTTTTGGCCCGGCGGCAGCGGAATTCTGCGCCGAGCGCGCGCTGTTCGGCGATCTCGTGCCGATGGCGCCGGCGCCGCATCCGGATCTCCTGCGGCTGCGCGAAGCCATCGACTGCTATTTTCGCGCACAAGCGGGCGACGCGGACAATGCAGCGCAGCTGGCCGACCTGCTGGAGGCGATCGCGGATGGCCTGCGCGCCGGCGACGCCAGAACCTCGCTGGAGGCCGCGACCGCGCGCTCGGCGCTGCGGCTGATCGGCGAACCGGAGCCGGAACGGCTAAAGATCTGCGGCAATTGCGGCTGGCTCTTCCTCGACCGCAGCCGCAACCGCAGCCGTGCCTGGTGCGACATGACCGTCTGCGGCAACCGCGCCAAGGCCAGCCGCCATTATCGCCGCCGCAAGGAGGAGAGTGTTCGATGAAAACCCGCTTTGCAATCGCGCTCGTCATTCCGGTGCTGCTGATCGCCGGCTGCCAGCGCGATGACGCGAAAGAGCCATTGGCCATTTCCGGAAAACTGTTCAACTTCAACTACCGGGTCGCCACCGCCACCTATGTGCTGACGCTGCGCCGGCAGGCGGCGCTGCCGGAGGAAAGCTTTGTCGAGACAATGTTCGAAAATCCCGCCGGCGGCGAACCGCTGACGACCCGGGAAAAGATCTTTCCGTTCTGGGAAAAGGTGTCGCTGCAGAGCCCGCCGGTCCACTGCGTGGTCAAGAACCGCCCCTACCATGTCGCCATTCGCATCGTATCGACCGACGGCACGCTGATCCAGGCGCTGGACACGACGGTCACCTCCACCCTCGACCAGACGGTGCTGCCGGCCAAGCCGCTGGTGGTCGGCCCGTTCTACGATCGCAATCCGGAGGTATTTGAGACGGGCGCGAAGCCGGATTATCGGCCGGAGGTAGGCTGCAAGGCGTAGGCGCTGGAAAGGGATGCAGCCTACCGAAGGCGCGGCGACCCTACCTCTCCCCTTGTGGGAGAGGTTACAAAATCACGATCTTAGCTTGCTAAATCGTAGATTTTGTTGGTGAGGGGGAAGAGCGTGGAGTGCATCCCTAACCATCCCCCTCACCTGCAATTCCTAGCACTTAGCTGAAGCTAAGATGCTGAAATTGCTTCCTCTCCCACAAGGGGGAGAGGTAATAGGCCCCCGCCACAACAAAAAAACCGGAGCCTCTCGGCCCCGGTTTCGCTATGTATTCAATCACTTCGGAGAAAACTCCGAGGCTTTGATTCAGCCGACGATTTCGGTGCCGGAGAACCAGTAGGCGATTTCTTCGGCGGCGGTTTCCGGGGCGTCCGAACCGTGCACGGTGTTCTCGCCGATGGACAGCGCGTGGGTCTTGCGGATCGTGCCCTCGTCGGCGTTGGCCGGGTTGGTGGCACCCATGACTTCGCGGTTCTTGAGGATGGCGTTCTCGCCTTCGAGAACCTGCACAATGGTCGGGCCCGAGGTCATGGAGGAGACCAGCTCGCCGAAAAACGGGCGTTCCTTGTGGACGGCGTAAAAGCCTTCGGCTTCGCGGGTGCTCATCCAGACGCGCTTGGAAGCGACGACGCGCAGGCCGGCGTCTTCGAGCATCTTGGTGACGGCGCCGATGAGGTTGCGCTTGGTGGCGTCGGGCTTGATCATCGAGAATGTGCGTTCAATCGCCATGTCTTCAGTCCTTTGTCAAATGGGGAAAGTGGGCGGTTTCTAACCGTCCCATGCCCTTTAAACAAGGGGTATGGACGAAGTTTCATGACCCTGTCACATGGCCGGGCCGCGCCTCGGCCGCTTCGGCGCACCGGCCGAGGCTCGATCCTGCAGACCTCCGGCGTCCTCGACCGTTCAGGCAACCGCCCTAGCCTGACCCTCGAACAGGTCGAGGCAGCGGGCAAACCAGAGGGCGGCCGGATCGTCGGCGGCGAGATGAATGGAGCCGCTGGTGATGCGCAGCCATTGCAGCGCGCCGAAGACGATGTAATCGGCAAACAGCGGCATGTCGCCGCCGATGAAGGGCTGATGTTTCAGCATGTGCCGCAGCGGCTCGAGCTTTTTTGGAAAGGCCTCGATCTGCGCATCACGGTCAGCGGTGACCTCCTCCAGGCTGCGTCCCAGCCATTTTTCGCGACTTACACGAAAATAGTCCTGGTCGACCGGGTCGAGCATGTCGTGGATGTTCAGCACCGCGATGCCGGTGACCGCGGGATGGATCACCGTCTGCGCAAAACCCTCGACGAAACGAGCGGTGGCCCGGCCGCCCTCGCCCTTGAACAGCGAAGGCCGGTCGGGATAGGCCTGGTCCAGATAAAGGGCGATGGCGAAGCTGTCGGAGACCAGCCGGTCGCCGTCCTTCAGCAACGGCACGGTCTTGCTGGCGCCGTTTTCCGTCTTTGGAATGGCGGTGAAGGCGAGCGGTATTTCCTCGAAGGCAAGGCCCTTGTGGGACAGCGCCATCACCGCTTTCCAGCAATGCGGAGAGAATGGGCGGGCGCGATCGGCGCCGCAGAGCGAATAGAGAATTCTGGTCATGCTTGGCCGCCTGTCGTTTTCGAAAGCGGAATGAAAACTCATGGTCCGCTGATAATCAATGCACAAAATTTCATGGGCATTTCGTGGACCGATAGGCTTAGCTTGCATAAAACCGGAGGGAGTCGCCATGATCGACCATTACAAAATGTTTGCCGCCTACAACAATTGGGCCAACAGAACCGTCTACCAGGCGGCAGCCGATCTGAGGCCGGAACAGCTTGATGCCGATAGCGGCGTATTCTTCGGCTCGGTCATCGGCACGCTGAACCATCTGCTGGTCACCGACCGGATCTGGCTCAAGCGCTTTACCGGAAGCGGCGAAGCGCCCGACACGCTCGACGCGCGGCTGTTCGATGACCTGGCATCGCTTGCGGCAGCCAGGGAGACGGAAGACCAGCGGATCATTAGCTGGATCGACAGCCTGAGCGAGGCGCAGATCGCTGCCCCCTTCCACTATCGTTCGATCAGCAAGCCGATACCGGTCACTCAAAAACTCGGCCCGGCGCTCGCCCATCTGTTCAACCACCAGACCCACCATCGCGGCCATGTGCATGCCAGCCTGACCGGATTCGGCAAGCCAAGCATCTGCCTCGACATGATCTATTTCCAACGACAGCCTGAGGGTATCGCCTGGGCTTGAAGCATGGCGAGGCAGGCAGTCTTACCGTGTTCAGCAACAATACTGGCGCTGTCCTGCCGGCAACGCTCCATTAACCGATATCGCCGATTTGCTTTCAGCTGCGCCGCATTCGCGACGGGTTTTAACGGATGTTAGCGGGATCCGCGAATATAAATCGTCCTACATTGATTGCTATACTTCATTGCACGATCGAATTTATCGCGGACGGGAGCAGATTATGGGCCAATTGCCGGACAACACATCCCTGCACGGCGAAATCGGGACGATCGGCAGCCGTGACATCGCCGGCAGGATCGCCCGGCAGATGCAGAAGCTGCAGGTACAGGGACTGCCGCGCAATTACGAGCTCTTCCATGAGGCGCTGTCAGGTCACAATCCGCTGCTGGCTCAGGAAATCCTGGCGTTGCCGCGCGCGCCGGTCCAGAGCCACCTCGACCAGATCGGCATCAAGCACCGCCTCGTCAGCCATTGCGGCATCGTCGCGGAACGCGCGACGGAGGAAGCCACCCGCGTTCTTGCGGCGCTGCGCGAGCAGCTCGCCGCCGGGGTCGCGCAGAAAGAGAGCTTTTCCCGGGCGCTCAATCTGGTCACCCGTTCGGTGCGCGAGGACGGTAGCCGCGGCATCGCCCAACTGCTGACGGAAATGGATTTTCTCAACGCCTCCGCCCAGGAACTGGTGCAGTGCGAAACCGCGCTGGTGGACAGGCTGCAGGCCGGGCTGAAACTGCTGGAGGACGCCGACCGCGTGGCGCAGGCTGCGCGCACCATCGTGCTGCGCGACCGGCTGACGCAGCTTGCCAACCGGATCGCCTTTTCCAACCGGCTCGAAGAGATCTACGGCACGACCCAGCCGACCGGCATGGCGCTCGTCCTCGTCGATATCGACCAGTTCCGCGCCATCGTCCTGCAATATGGCGAGGAGGATGCCAACAAGCTGCTCAGGCGTATGGCGGCGATCTTCCGCAAGTCGATCAAGAAGAACGATCTGGTCGCCCGCATCGGCGCCAACGAATTCGCCTTCCTGTTTGCGGACGTCAATCCCGAAGCTACCCGCGCCATTGCCGAGCGCCTGCATGCCGCGGTGGAAAACAATGTGATCTTCGCCGCCGAGGATGGTGCCATTCCGGCCACCCTCGGCCTGTCGATCGGTTATGCGCTTTGCGACACGGCCACCTCGCCGCAGCAACTGCTCACCCACGGCGAGCTGGCGCTGGTCGCGGCTCGCTCCAACCGTCGCACACCGGTGGTCGGCTATTCGCCCGAGCTTGCCCGGACGCTCCGCCGCAGGGCCGCCTGAAGGCCATACCGTGCGGCTAAGCGTTGCATAACGGCACCGCCGCGGCGGGCTGACCATTGCTGTGGTGCACAATAACCGTGGACACCTTGCGTTTGCGGCCAGTATCGGCCAAAACCGCGCGCATGATAACAATTTCCGATCTCTCCGCCCGCATCGCCGGCCGTCTTCTCATCGATCATGCCAATGTGGCGCTTCCCAGCGGCATCAAGGTAGGCCTCGTCGGCAAGAACGGCGCCGGCAAATCGACCCTGTTCAAGATCATCATCGGCGACATGGAGAGCGAAAGCGGCTTCGTATCGATTCCGAAGAACGCGCGGATCGGCCAGGTAGCGCAGGAGGCTCCGGGCACCGAGGATCCGCTGATAGACATCGTGCTGCAGGCCGACAAGGAGCGCTCGTCGCTCCTGGCCGAAGCCGAGACCGCCACCGACGGACACCGGATTTCAGAAATCCAGATGCGGCTTGCCGACATCCATGCGCATTCGGCCGAATCGCGCGCCGCCAGCATTCTCGCCGGCCTCGGCTTCGACCACGACGCCCAGCGCCGCCCGGCCTCATCGTTCTCCGGCGGCTGGCGGATGCGCGTGGCGCTGGCCGCCGTTCTGTTCTCTGAGCCGGACCTCCTGCTGCTCGACGAGCCGACCAACTATCTCGACCTGGAAGGCACGCTGTGGCTGGAGGACTATATCCGCCGCTACCCCCACACCGTCATCATCATCAGCCATGACCGTGACCTGCTCAACACCGCGGTCAACGCCATCGTCCATCTCGACCAGCAGAAGCTGACCTTCTATCGCGGCACCTACGACCAGTTCGAGCGCCAGCGGATGGAGGCCAACGAGCTGCAGGCCAAGGCCAAGGTCAAGAACGACGCCGCCCGCAAGCATCTGCAGGCTTTCATCGATCGCTTCAAGGCCAAGGCCTCGAAGGCCCGCCAGGCGCAGAGCCGCGTCAAGGCGCTGGAGCGCATGGGCACGGTGGCCTCGGTGATCGAGGACAATGTCCAGGGCTTCACCTTTCCGGATCCGGAAAAGGAAGCGGCATCGCCGATCATCTCGATCGATGGCGGCACGGTCGGCTATACGCCGGGCAAGCCGATCCTGCAGCACCTGTCGCTACGCATCGATACCGACGACCGCATCGCCCTGCTGGGGTCGAACGGCAACGGCAAATCGACCTTCGCCAAGCTGATCTCCGGCCGCCTGCCAGCAACCGGCGGTTCGGTGCAGGTTGCGCCGGGCCTGAAGATCGGCTTCTTTGCCCAACACCAGCTCGACGATCTGATCCCGGAAGAAAACGCCGTGGCACATGTGCGCAAGCGCATGCCGGGTGCGACCGAAGGCAAGGTGCGCGCCCGCGTCGCCCAGATGGGGCTGCATACCGCCAAGATGGATACGCCGGCCAAGGATCTGTCGGGCGGCGAAAAGGCCCGGCTGCTGATGGGGCTGGCCGCCTTCGACGCGCCGAACCTGCTCATCCTCGACGAGCCGACCAACCATCTCGACATCGACAGCCGCAACGCGCTGATCCAGGCGCTCAACGAATATTCCGGCGCCGTGATCCTGATCTCCCATGACCGCCACCTGATCGAGGCCACCGCCGACCGGCTGTGGCTGGTCAAGGATGGCACCGTCATGAACTATGACGGCGACCTCGAGGACTATCGCAGCGTCATCGTCGCCGGTACCAAGGGCAAGGGCGGCAAGTCGAAGGGCGACGACAGCGGCCTGTCCAAAGCAGAGCAGCGCAAGGCCAATGCCGACAAGCGCGCCACGTTCGCGCCGCTGAAGAAAAGAATCAACGATGCCGAGGCCTTGACAGGCAAGCTGCAGAAACAGATTCAGGCCCTGGACAAGGAGCTTGAAGACCAGGACCTCTACGAAAAATTCCCGGACAAGGCCGCCGCCAAGGTCAAGGATCGCGCCGACCTGGTGGCTAAGCTTGCCCGTTCGGAAGAACACTGGCTCGACCTATCGTCTCAATATGAAGAGGCGATGGCGAACTGATTTGCACCTCTCCCGTGGCAGATATGGTTAACTGCCACGGTATCTAAGTAACGAATTTTTAACCATAAATCCATAATCATCGGGCAACAGATTTTTCAATGTTGAGTTTTCCCGATGACCTTTGTCCGCCTGTTTGCGTGCGCATCCCTGGCCCTTTCGGTCGCCGGATGCGGGACGCCACCGTCGCACGACAATCCTTCCGCCAAAACCTCGTTCTTTCCCTCCGCCAATCCGCTGAAGGCGGCCACCATAGGTGACAGGATCCCGATGGAGCCCGGCGCCTGGGTGCATCCCAACCGCCCCGGACGACTGTCCGGCCGCACGCTGACCGTATCCTCGATCCACCAGATCAAGCTTGAACCCAAGGAAGTCATCCTGACCTTCGACGACGGCCCGATGCCGGGCAAGACCGAAAAGGTTTTGGCCGATCTCGACCAATACGGCGTCAAGGCGACCTTCCTGATGGTTGGCCAGATGGCCAAGACCTATCCGGCGCTGGCCCGCCAGGTGGCCGCCCGTGGCCATTCGATCGGCAGCCACACCTGGCGTCACGCCGATCTGCGATCCA
>Ga0247738_10000347_pt1 | contig 18503 bp, 16 predicted proteins | sample UWRJL013104B2_FD_180936 | JGI IMG/M metagenome (GOLD analysis project Ga0247738, IMG submission 180936) | Plant litter microbial communities from Arlington Agricultural Research Station in Wisconsin, United States - UWRJ-L013-104B-2 | ecosystem: Environmental > Terrestrial > Plant litter >...
CGCCGCGGATGCGTGCGGGTCGGCGCTCGGGCTTCCCCGAGGCCGGCCGGGCCGCGCTCTGCGCGCGTTGGGTGGCCACTGGTTGCTTCGGTGCCGACTGCTTCGGTGCCGGTTGCTTCGGTGCCGACTGCTTCGGCGCTGGTCGTTGTGGCGCCGATTGCTTCGGCGCTTGCTGCTTCGCGGATTGCCGTGGGGCGGCCTTCTTGGACGCGGGCTGCCGCGGCGTCGGATCGAAACCCTCTGGTCGTTTCACGGTGCCAGCATCGTCACTCGGCCAGGGCGGCGAGAACCTGCGGGACGATGCGGTACACGTCGCCGCAGCTCAGGGTCATGATGATGTCGCCCTCGCGCGCGATCCCCGCGGCGCGCTCCGCGGCCTGCTGCCAGTCGGGCAGGTAGTCCACGCGCGCGGAATCCTCGAAGCGCTCGGAGACGAGCGCGCCCGTCACCCCGGGCACCGGGTCTTCGCGGGCGCCGAACACGTCGAGCACGATCGTGTGATCGGCGAGCTGCTCGTAGGTGCGGGCGAACTCGCCGGCCATCGCCTGCGTGCGGCTGTACAGGTGCGGCTGGTGCACGGCGATGATGCGGCCGGATCCCACGACACTGCGCGCGGCGCTCAGTGCGGCGGCGACCTCGGTCGGGTGGTGCGCGTAGTCGTCGTACACGCTCACCCCGCGTACGACCCCGTGCAACTCGAACCGGCGCTCGGTGCCGCCGAAGGTCGCGATCGCGTCGAGGGCGGCCTGCGGCTCGAAGCCGAGACCCACGAGCACCGCGAACGCTCCGGCCGCGTTGAGGGCGTTGTGGTGCCCGGGCACGCGCAGGGTGGTGGAGTAGTCGGCTCCCCGCCAGGCCACGGAGAAGGAGACCGGGCCCACGCTCGTGACCGAGTGCAGGCGCACGTCGGCCCCGGCATCCTCCCCGAACGTCACGACGCGGGGGTGGCGCACAGCGGCCGTGACGCGCACAGCGCCGGGGTCGTCGCTGCTGATCACCACGAGCTCGGAGGCGCGTTCGGCGAAGGTCACGAAGGCGGCGTCGAACGCGTCGTGGTCGCCGTAGTGGTCGAGGTGGTCGGCATCGACATTGGTCACGAGGGCCACTGCCGTGTCGTACAGCAGGAACGAGCCGTCCGACTCGTCGGCCTCGACCACGAACAGGTCGCCCGACCCGAAGGACGAGCTCACGCCGAGCGACTGGATGATCCCGCCGTTGACGAAGCTCGGGTCGGCCCCCAGTTCGAGCATCGCGGTCACGATCATGCCCGTCGAGGTGGTCTTGCCGTGCGCGCCAGCCACAGCGACGAGCCGCTTGTGGTTGATGAGCCAGGCCAGCGCCTGCGAGCGGTGCAGCACCGGGATGCCCCTGCGCACGGCCTCGAGGTACTCGGGATTGTCGGGCCAGAGCGCCCCCGTGTAGACGAGGGCGTCGGCGTCGCCCACGTTCGCGGCGTCGTGCCCGATGCCGACGGTGGCACCCAGCGCGCGCAGGTCGCTCGTGTTGTGGTTCTCGGAGCGGTCGGAGCCCGTGACCCGGTGGCCGGACGCGAGGAACAGCCGCGCGATGCCGCTCATACCCGCTCCGCCGATTCCGACGAAGTGCACCGCGCCGAGTTCGGCGGGCAGGGGCATGCTGAGGTCGGGTTTGATCACGGTGACGATGTTACGTGGGCTGCCGACTCAATGAGGTCGACCATGCGGTCGGTGCCGTCGATGGTGCCCACGGTCGCAATGCGCGCGGCCATCTCGGCGATGAGCGCGCGATCCCGCAGCAGCGGCACGAGCTGCGTGGCGACCCACTCCGGCGTGAACGCGGAGTCGTCGACGAGCACGGCACCGCCGGCGTCGACCGCGCCGCGAACATTGAAGCGCTGCTCGCCGTTGCCGACCGCGTACGGCACGAACACGGCCGGGATGCCCAGTGCGCACAGCTCGGCGACCGTCGCCGTGCCCGCCCGCGAGAGCGAGAGGTCGGCCACTGCGAGGGCGAGGTCCATGCGGTCCGCGTACTTGAGCACGAGGTAGCCGGGCAGCTGGGGGTCGTCCACGGCGTCGCGGTACTCCCCCGTGACGTGGATGACCTGCCAGCCTGCGCCCAGGATGAGCGTGATGGCGCTGGAGATCGTGTCGTTGATGCGCTTGGCCCCGGATGACCCTCCCGTGACGAGCAGGGTGGGCTTGTCGGCATCCAGACCGAAATAACGGATGCCCTCGCGCCGGCCCTCGAACCGGTCGAGTCGCTCGATCTCCGGCCGCAACGGCATGCCCACGACGCGCGCGCCGCGGATCGGCGTGCCCGCGAAGGCCGTTCCCACGAAGTTCGTGAAGCGCGCGCCCAGCCGGTTGGCCATGCCCGGTCGGGCGTTGGCCTCGTGGATGGCGAAAGGCACGCGCTCGGCGCGCGCGGCCAGGTAGGCGGGAGCGGAGACGTAGCCGCCGAACCCCACGACCACGTCGACGCGGCGGTCGCGCAAGATCGTGCGCACGGCGTCGATCGTGCCGCGCAGTCGCCCGGGAAAGCGCAGGGCGGCCCGGTCGGGGCGGCGAGGCGCCGGCACGCGGTCGATCGTGAGCAGCTCGTAGCCGCGCTCGGGCACGAGTCTGGACTCGAGCCCCTCCCGGGTTCCGAGCACGAGCACGGTCGCGTCCGGGTGGCGCTCGCGCAGGCGGTCGGCCACGGCGAGCAACGGGTTGACGTGGCCCGCGGTACCACCGCCGGCCAGCAGGTACGTGGTCATGCGCGCGAGCGTACCCGACTCGGCACAAGACCTTCTTCGTCCGCGGCCGCGGGGGTGCGCGCGAACGACAGCACCACCCCGATGCCGAGGAGGTTGGCGATGAGGGCGGACCCGCCCGCGGAGATGAGGGGCAGCGGCACGCCCAGCACCGGGAGCACGCCCAGCACGACGGCGATGTTCACGAACGCCTGGCCGATCACCCAGACCATGACGCCGGCGGTGACGATGCGGGCGAAGGGGTCGAGCGTCGACCTCAGGACGCGCACGAACGCGATCGCGAGCACGACGAACAGCACGAGCACGACGATCGCGCCGATGAGTCCGAGCTCCTCGCCGATGATCGCGAAGATGTAGTCGCTGGATGCCTCGGGCAGCCAGTTCCACTTCGCGACGGAGTTGCCGAGGCCCTTGCCGAACAGGCCACCGGCCGCGAGGGCCCACGTCGCGTGCAGCGGCTGCCAGCACTCGGCGACGGCGGCGTCGACGCAGCCGTTCATCCAGCTCGCGATGCGCGAGGAGCGGGAGGCGCCGACGGTCGAGAAGAACATCGCGAGCACGGCCACTCCGGCCGCGCCGACGAACAGGTGCTTGAGCTTCACTCCCGCGAAGAACAGGCAGCCGAACACGATCATCACCATGACCGACGCCGTGCCGAGGTCTTTGCCGATCATCACGAAGCCGATGGCGATGACGGCGACGGGCACGATCGGCAGCGCGATCTGCTTCCACTCCTCGAGCCTGTCCTGTTTGAGCGCGAGCACGGAGCCGGCCCACACGATGAGCGCGACCTTGACGAACTCGGAGGGCTGCGCGGAGAACGACTCGCCGATACGGATCCAGTTGTTGTTGCCGCCGTAGCCGAACCCGATGCCGGGCACGAACACGAGCAGCTGCAGGCCGCCGCCGAACAGCAGCAGCTGCCAGGCCCACTTCTTGTAGAACGTGGGCGGCATGCGGGAGGCGATGAGCATGAGCGGGATGCCGACCACGGCGAAGAGCCCCTGACGGGTGAACCGGCCGAAGAACCCCTCGTCGGAGCTGAACGACTCGATCGTGGACGACGAGAGCACCATGACGAGGCCGAAGATCACCAGGAAGAGGGTGACCCCGAGCAGCAGGAAGTAGTTGGTCTGCGCGGCGGCGAACAGGCGCTTGACCGGCACGACGGCCGCGGCGGGGCGCGAACGACCTGCGCGCGGAGGTGCGGAGGGCGCGGGAGCAGCGGGTGCGGCCGCGGCGGCGCGTGCGGCGCGGGCCTGGGCGGCGGCGGCCTGCTGAGCCGCCCTAGCCCGCTCCTGCTGGGTGAGGGGTCGGCGCTGAGTCGTCGTCATCGCTGCCCCCTCCCAGGTAGCCCCGCACGGCCCGGGCGAAACGATCGCCCCGGTCCGCGTAATCCACGAACTGGTCCATGGATGCCGCCGCCGGAGCCATCAGTACGGTGTCCCCCTGAGACGCCATACCCCCGGCGATCCGCACTGCGTGCGGCATCACCGTGTCAGTGTCCGTCGCGTCGACTTCGAACAGCGGGACGTCGGGCGCGTGTCGCCCAAATGCTTCAACCACAGGTAGACGGTTAAGGCCGATGACGACCGCTCCGCGCAAGCGCCCGCGGTGCGCGAGCACGAGCGGGGCGATGTCCACGCCCTTGAGCAGGCCGCCCACGATCCAGACGACCGAGGGGAACGATGTCAGCGCCGCGTCCGCGGCGTGCGGGTTGGTCGCCTTCGAGTCGTCCACCCACACGACGCCGTCGGCGGTTGCCACCGTCTCGGTGCGGTGGTGGTCGACGCGGAAGGTCGCCAGGCCCGCGCGAACGCTCTCGGCCCTCATCCCGACGGCGCGCACGAGCGCCACGGCCGCCAGCACATTGGCGACCATGTGCGGGCTGGAGAGGCCGGCCTCCGCGAGCTCGCCGTGGGTCGTGAGCTCGAGCGCCTCCCGGTGCCGGTCGGCGAGGAACGCGCGGTCGAGGATCAGGTCGTCGACCATGCCGATGTCGCTGGGACCGGGCGTGTCGAGGCCGAAGCCGATCGCGCGGCAGCCCTCCTGCACGTCGGCCTCCTCGACGAGGTGCATGGTCACCTCGTCCGCGCGGTTGTAGACGCACGCGAGCCTGGTGTTGAAGTACACGGTGCCCTTCGCCCTCGCGTACGCGTCCGGTGAGCCGTGGAAGTCGAGGTGGTCCTCGGCGACGTTGAGCACGACGCTCGCCGCGGGGGCCATGGCGCCGGGCCCCGAGCGGGGCATCCAGTGCAGCTGAAAGCTCGAGAGCTCGACAACGAGCACGTCGAACCCCGCGGGGTAGCGGATCGCGTCCAGCACGGGCACGCCGATGTTGCCCACCGCGGCGGCCCGCAGGCCGGAGGACTCCAGGAGGTGGGCCACGAGCTGCACGGTCGTCGTCTTGCCGTTCGTGCCGGTCACGGCGATCCAGTCGGCGGGGTCTCCGAGTTTGTCCCGCACGCGCCAGGCGAGCTCGATGTCGCCCCACACCGGCACCCCTGCCTCGGCGGCCCACACGAGCACGGGGTGCCCGACCGGGAAGCCCGGCGAGACGACGACGAGCTCCGGATCGAACGAGGCGAGATCGACGTCGCCGTCCTGCACGAACGTCGCGCCGATCACCGCGAGCATCTGCAGCCGCTCGTCGCTGGCCTTCGCCGCGGTCACGAGCACGTCGGCGCCGAGTTCTACGAGGGTGTCGGCGACCGAGAACCCGGTGACACCGAGGCCGAGCACGACCACGCGCAGGCCCGTCCAGTCGGAGTGCCAGCTGGTGAGGTCGTCGATGCGGGCCACGATCAGCGCGTGACCCACTCGAGGTAGAACACGCCGACCCCGACGGCGACGAACAGGGCAGCGATGAGCCAGAACCGCACGACGACGGTGATCTCCGCCCAGCCCTTGAGTTCGAAGTGGTGGTGCAACGGGCTCATGAGGAAGATGCGTTTGCCCTTGGTGACCTTGAAGTACGCCCGTTGGAGGATCACCGAGCCCGTGACGATGAGGAACAGGCCGCCGATCAGAACGAGCAGCAGCTCCGTGCGCGACAGGATCGCGAGGGCGGCAAGCGCGCCGCCGAGGCCGAGGGACCCGGTGTCGCCCATGAAGATCTGCGCCGGCGAGGTGTTCCACCACAGGAAGCCGATGAGCGCGCCGGCGATCGCCGCCGCGATCACCGCGAGGTCGAGCGGGTCGCGCACGGTGTAGCAGAACGGGCGGTCCTCCTCGAGGAGGTTCACGCTGAAGCACGACTGGTTCGACTGCCAGAAGCCGATGAAGATGTAGGCGGAGATGGCGAAGATCGCGGCGCCCGTGGCGAGCCCGTCGAGGCCGTCGGCGACGTTGACGCCGTTCGAAGCGCTCACGATGATGAGCGTCGTCCAGAGTGCGAAGACGATGCCGCCGCCGATGAGGCCGAAGGTCGCGAAGTCGAGCCACGTGATGTCGCGCACGCCCGAGATGTAGGTGTGGCGCACGCCCTCGATGATCGTCGAGGCCGGCGTGAGGTTGTTCTCATCGGGGAAGTTGAGGGCGATGACGGCGAAGACGGCCGCAACGACCACCTGCCCCGCGACCTTCGCCCAGCCGCCGAGACCCAGGCTGCGCTGCTTGCGCGTCTTGAGGAAGTCGTCGATGAAGCCCACGATGCCCATGCCGCCCATGAGGAAGATCACGAGCGCGCCCACGAGGGTCATGTCGGTCTGGCCCACGAGGTGCCCGACCACGTACCCGATGGTCGCGCCGAGAATGAAGACGATGCCGCCCATGGTGGGCGTGCCGCGCTTCGTGTGGTGCGACTGCGGGCCGTCATCCCGGATGAACTGACCCCACTTGAGCCGGTTGAACAGCTTGATGAACAGGGGCGTGAGGAAGAGCGTGAACGCGAGCGAGAAACCGCCCGCCACGAGGAGGGCGATCACGCGGTGCCCTCGGCGGTGACATCCGCGAGGCGGTCGCCGAGAAGCCGGAGCCCCGCGGACTTGGAGGATTTCACGAGCACGACATCCCCCTCGCGCATTCGGTCACGCAGCACATCGTAAGCCTCATCGGCGGTGTCCACGAGCACCGACTCCCCGTCCCACGACCCCTCGAGGCCCGCCGCGTTGTGGATGTGCCGCGCGTTGTGGCCCACCACGATGAGCTGCTGCACGTTCAACCGCACCACGAGGCGCCCGATGCGGTCGTGCTCGTCGTCGGCGTAGTCGCCGAGCTCGGCCATCTCGCCGAGCACCGCGATCGACCGGTGGGTGTCGCCGCGCGTGATCTGCGCAAGGGTCTTGAGCGCCGCCGCGACCGAATCGGGGCTCGCGTTGTAGGCGTCGTTGATGATCACGATGCCGTCGGGGCGCTCGAGCACCTCCATGCGCCAGCGCTCGGCGCGCACGAGCGACTGCAGCGCCAGCACCGAACGCTGCACGGGCACGCCCACCGCGCGCGCCGCGGTGATCGCCGCGAGCGCGTTGGTCACGTGGTGCTCGCCGAGGATTGTGAGGGTCACGGGGGTGCGCACCCCGTCGGCGACGAGGGTGAACGTCGTTCCCGATGACGTCGTGTCGACGTCCTCCGCCCGGATGTCCGCGGCCTCCGAGAGCCCGAACGTCTGCACGCGGGCCGCCGTCGAGTCGGCCATGCGCTTGACGCGCGGGTCGTCGGCGTTGAGCACGGCGACGGCGGTCGGCGGTAGGCCCGTCACCATCTCTGACTTGGCGCGCTCGATCGCGTCGGGCGACCCGAACTTGCCGACGTGCGCGAGCCCCACCGTGAGCACGATGCCCACATCCGGCATCACGACGGAGACGAGCTTGGTGATGTCGCCGACGCCGTCCGCGCCCATCTCCACGACGAGGTAGCGGGTGTCGCTCGTGATCCCCAACATGGAGATGGGCGCCCCCACCTCGTTGTTGAACGAGCCCAGCGGGGCCACGGTCGCGCCCTCGGCCCCGAGGATGGCGCGCAGCATGTTCTTGGTCGTCGTCTTGCCGTTCGAGCCCGTGACGGCGACCACGGCGAGATCGCCCGCGGCCCGCACTCGGGCCACCACCTCGCGCGCGAGGTCGGAGAGCGCGGTGAGCGTGCTCGTGACCACCACCTGCGGCACGGGGGCGGGCAGTTCGCGCTCGACGATGAGCAGCGCGGCACCGCCCTCGACCGCGGCCGGCGCGAACAGGTGGCCGTCGGTGGTCTCCCCCGGCAGCGCGAAGAAGAGGTCGCCCGGCACTACCTCACGGGAGTCGGTGCGCACGGTGCCGGAGACGCGAATGCCGCCGGCCTCCGCCGGTGCGACGAGACGCCCTCCCAGGGTCTCGGCGATGTCGGCGATGCTCAGTTCGATCACGCTGTGGTGCTCCCGGAAGTGGTGGTCTGTGCGTCACTCACCAGTAGACGGGGAGGTCCGGCGCCGGCGATGTCGACGGCGGGACCCTGAAAGTAGTGAGCGTCTGGGCCATGACATCGCGCCACACCGGGGCGATGAGACCCGAGTACACACTATCGGGGATGCCCGCGGTGACGACGACGGCGTACTGCGGGTCGTCGGCGGGGGCGACCCCGGCGTAGGAGATGACCACCTTGTTCGACGCGTAGCCGCCGTCTTCCGCGACCTCGGCCGTGCCGCTCTTGACGGCCGTGCGGTAGCCGGGGATCTGCAGGTTGGGCGCGGACCCGCTCTTGTTGGCCACCTGCTCCATCATCGAGACGGTCGTGTTGGCCGCGGCCTCCGAGATCACCTGCCTGCCCTCGTAGGTGGGCTGCTCGGTCACGGTGCCGTCGGCGTGCTCGCAGCCCTCGACGAGGGTGACGGGCATCCGCACGCCGCCGTTGCCGATCGTCTGGAAGACGCTCGCCATCTGCACGGACGTCGCGGTCATGCCCTGGCCGTACTGCACCGAGTAGTTCGTGCGGCCGAACCACTGGTCGGCGTCGGGCAGGGTTCCGGAGGACTCTCCCAGGAAGCGCGCCTCCGTCGTGGTGCCGAGCCCGAAGCCCGCCATGTAGTCGTGGCGCTGCTGCGCCGGGAGCAGGTCGGAGAACTGGGCGACGGCGACGTTCGACGACTCGACGAGGGCGCCGGCGAGGGTCAGGTTCTCGGTGTCGTGGTAGAACGCGTCGTGGATCGAGCTGCCGTCGGGCTGCTCGAGGCTGTAGGGCACGACGACGCCGCTGTCTGACCTGGCCGCCCCCGAGTCGACGAGCGAGGCCGCCGTGAGGGCCTTCATGGTCGAGCCGGGCTCGTAGGGGGTGCTGAAGGCGCGCGAGCCGGTCGCGGAACCTGCCGGGCCGTCGTGCACGGTGTTGGGGTCGATGGTGGGCCAGTCGGTGACCGCCATGAGGTGGCCGTCGCTAATACGAATGACGACCGCCGTCGCCCACGTGGCGCCGAGGTCGAGGGCGGCCTGCTGCATGCGCTGCTGCACCGACCACTCCAGGTCGCGGTCGATGGTGAGGCGCAGCGTGCCGCCGTCCTTCGTCTCCTGGGTGGTGACGACGCTGCCGGGCAGCTGCGTGCCGTCTTCCGCGCTCTCGTAGGTCGCCGTGCCGTTGGTGCTCGCGAGACACTCGTCTTCGGAGAGCTCGAGCCCGGCGCCCGGCCCGTCGGTGTTGATGAAGCCCACCAGGTTGCCCGCGATCTGGCCGTTCGGGTAGGTGCGCGCGGGGTGGCGGGTCGTGTAGATCCACGGGATGTCGAGGGCGTCGATCTTCTCGTAGGTCTCCAGCGGCACGCTCTTGATGATGTAGGTGAAGTCGGAGGCGGGATCGGCGGAGAGCCCCGCGAACATCGCCGCCGGATCCTGCCCCGTGATCTCGGCGATCCGGGTGAGGTCGGCGAGCACCGATGCCGCGGCATCCTCGCGGGAGAGCGCCACGCGCGGAGAGGCCGTGATGTCGTACCGCAGCACACTGTCGGCGAGCACGGCGCCGTTCGTGTCGACGATGTCGCCGCGCGTGCCGTAGGTGATGAGCGTGCGCGCGCGCTTGTCCTCCGACTCGGCGTTGTACTCCTGCGCCTGGACGATCTGGATGTCCACGAGACGCACGACGAACACCGCGACGATGGCGAACACCACGACGACGGCCGCCGAGATGCGCGCCCTGCTGCGTCGGGTCCTCATGTGCGTCTCGTCTCGCTGGCTCTCGGTGGCTGGCTCTCGGGGGCTGACACTGTCTAGTGGGTCACCGGCGCGGGGATCGTGTCGGCCGGCGCCTGTTCAGTCTGCGGGGGCGGGGCCGTCGTGGTCGCAGGCGTGTCGGCGTGTCCGGCCGTGGTCGTTGATGCCGCTGCCGTGGCGGCGGCAGCCGCCGCGGCTGCCGCGACGTCCTTCGCGAGCGGGATGCCCGCGGTGCGCGCGTTCGTGATCAGGTTGCAGGCGCCGCCGCAGCCCGTAGGGTCCGCGCTGCCGGGCAGGCCGTACACGGCGCCCGTGACGAGGTTCATGGCCAGCGGGGTGCTGTTGGGCACCATGCCGAGGTTCGCCGCCTGAAGGCTCAGGTTCTGCGTGGAGTCGAGCACGTTGAGCTTCTCGGTGAGGGCATCCTGCGTGCGCAGCAGGTCGCGCTGCTGGTCTTGCAGGGCCGACACCTGGTAGGCGCCCTCGGAGACGACGATGCTCAGCAGCAGCTGGGCGGTGAAGATCGCGAACAGGCTCGCGATGGTGATGATCGCGTAGGCCAGTTTGGGCCGGGCACGGCGCTGGGCGCGCGTCGAGACGATCTCGATGTGCCTCGGCTGCTGGCGCGGCTCGGCGACGGGCGCGGTGCGCGCGGCGCGCAGGTCATAGGCCAGGTTGCTCATGCGACCTCCCTCAGCCGCTCGACGGCCCGCAGGCGCACCGAGGTGGCCCGCGGGTTGCTCGCCCGCTCCTCGTCGCTGGCGACTTCCGCCCCGCGCACGAGCAGCTTGAGCTCCGGCTTGTGCTCGGGCAGCTCTACGGGAAGTCCGCGCGGCGCGGTCGACGCGGAGCGCGCCTGCATGATGCGCTTGACGATGCGGTCTTCGAGCGACTGGAACGACAGCACGACCATGCGGCCGTGCACCTCGAGCGCGTCGATGGCGTCGGGAACCGCGCGCTCGATGACCGCGAGCTCCTGGTTGACCTCGATGCGCAGGGCCTGGAACACGCGCTTGGCGGGATGCCCGGCGCGCTGGGCCGCGGCAGGGGTGGCGGCGATGATCAGCTCCACGAGCTGCGCCGAGGTCTCGAGAGGCTCCTCGGCGCGGCGCTGCACGATGCGGCTCGCGTAGCGCGGGGCCAGCTTCTCGTCGCCGTACTCGTAGAAGATGCGGCGCAGCTCGAGCTCGCTGTACGTGGCGAGGATGAGCGCGGCCGTGCGCTCGCTCGTCGTGTCCATGCGCATGTCGAGCGGCGCGTCCTTCGAGTACGAGAAGCCGCGTTCGACGCGGTCGAGCTGCAGCGACGAGACGCCGAGGTCGAAGAGGATGCCGGAGACCCTGGGCACGTCGAAGTCGGCGAGCACGGCGGCGATGCGGTCGTTGACGGAGTGCGCGAACCGCACCCGCTCGCCGAAGGGCTTCAGGCGCTCCCGGGCGACGGCGAGGGCATCCGTGTCGCGATCGATGCCGACGAGCTGCAGGTTCGGGAAACGCGTGAGGAACGCCTCGGCGTGGCCACCCATGCCGAGGGTGCCGTCGACGAGGACTGCGCCCTCCCGCTGCAGGGCGGGCGTGAGCAGCTCGATGGTGCGCTCGAGCATGACGGGGGTGTGGATCTCGGTGTGGTCTGCCATGGAAGAAGGCCCGGATCCTCGGTGCTGATCCCCATCCGTTCCGACCTGGCATCGGGGAAGAGTGCCAGGGCGTACGGCTGGGAGTCAGCGCTGAGGAGTCAGAAGAGGCCCGGGATCACCTCCTCCGTGGTGTTGACGAAGTCGGACTCGGCGCTCTCGTAGTAGTTGTTCCAGGCCTCGGTGTCCCAGATCTCGGCGCGGTTGCCTGCGCCGATCACGGTGAGCTCTTTGCCGAGGCCCGCGTACTCGCGAAGGTTCGCGGGGATCGTGACGCGGTTCTGCGCGTCGGGCACCTCTTGGTTCGCGCCGGAGAGGAACAGGCGCAGGAAGTCGCGGTTCTGCTTGCTCGTGATGGAGGCCTGGCGGATCTTGCCGTGGATGTCCTCGAACTCGCGCTGACTGAAGACGTACAGGCACCGCTCCTGGCCGCGCGTGACGACGAGACCGCTCGACAGCTCCTCGCGGAACTTCGCGGGGAGGATGACGCGGCCCTTGTCGTCGAGCTTGGGGGCATAGGTGCCAAGGAACACGGACGCCTCCCCTCATTCTCCGGCCCGGATCAGGATGTGCCCCACTTTACTCCACTTTCCACCACCAAACCTAGAAAATGAGGGTGGATTGGGGAATTTGTCCCCCGAGTGCCCAATGAACACTGGGAAAGCGGGGGTGGAGGGAAATGGAGGCGATTGACGCATTCCGGGCGCTCAGAGCACAAAAAGGGGCCAGCCCGAAGGCTGGCCCCTGAAAAGAGAGTGGGTGTGGGTTACTCGCGGCCGTCCTGGCGGCGGTCCCAGCGGTCGTTGAGACCCTGCATGAACGAGCTCGACTTCGGCTTGGGGCTGCGGCTCTGCTGTCGCGGGATGTCCTGCGACGAGTATCCGGACGCACGACGCGGCGGCGCGACGGCCAGCAGAACGCCGACGAACATGATCGCGAACCCCAGCACGCCGATGAGCGGCAGGCGCACGATCACACCGGCGACGAGGGTGGCGATGCCCAAGACCGCGATGAGAATGCCCACCACGAGCAGCGTGTAGTTGGTGCGACCGCGACCCGAATTGACGGTGGCCACGAAGTCGGCATCGTTTTGATAGAGGCTTCGCTCCATCTCTTCGAGGAGGCGCTGCTCTTGTTCGGAAAGTGGCATCCTGTTCCCCTCGTCCCTCGGGATCGACGCGTGAACCTTCATAGTACGCCCCGCCGCGGTGGCTAGGCTAGGTAAGTGGCTGAGAGTACCCGGTTAGTTGACCTCGTTCAACTGAGTATTGACGACTTCCTTGCCGAGCGCGCCGCCGAGTTCGCCGCGATAGCACCGGAGCTCGTGCGGTTCACCGACGTCGCGACCTCCTTCCTCTCCGGGGGCAAGCGGTTCAGGGCCCTGTTCTGCTACTGGGGCTGGCAGTCGGCCAGCGGCGTCGCCGACGGCTTCGACCTCATGCCGGATGAGAAGGTCTCGGCTGACCTGCCGGGGATCGTGCTCGCGGCGTCTGCGCTCGAGGTGTTCCACGCGGCCGCCCTCGTGCACGACGACATCATGGACCGCTCCGACACGCGGCGGGGTGCCGCCTCGGCGCACAAGCGCCTCGAGGCCATGCACGTGGACGAGGGCTGGACCGGAGACGCGGCGCAGTTCGGAGACTCAGCCGCGCTGCTGCTCGGAGACCTGCTGCTCGGGTGGAGCGACGAGTTGTTCGATGCCGGCACCGCCCGCCTCGCGGATCGCGACGCCGGCCGGGCGGGCCGCGCGGAGTTCGCCCGCATGCGCACCGAGGTCACCGCCGGCCAGTACCTCGACATCCTCGAGGAGAATGCCTGGACCCGCAGCCCCGAGGCCGACGCACTGCCCCGCGCGCACCGCGTGATCGTCTACAAGTCGGCGAAGTACAGCGTCGAGGCCCCGCTCGCGATCGGCGCATCGCTCGGAGGCGGCACGGCCGAGCAGCTCGCCGCGCTGCGGGCGTTCGGCCTCCCCCTGGGCGTGGCCTACCAACTGCGGGACGACCTGCTCGGCGTGTTCGGAGACCCCTCGGTGACCGGCAAGCCCGCCGGGGACGACCTGCGGGAGGGCAAGCGCACGGTGCTCATCGCCCTCGCGCGCAAGAAGCTCGGCAACCAGTCCCGAGCGCTCATGGACGAGCTGCTCGGCGACCCCGAGCTGGACACCTCACAGGTCAACATCATGCGCAACACCCTCCGGGAGTGCGGCGCGGTCGAGCAGGTCGAGCGAATCATCGATCACAATGTGGCGCTCGCCAAGGACACCATCCGGGATGCCCCGCTCGCGCCGTCCGCGCGCGCCCAGTTGCTCGACCTCGCCGACACAGTCACGAGGCGCGTGTACTGAGTCCGCTCAGGCGCCCGCTGGGTCTCAGAAGGCGAGCGATTGCGCCACGCGGCGCACTTCGGCCTTGCGGCCGGCCTTGAGTGCCTCGATGGGAGGGATGCCGAGGCTCTCGTCGGGGCTCAGCAGCCAGTTCATCGCCTCTTCGTCGTTGAACCCGCTGTCCCCGAGCAGGATGATCGTGCCCCGTAGCTCGTGCATGGGCTCGCTGTCGACGATGAACGCCGACGGCACCTTCCAGACGCCGTCGATGCGGCGCGCCAGCAGCGAGCGGTCTTCGATGAGGCGGCGCACCTGGCTCACCTTCAGCCCGAGCATCTCGGTGAGGTCGGGAATCGTGAGCCAGTCGATGGCGGGCGTTTCGGTCACGGTACAAGCGTGCCACGCGCGGCCGCCAACCACGGGTGACGCCTCCGGGGGACAAATGTTTCCACTGTGTAAATTCAACTCACAATGGTCACTTTGGTTGACAGTGTTATCCACCTGTGACACCGTGGTGGCGGGTGTTGCCGCTCTGCGGCACGCCGACCTTCTCGGGGTGGGGAGAGAACGGAACACACATGAGCACGTACAGAACAGACGATCACGACAGGGCCGGATCCGTATTCGCGGGGCTCGAGCCTCGACTTCGCGCAGTCGACGACGCCCACACGGCGCTGACGATGGCACCGCGAGGACGGGTGGCCAAGGGCATGTTCGCGACGGGCTCGGTGCTGCTCGCCGGATCCATGGCGGCCATGGGCCTCACCGGGCCGGTGAGCGCCGCGGAAGCGCGCCCCACGACCAAGCCGAAGGGCACTCTCGAACTCGGTAAGACGCTGCGCGAGGCGGTGAGCGCCGCGGGATCCGCGATCAGCACCGCGGCCAAGTCCGCGGTCACGCCGGCGCCGACGCTCTACCGCGTCGCCCCGGGTGACACCGTGAGCAGCATCGCCGGCCAGTACGGGCTGTCCACGGCCTCCGTGCTCGCCCTCAACGGGCTCGGCTGGTCGAGCATCATCTTCCCCGGACAGGAACTCAAGCTCACCGTCTCCGGAGCGGTGCCCGTTGTCGCGGCGTCCCTCGAGGCGACGCCGAGCGGCCGGTACCTGATCGTTTCCGGCGACACCATCAGCGCGATCGCCGACCGCTTCGGCGTCTCGACCATCTCCCTGCTGTCGGCCAACGGCCTCGGTTGGTCGAGCATCATCTACCCCGGCCAGACCCTCGCCATCCCCGGCCTCATCGGACCGGGCACGCCCGCGGACGACGCCATCGTCCCCGTGGTGTCGACCACGCCGCTCGAAGAGGCCGCCACACCGGCGCCTCCCGTCGCCCCAGAGCCCACGGTCGTTCCGCCCCCCGTCGCGGCCCCCGCGCCCGAGCCCGCGACGACCAGCTACACGATCCAGTCCGGGGACACCCTGGGCGGCATCGCCGGCCGCTTCGGCATCAGCACGCAATCGCTGCTCGACGCGAACGGACTCGACTGGTCGAGCGTCATCTTCTCCGGCCACACCGTCGTCATCCCCGCGGGCGGGGCGAGCGCGCCCTCCGCGCCCGCCTCCGCTCCCGCCTCCGGCGCTGTGAGCAGCCTCAACGACGAGACGCGGGCGAACGCGCTCGTCATCGTGCAGGTCGGCCGCGAGCTCGGAGTCTCCGACCGCGGCATCGCCATCGCGCTCGCGACGGCGATGCAGGAGTCGAGCCTTCGCAACCTGTCGTGGGGCGACCGTGATTCGGTGGGCCTCTTCCAGCAGCGACCGAGCACCGGATGGGGCGCCGTCGAACAGCTGACCGACCCCGCCCACGCCGCCCGCCTGTTCTACGGCGGACCGAGCAACCCCAACCGCGGCATCACGCGCGGGCTGCTGGACATCGCCGGGTGGGAGTCGATGCCCCTCACCGAGGCTGCCCAGCGGGTGCAGATCTCCGCCTATCCCGACGCCTATGCCAAGTGGGAGTCGTCGGCCTGGGAGTGGCTCGCCGAGCTCTCGAGCTGACCACCACTTTTAAAGCAGGTCCGCGCCGAGCCGTGTCCCGACGGGTTCAGCACAGCCTCGAACTTTAGACTCATCGGGTGAGCGTCAACAGCACGGATCCCATGATCGGTCGTCTCCTCGACGGCCGATACCAGATCCGCTCCCGCATCGCTCGCGGCGGTATGGCCACGGTCTACCTGGCCACCGACCTGCGCCTCGAGCGCCGAGTGGCGATCAAGGTCATGCACGGGCACCTCGCCGACGACAGCAAATTCAAAGAGCGCTTCATCCAGGAGGCGCGCTCCGCCGCGCGCCTCGCGCACCCCAACGTCGTCAATGTCTTCGACCAGGGCCAGGACAGCGACATGGCCTACCTGGTCATGGAGTACCTGCCGGGCATCACCCTGCGCGACCTGCTGCAGGAGCACAAGGTGCTCACCACCGAGCAGACCCTCGACATCATGGAGGCCGTGCTCGCGGGTCTCGCGGCCGCGCACAAGGCCGGCATCGTGCACCGCGACCTCAAGCCGGAGAACGTGCTGCTGGCCGACGACGGCCGCATCAAGATCGGCGACTTCGGGCTCGCCCGAGCGGCCTCGGCCCAGACCGCCACCGGTGCGGCCCTCCTCGGCACCATCGCCTACCTCTCCCCCGAGCTCGTCACGCGGGGGGTCGCCGACAGTCGCAGCGACATCTACGCGGTCGGCATCATGATGTACGAGATGCTCGTCGGCGAGCAGCCGTTCAAGGGCGACCAGCCCATGCAGATCGCCTACCAGCACGCCAACGACGCCGTGCCGCCGCCCAGCCGCAAGAACCCGAAGGTTCTGCCGGAGCTGGACGACCTCGTCGTCTGGGCCACCGAGCGCGACCCGGAGAACCGCCCCCGTGACGCGCGCGCCATGCTCGACCAGCTCTACGAGACGCACAGCGCGCTCATGACCTCGCTGCCGTCCACCGCCGCGACCTCCGTGCAGCGGACCATGGTCATGCCCACGGCCGTCGCGGCGGCCGCACCCGCCCAAGGCGCGACCGACGAGACCCAGGTGATCGGCGCACTGCGGCGACAGCCCGTCGGCGCCGTCGCCGCGGCCCCCACCGCCGCGGAGAAGCTCGCGACGAAGAGCCGCAAGGGCCGCAAGCGGGGCTGGATCCTCGCCGGCGTCGTGGCGCTGCTGGTCGCCGTCGCCGCGACCGTCGGATGGTACTTCGGCTTCGGACCTGGCTCTCAGGTGGCGATCCCCAACGAGATCTCCGGCATGTCCATCGAGGAGGCCACGGCAACCCTCGTCGACCTGGGGCTCACGGTCGACGAGACCACGGGCAACGCGTACTCCACGACGATCGGCGTCGGACTTGTCGCCGAGACCGACCCGCCGCTCGGCTCGCACGTGGCCAACGGTGGCACCGTGCAACTGCTCATCTCGCAGGGGCCGGAGCCGCTCGCCGTCCCGGCGTTCGCGGGGATGACCGAGGACGAGGCGGTCGACGCAATCAAGGCCGCCCCGTTCACCCTCGCGGAACCGACGGTGCGCCAATTCGACGCGACCGTCCCGGCCGGTACCGTCATCGATGCACTCGCCGGTGACGGGTCCAGCCTCACCGGAGTGCCCACCTATCTCGAGCTGCAGCCCGTGACGCTCGTCGTCTCCGCGGGCGCCCTCCCGGACGTCACGGGCCTCTCCGTCGACGATGCGCGGTCGAAGCTCGAAGCGGCGGGCCTGCTCTTCGGCGCGGTGAACGCGGCCGAGTTCAGCGACACAGTGGCCGAGGGGTCCGCGATCAGACTCCAGCTCGGCGATGGCACGGTGCCCGTGCGGGTGGGCGACACCATCGACGTCATCACGTCGAAGGGTGTCGAGCAGTTCGCGGTGCCCGATGTCTCGGGGATGATCGTCAACGACGCCATCCAGGCGCTCGAGGACGCCGGATTCCAGGTCTCCGACGCCGGCTTCACCGAGGCCCAGAAGACCGTCTACAAGGTGACGAAGACCGATCCCGCCGCCGGGTCGCTCCGCCCGAAGGGCTCCACGGTGAGCATCACGGGCATCAGCCTGTTCTAGCCCGCGTCTAGCGGGTGCGGGTGAACTCCATCACCCAGTTGCTCTCCCAGGTCTCACCACCGTCGGTGGAGAATTCCTGCTGCCACCGGGCGGAGTCGGCCGTGATGTGCGACCAGGTGAAGTGCGCGCGGATGGGCCTCCCCTTCGCCGTGTCGTCGCCGTAGAAGTCGCCGCGTCCGTTCGCGAACCGGCCCACGACGGGCGGGAACAGGCGCCCCGTGGTGCTGTCGGCCCAGTAGATGGACCAGTCGCCCGTGGCCTGGTCCTGCAACCGCACGGTAGCGCCCGAGAATCCCTCGCTCGGGCAGTCCATCTCGTCGACGTTGCCGATGCCGCCCAACAGGGGACGCGCCCATGCGGTGCCCTCGAACTCGTACCACTCGTCCGAACCCACGAAGAGGTCGCGCAGCCGCCGGTTGTGCACAGTCCACTCACCGTGGAGGAAGTCGAAGTCGCCCATGCGCCTGATGCTGGCGCACGCCACCGACACCCCGGGCCGCACCCCCCGCGCACCCCCCGCACCCCCGGCGCACCCCCGCGCACCCCCGCGGGTTGATCGTTCCAGAAGCCAGTTGTGACGGACGAATCGGCAATCCGCGCAACAAGTGGCTTCTCGAACGTTCCAACGGGGGGCGGGGACGGGGGCGGTGCGG
>Ga0247738_10000348_pt1 | contig 18483 bp, 17 predicted proteins | sample UWRJL013104B2_FD_180936 | JGI IMG/M metagenome (GOLD analysis project Ga0247738, IMG submission 180936) | Plant litter microbial communities from Arlington Agricultural Research Station in Wisconsin, United States - UWRJ-L013-104B-2 | ecosystem: Environmental > Terrestrial > Plant litter >...
CTGTGCTCATCTGCTGCTCCTCTGGTTGTTTCGCATCCCGACCTCGGCCGGGAGGCCGGGATGCGAGTCTTAAGAACACGGTCGTTCGAAGACCTGTTCCGAACATAGCTTCGAACGGTGATGTTTTCAAGTAGATCTTCGAACAGACCACCGACATTGTTTCGACACACTCGAAGTTATGTTTGGTTTTGGCCTGTCTGGCGGATACAGTTTCGAATGAGCCACTGACATTAACCACCGCCGCAGGGGCCGGAATGGGGAGCACCATGGATGACGTCACGGGCGGCACGCGCCGCCGCACGAGCCTGAGCGACAAGCAGATGGCGATCCTCGATGTCATCCAGCGGTCCGTCTCCGCGCGCGGCTACCCGCCGAGCATGCGCGAGATCGGCGACGCCGTGGGTCTCTCCTCCCTCTCGAGCGTCACCCATCAACTGGGTCAGCTCGAGCTGAGCGGCTACCTTCGCCGCGACCCCAACCGCCCCCGCGCCATGGAGGTGCTCATCGACCTCCCCGGCAGCGAGAGCAGGGGCGGCGACGAGGTGTCGGAGAACGCGCCCTCCGTCGGCGACGCCGTTATGGTGCCGCTCGTCGGCCGCATTGCCGCGGGTATCCCCATCACCGCGGACCAGCAGATCGACGAGGTGTTCCCGCTCCCCCGCCAGCTCACCGGCAAGGGCGAGCTGTTCATGCTGAAGGTCGTGGGCGAATCGATGATCGACGCCGCCATCTGCGACGGCGACTGGGTGGTCGTGCGCCAGCAGAAGACCGCGGAGAACGGCGACATCGTCGCGGCGATGCTCGACAACGAGGCGACCGTGAAGGTGTTCCGCCAGCGGGACGGCCACACGTGGCTGCTCCCCCGGAACTCCAATTTCGAGCCCATCTTGGGCGACCACGCCGAAGTGCTCGGCAAGGTCGTCACCGTGCTGCGGTCGCTCTAGCGATCTCCGCTGACCGGGCGCATCCCGGTCATTCGAGCACTTCCACGCCGAACTCTGCGACCACGGCCCGAACCTCAGTGAGGTAGCGCTGCGCCTGCTCGGTGAGCGGGATCGCCGAGTGGCCGATCCAGCCGATCTCGATGCGCTCGTCGACGTCGAGAGGAATGGCGACGATCTCGGGGTCGAGGTCGTCACTGACGATTCCGGTCGAGATCGTGTAGCCGTCGAGTCCGATCATGAGGTTGAAGATGGTCGCGCGATCGGACACCCGGATCTCCCGTGGACTCGACAAGGTGGAGAGGATCTCCTCGGCGAGATAGAACGAGTTGTTCGCTCCTTGGTCGAAGGTGAGCCTGGGAAGATCGGCGAGATCCGCGAGGACGACGCGGTCGCGGGAGGCCAGCGGGTTCGTTCGCGATACGAAGATGTGCGGTTCTGCGAGAAAGAGCGGGTGGAACACGAGCCCGGAGTCTCGCAGCAGCTTGTCGATGACCTTGCGGTTGAAGTCGTTGCGGTAGAGGATGCCGAGCTCGCTGCGGAGCGCCCGGACGTCCTCGATGATGTCCCAGGTGCGGGTCTCCCTCAGGGAGAACTCGTACTCGGCTGCATCGCTCGCTTTGACCATCCGCACGAAGGCGTCGACGGCGAACGAGTAGTGCTGCGTCGACACGCCGAGCAGGCGCCGCGATGGCGGGCGACCCAGGTAGCGCTGCTCGAGCAGCGCGACTTGCTCGACGACCTGCCGGGCATACCCGAGGAACTCGGTCCCGTCGGCGGTGAGCGTGACACCGCGAGGCGAACGGACGAGCAGCGGGCGACCGACCCGCGTCTCGAGATCCTTCATCGCCGCGGACATCGTCGGCTGGGCGACATACAGCAGATCGGCGGCCGCGCTGATCGAACCCTCCGCGGCAACCTCGATGAAGTAGCGCAGTTGCTGGAGTGCGATTCCGCTCGAACCTTGAGCCATAGCTGTTAACTATAGCGAGGCATAGTTGGCGCGGGTTACCCGATGACTCCGGCTACGCGACACAATGAGTCTCATGACGAACGAGTTCGACTACAACATCACCACCACGCGCTTCGACGAGGACTACTCGCCGTCGGAGAGTTCCCGCATCACCACGAACTTCGCCAACCTCGCCCGCGGGGAGCAGCGCCAGCAGAACCTCCACAACGCGCTGACGATGATCGAGCGTCGGTTCAACTCGCTCGCCGACTGGGACAACCCGACGGGCGACCGCTACGCCGTGGAACTGGAGATCGTCACCGTCGGGCTGCGGTTCGCGGCCGAGGGTCGAGACCAGGAGTTCCCGCTGCTCGAGATCCTGGATGTTCAGATCGTCGATTCCACGACCGGCGAGCGCACCCGCGGCATCGCGGGCAACAACTTCTCGTCGTATGTGCGTGACTACGACTTCAGCGTTCTGCTGCCGTCGATCAAGGCGGCCGCAACCGCGAACACTGTGCCCGATGACTTCGGTGGCCTGCACGGCAAGCTGTTCGACCACTTCCTGGGCTCCCAGGCCTACCGCGAGCGCTTCGACGCTCCGCCCGTCATCTGTATCAGCGTCTCGACGAGCAAGACCTATCACCGAACCGGCAATCAGCACCCGGTTCTCGGCATCGAGTACGACAACGACGACGTGTCGCTGACCGATGAGTACTTCGCCAAGATGGGGTTGAAGGCCCGCTTCTTCATGCCCTCGGGCAGCGTGGCGCCGCTGGCCTTCTACTTCCGCGGTGACCTGCTGGCCGACTACTCGAACCTGCAGCTCATCGGCACGATCAGCACGATGGAGACCTTCCAGAAGATCTACCGCCCCGAGATCTACAACGCCAACTCCCCTGCGGCAGCGGTCTACCGCCCGACCCTGGAGCAGCAGGATTTCTCGCGGACCCAGATCTCGTACGATCGCGACGAACGCAGCCAGCTCGCGGCGACGCAGGGCAAGTACACGGAGGAGCACTTCATGACGCCACACCAGGACGTGCTCGATCAGTGGGCCGCCTCCTACCCCGCCCCCGTCGCATGAGCCGCGCAGAATCGTCGAACGGGCCCGCGCTGCTGCCGACATCGACCGCGGGCAGCCTGCCGAAGCCGTCGTGGCTCGCCCAGCCCGAGACCCTGTGGTCCCCGTGGCGGTTGGAGGGCGACGCGCTGGTCGAGGGCAAGCAGGACGCGCTGCGCATCGCCCTCGAGGAGCAGCGCTACGCCGGGATCGACATCATCAGCGACGGGGAGCAGACCCGCCAGCACTTCGTGACGACGTTCATCGAGAACCTCAGCGGTGTCGATTTCGTGCACCGCGAAACGGTGCGCATCCGCAACCGGTACGACGCGAGTGTGCCGACCGTTGTCGGTGCCGTAGGCCGCGAGCGGCCCGTGTTCGTCGAGGACGCGAAGTTCCTCCGTCAGCAGACCGATCAGCCGATCAAGTGGGCGCTCCCCGGCCCGATGACGATGATCGACACCCTCTCAGACCAGCACTACAAGAGCCGCGAGAAGCTGGCCTGGGAGTTCGCGACGATCCTCAACGAGGAGGCGAGAGAACTCGAGGCGGCGGGCGTCGACATCATCCAGTTCGACGAGCCCTCGTTCAACGTCTTCTTCGACGAGGTGAAGGACTGGGGAGTCGCGGCGCTCGAGCGTGCGGCAGAAGGTCTGCGCGTCGAGACCGCCGTGCACATCTGCTACGGCTACGGCATCAAGGCGAACACCGACTGGAAGGCCACCCTGGGGGATGAGTGGCGGCAGTACGAGGAGACGTTCCCCCTCATCCAGCAGTCCGCGATAGACATCGTGTCCCTGGAGTGCCAGCACTCCCACGTTCCGATGGACCTCATCGAGCTCATCCGCGGCAAGAAGGTCATGCTCGGGGCCATCGACGTGGCCAGTGAGACGATCGAGACTCCGGAGGAGGTCGCCGACACCCTCAGGAAGGCACTGCAGTTCGTTGACGCGGACAAGCTCATCCCGAGCACGAACTGCGGCATGGCCCCCCTGCCCCGCCGGGTCGCCCGGGGAAAGCTCAGCGCGCTCAGCGCGGGTGCGGACATCGTCCGCCGGGAGCTCGCACCGTGACCGGGCTCTCGCAGCACCGCGCGGACGTCGCGGCGGCCGCCTCCGACGCTGAGCGGCACCCCAAGGGGCTCGAGTCCGGTCTGAGCCCGGCCGAGTTCAAGCTCGCGTTCCGGCATCACGCCGCCGGGGTCGCCGTCGTGACCGCGGACGCGGGCGACGGTCCCGTCGGGATCACCGTGTCATCACTCTTCTCCGTGAGCGCCGAGCCGCCGTTGATGGTCTTCTCGATCTCCAACAGCTCCTCCAGCGCCCCGACGGTCCAACGAGCGGAGACGCTCGTCGTGCACCTGCTGGGCTCCCGTCACCTGTCCATCGCTCGACTCTGTTCGACCGCGGGGGTCGACAGGTTCGCAGACACCTCGATCTGGCGCCGTCTGCCCACCGGGGAGCCGCACTTCCCCGACGTTCCCGTCTGGATCCGGGGCCGGGTGATCAATCGCATGGAGGCGGGCAACTCCACGGTCATCGCGATCCACGCACTCGAGTCGCAACTCGCCGACGACCCCACGACAACTCCGCTGGTCTACCACAACCGCACGTGGCACGCCCTCGGTGACGCCTCGCGCCTGAACGACTAGCAGGACTGCGCGAGGGCGGACCAGCGATCTGGGCCCGCCCTCGCGCGCCGGTCAGTGCGCGACGAACTCCTGCAGGTCGGAGACGCGCGCGGGATGCACGAGCGCCTTCACGAGCGTGCCGTCCTCCCGGTAGTCGGTGGAGATCACGCGCCCCTGCACGTGCAGCCGCGAGATCACCTCGCCCCGGTCGTAGGGCACGAGCAGAGTCACTTCGATCTCCGGCGCGGGCAGCACCTCGGCGATGCGCGCGAGCAGCTCGTCGATGCCCTCGCCCGTGCGGGCGGAGACGAAGACCCCCGTGGGCTCGAGCCCGCGGATGAGCAGCCGCTGGTCGTCGTCCGCGAGGTCGCTCTTGTTGAACACCACGATCTCGGGGATGTCGCGCGCGCCTAGCTCGCCGATGACGTCGCGCACGGTCGCGAGCTGCGCACCCGGGTCGGGGTGCGAGGCATCCACGACGTGCACGATGACGTCGGACTGCCCGACCTCCTCGAGCGTCGACCGGAACGCCTCGACCAGCTGGTGCGGCAGGTTGCGCACGAAGCCCACGGTGTCGGTGAACGTGAACGGCCGGCCGTCTTCCGTGATGGACTTTCGCACGGTCGCGTCGAGCGTGGCGAACAGCGCGTTCTCGACGAGCACGCCCGCGCTCGTGAGGCGGTTGAGCAGGCTCGACTTGCCCGCGTTCGTGTAGCCGGTGATCGCGACGCTCGGAACCTCGAACCGGTTGCGGTTGGCGCGCTTCGCCTCGCGGGCCGGCCCGAACCCCTTGATCTTCTTACGCAGCAGCGCCATGCGGGTGTGGATGCGGCGGCGGTCGAGCTCGATCTTGGTCTCACCCGGTCCACGGCTGCCCATGCCGTTGCCGGCGCCCACCTGGCCACCGGCCTGGCGGGACATGGACTCACCCCAACCGCGCAGACGCGGCAGCAGGTACTCGAGCTGTGCGAGCTCGACCTGCGCCTTGCCCTCGCGGCTCGTGGCGTGCTGGCTGAAGATGTCGAGGATGACCGCCGTGCGGTCGATCACCTTGACCTTGACGATGTCCTCGAGGGCGCGCCGCTGGCTCGGGGCGAGCTCGGTATCGGCGATCACGGTGTCCGCCCCCGTCGCCGCGACCACGCCCGCGAGTTCGGCCGCCTTGCCCTTGCCGAAGTACGTGCTGGGGTCGGGGTGCGGGCGGCGCTGCAGGAGCCCGTCGAGCACCACGGCGCCCGCGGTCTCCGCGAGGGCTGCGAGCTCGCGGATCGAATTCTCGGCGTCGGCGAGGGTGCCCTGCGAGAAGACACCGATGAGCACGACGTTCTCGATGCGCAGCTGGCGGTACTCGACCTCGGTGACGTCGTCGAGCTCGGTCGACAGCCCGGCCACACGCCGGAGCGCCTGGCGGTCTTCCCGGTCGAACTGGTCGCCGTCCCGATCGCCGTCGTAGTGGTTGTCGGTCTGGAGCGACTGGGCCGAGCCCGAGCCGAAGAGCGTGTAGCCGGAGCGCGCGCCGTCGCTCGCGAGCACGCGCTCGACGGCGGCGTCGTCGGTGTCCGTTGCGGGATTTGTGATGGATTCAGTCATTTTGGTTAACCCTACTTTCGTAGTCTTCGGTAAGTTCTCTGCATGGCCAGTGAGCATTACTTCTCCTCGACTCCGGGGAGTGAGCTCAAGACCCGCACTATTCATGCGCGTCTGGCCGGTCGTGATGTCGAGCTGACCACGGCCAACGGCGTGTTCAGCCCCGAGCGGATCGACACCGGTACGCAGGTTCTGCTGTCGAGCGTGCCCGCGCCGCCTCCCGGCGGGAACCTGCTGGACCTGGGCTGCGGTTGGGGCCCGATCAGCCTCACACTCGCGCTCGAGTCACCTCATGCGACGGTGTGGGCCGTGGACGTCAACGAGCGCGCACTAGATCTGGTGCGGGCGAACGCCGAAAAAATGTCCATACCGAACATTAAGGCAGTTTTGCCTGAAAATGTTCCCGACGACGTCAGATTCATGACCATCTGGTCGAATCCGCCCATCCGGGTCGGCAAGAACGAGCTGCACGGGATGCTCGAGAAGTGGATTCCGCGGCTCGAGCAGGGCTGTGACGCGTGGCTTGTCGTGCAGCGCAACCTGGGTTCGGATTCCCTGCACCGCTGGCTGCAGGCGACCTTCCCCGAGGATTACGCGTTCGTGCGCGCCGCCACCAACAAGGGCTACCGCGTGCTGCGCGCGCGCCGCCGGTCCGGTGCGACCGCGCCCATCGACATCATCCGCGACTAGCTCGAACAGCGGGATCTCAGACCGTCAGTGTGCCCTCGAACACGAGCTCGGCGGGCCCGCTGAGTGACACGTGCTCGCCGTCCTCCGTGGGGAACATCCGCACCCCGACCGTGCCCCCCGCGACGTCCACGCGCCACTGGTGGGGGGCGCCCGCCCCGGCCCAGTACCGGGTCGCGAGGGCGGCAGCCACCGCGCCTGTGCCGCAGCTGAGGGTCTCGCCGCTGCCGCGCTCGTGCACGCGCATCCGGATGTGGCCCACCCCGTCCTTCACGAGCGGGTCGGCCGCCACCACGAACTCGACGTTGGCGCCGTGCTCGGCGGGCGGGTCGAGCACGGGGATGTAGCTGAGGTCAGCCCCGTCGAGCTCCTCGTCGCTCGCAAGCGCGACGACGACGTGGGGGTTGCCCACGCTGATGCCGAGCCCCGGGCGGGCGACAGCGAGTTCTTTGGCGCGAACGAGCGGCTCGCCGCCGTCGAGGCCCCAGCGGCCGAGGTCCGCCTGGAACCCCGTGGCGTTGCGCTGCACGTCACGCACGCCGTTGCGCGTGCCGATCGGCAGTGTGCCGCCCGGCTCGAGGTCGGCGAGTCCGTTCTCGAGGAGGTAGCGCGCGAACACGCGGATGCCGTTGCCGCACATCTCGGCGATGGAGCCGTCGGCGTTGTGGTAGTCCATGAACCACTCGGCATCGGCATCCTCGGCCAGCGCCGCCGCACCCTCGGGGATGCTGCGCGACCGCACCGCCCGCAGCAGTCCGTCTGCCCCCACGCCGAAGTGGCGGTCGCAGATCGCGGCGATCTGCGCGGCGCTCAGGTCGACCTCGCCGTCGGGGTCGGAGAACAGCACGAAGTCGTTGCCCGTGCCGTGGCCCTTGGTGAAGTGGATTGTCGCCATTGCTCAATCCTCCCCCATCGCGAGGGCGAGGGCCGTCTCCTGTCGGCGTTCGTCGTCGAACTCGAGCCAGTGCGCGCCCGCGTACCGCCGGAACCAGCTCACCTGGCGGCGCGCGTACCGCCGCGTGAGGGCCTGGGTCTGCTCGATGGCCTCAGCCTCGGTGAGCTCGCCCCTCAGCTGGGCGAGCGCCTGGGCGTACCCGATCGCGCGGCTCGCCGTGACGCCGAGCTCCCCGAGCCCGCGGACCTCGTCGAGGATGCCCTCGGCCCACATGTGACGCACGCGCTCGTCGAGCCGCTCCACGAGCTGCTCCCGGGGCGCGCGGAGGGCGATGATCGTCGCCTCGCGCCACGGCGGGGCGCCCTCCGGCAGTCCGGAGCCGAAGTCCTCTCCGGTGATCTCGATCACCTCGAGCGCGCGCACGATGCGCCGGCCGTTGTGCGGCCCGATCGCCTCCGCCGCGCCAGGATCGCGCCCCTTGAGACGCCGGTACAGGGTACCCGGGCCTTCCGCCTCGAGCTCGGCCTCGAGGCGCGCGCGGATCCCGGCGTCGGTGCCCGGGAACCGGAAGTCCTGGATGACGCTCGACACGTACAGCCCGCTGCCGCCCACGAGCACCGGCACGTGACCGCGTGCCTCGATCCCCTCGACCGCCGCGCGGGCATCCGCCTGGTAGTCGGCGACGCTCGCCTCCTGGCTGGGTTCGAGTACGTCGAGGAGGTGGTGCGGGATGCCCCTGCGGTGCTCCACGGGCAGCTTCGCGGTACCGATGTCCATGCCGCGGTAGAGCTGCATGGCGTCGGCGTTGATGATCTCGGCCGGGTGCCCCGCCCCCGTGAGGCCCTCGGCGACCGCCAGCGACAGGTCGGACTTGCCCGTGCCCGTCGCCCCGACGACCACGACGAGCCGGGGTGGTGGGGGTGCCTGCACGCTCAGCGCTGTCCGTCGCTCACGTCGTAGATCGGGATGGTCGCCACCCGGAGCGTGGGCAGTCCGAGCGAGACGCCGGTCTTGCCACCCGTGGCGGGAGCCGCGGGCACGGCGCACGAGGCGGCCTCGGCGCGGTCCCACGCGTCGCCCGCGCGCGTGCGCCGGATGAGCAGCGGCGCACCGTCGATCGAGTCCGCGACGAGGTGGAACGACGCGGCCTGGGTGATCTCCACGCTCACGACGTCGCCCGGGCGCGGCACGCCGCTGTGCGGCGGCACCTCGAAGTGAACGAGGCGGGAGTCTTCGGCGCGACCGGAGAGGCGGTGCGTCTCCGACTGCTTGCGGCCCTCGGCGGCGGTGACGAGCACCTCGACGCGACGGCCGACGATCTTCTCGTTCTCCTCGCGGGAGATGCGGTCTTGCAGCGCCATGAGCCGCTCGTAGCGCTCCTGGACAATGGCCTTGGGCACCTGGTCCGCCATGGTCGCCGCGGGCGTCCCCTCGCGGATCGAGTACTGGAAGGTGAACGCCGAGGCGAAGCGCGCCGCCTCCACCACGCGCAGCGTCTCCTGGAAGTCTTCCTCGGTCTCGCCGGGGAAGCCCACGATGATGTCGGTGCTGATCGCCGCGTGCGGGATCTTGGCTCGGACGCGGTCGAGGAGGCCCAGGAACTTCTCCGACCGGTACGACCTGCGCATGGCCTTGAGGATGCGGTCCGATCCGGACTGCAGCGGCATGTGCAGCTGCGGCATGACGTTGGCGGTCTCCGCCATGGCGTCGATCACGTCGTCGCTGAAGGCCGCGGGGTGCGGGCTCGTGAAGCGCACGCGCTCGAGGCCCTCGATGCCGCCGGCCGCGCGCAGGAGCTTGCTGAAGGCCTCCCGGTCGCCGAAGTCGACGCCGTAGGAGTTCACGTTCTGCCCGAGCAGGGTGACCTCGATCGCGCCGTCGTCAACGATCGCCTGCACCTCGGCGAGGATGTCGCCGGCCCTGCGGTCCTTCTCCTTGCCGCGTAGCGCCGGGACGATGCAGAACGTGCAGGTGTTGTTGCAGCCGACCGAGATCGACACCCAGGCGCTGTGCGTCGATTCGCGGCGGGTCGGGAGCGTGGAGGGGAACACGTCGAGGGACTCGAGGATCTCGATCTGGGCCTCGTCATTGTGGCGCGCGCGCTCGAGCAGGGCGGGCAGGGCGCCCATATTGTGCGTACCGAACACGACGTCCACCCAGGGGGCTTTCTCGAGGATGGTCGACTTGTCCTTCTGGGCCAAGCAACCGCCCACGGCGATCTGCATGCCGTCGTGCGTGCGCTTGGTCGCCGCGAGGATCCCGAGGTTGCCGTAGAGCTTGTTGTCGGCGTTCTCGCGCACGGCGCACGTGTTGATGACCACGACGTCGGCGTGGCCGTCTTCGGCCCGCACGTAGCCGGCGGCCTCGAGCGATCCGCTCAGGCGCTCAGAGTCGTGCACGTTCATCTGGCAGCCGAACGTGCGCACCTCGTAGGTGCGCGGGATCAGCACGGCGGTATCGCTCATGCGACCAAGCCTAAGCGCGGGCCGCGGGGGTTTCGGCGAGATGCGCCGACGGACACCCGCGCATCCCGCCGAAAGCGCGGCGCTAGCGGAAGACGGGGCCGCCGGAGGGCGCGAGCGCACGCTGCACGGCCGTCGAAACGACCGAGCCCGAGTAGCCCTTGCGCTGCAGGAACGCACCGAGCCTGCGCTTGGCGGTTTCGGCGTCGTAGGAGCGCAACTGGGATGCCCGCTTGTGCGCGATCTCGAGGGCGCGCTCGAGCTCGTCGTCGTCGAGGGCGCCGAGGGCGATCTCGATGGCGAGGTTGTCGAGGCGCCGACGACGCAGTTCTGCCGTGAGCGCCGACTTGCCGAGGCCCTTGCGGTCGCGCAGCGTGCGCACGAGCGTCTCGGCGAGGGCGACGTCGTCGAGGAGGGCGACCGACTCGAGCCGTTCGACCTCCACCTCGACGTCAGCGGACTCGAACTCCCGCCCGATCAGGTAGTCGCGCATCTCGTGCGACGACATCCCTCGCCGGGCGAGGGCATGCATGCTCACGTTGCTGACGGGGGCAAACGAGCCTTTGCCCTTCCGCGGCTCTGTCGCCGCGGCGGCGTCGCGTTCGATGTGGGCGCGCGCCTCACGTTCGGCCTCGGCGCGCCCCGCCGTGATCTGGTCGATGGCGTCGCGCAGCGCGGCCGTCCGCTCGGGGTCACCCAGGTCTTCGAACACGGGGCCGCTGCGCTCGGCGCCGACGGACGGCTCGCTGACCGCCGACGGCGAGTCGGTCTCCCCCGCGTCGTCCCGCTCGGGCTTCGCACCGAACAGATAGGTGACAGGGGCGATCCGCTCGCCGTCGGCGTTGCTCATGACGGAGGCCTACTGCCCGGAGGCCGCGGCGAACTCGGACTCGACGGCCATCACGGGGCCGCCCTTGGGAGCCTTCGCCGCCTTCGCTTCCGCCGCCATCTCGGCGATAGCCGCGTCGGCCTTGGTCTTGGCATCCTTGGCGATCTGGGCCTTGGCCTCAGCACCGACCCCGAGCTTGAACATGATCTTCTGCTCGATCTCGAGCGCGATCTTGGGGTTCTCGAGCAGGAACTTGCGCGAGTTCTCCTTGCCCTGGCCGAGCTGGTCGCCGTCGTAGGTGTACCAGGCGCCGGACTTGCGCACGATCTCGTGCTCCACACCGAAGTCGATGAGGCTGCCCTCCCGCGAGATTCCCGTGCCGTAGAGGATGTCGAACTCGGCCTGCTTGAAGGGCGGGGCCATCTTGTTCTTGACCACCTTCACGCGGGTGCGGTTGCCCACGGCGTCCGTACCGTCTTTGAGGGTCTCAATGCGCCGGATGTCGAGGCGCACCGAGGCGTAGAACTTGAGCGCCTTACCACCCGCGGTGGTCTCGGGGCTGCCGAAGAACACGCCGATCTTCTCGCGGAGCTGGTTGATGAAGATCATCGTCGTGTTGGTCTGGCTGAGACCACCGGTGAGCTTGCGCAGTGCCTGCGACATGAGGCGCGCCTGCAGGCCGACGTGCGAGTCGCCCATCTCGCCCTCGATCTCCGCGCGGGGGACGAGTGCGGCCACCGAGTCGATGACGATGAGGTCGATGGAGCCGGAGCGCACGAGCATGTCGGCGATCTCGAGCGCCTGCTCACCCGTGTCGGGCTGGGAGACGAGGAGGGCGTCGATGTCGACACCCAGCTTGGCGGCGTACTCGGGGTCGAGCGCGTGCTCGGCGTCGATGAACGCCGCGATGCCGCCGTTGCGCTGGGCGTTGGCGATCGCGTGCAGGGTGAGCGTGGTCTTACCCGACGACTCAGGGCCGTAGATCTCGACGATGCGGCCGCGCGGGAGGCCACCAATGCCGAGCGCGACGTCGAGCGCGATGGAGCCCGTGGGGATCACCTCGACGGGGGCACGGTCGTCGCTGCCCAGTCGCATGACCGAGCCCTTACCGAACTGGCGGTCGATCTGCGCAAGCGCGGTCTCGAGTGATTTTTCGCGGTCTGCTGCTGAAGGCATGGCGTGCTCCCTGTCATGTGGTGATGGCTGCCCATAGGCTGTCGGTCTTCTGCGGGCCGATCGTGCAAGGCCCACAGCCTCCCGACAAAGGCTGGTGTTGCGAATGCCACGCTACGCTCGCCGACCGACATTGCTGGTGATCGACGTGCGGTGCGTGGATAAAACCCGTCTTCGAATGACGTTAGGGATGAGACTAGCAAGATCCGAACACATGTTCGACGAAGAAACGCCGCCGTGTCGCGACTAGTTCCGCAGGGCGTCATCCAGGGCCGGCGCGAGCGCGGGGGCGAGCGTGCGGGCGAACGTCGCGCCGAAATGGCTGTAGTCCACGTACACGAGGATCCCGCCGATCACCGGGTAGCACGTCGCCGGCGAGCAGAACAGGTGGTTGAGGTCGACCACCGAATGACCGGGCAGGGTGACGGCGGCAGCGAGGGGGTCGGGCGGGACCCACTGCGATCGTGCGCCCTCGCACGCGGCGACGCCGCGCGTCTCGACGCACTCCGGGATGTCGAACCCCGGGAACGGGGTGTCGCGGATCACGAGCACGCGCGAGCCCCTCCACGCCTCCAGCACCGGGGCGAACCCCGCGACTTGGGCCGCGTAGCCGCTCGCGCCATCCTCGCCGGCCACCGCGAACACCGAGGCGGCCGAGGCCACCACGAGGTCGTAGCCGCCCGCGGAGACCGCGTCGACGACCTTCCCGCCCCACTCCCGGCAACCCTCCGATGCGGCCGGGGTGGCCAGCACGAGCGTCGCCGCGGTGGGCATGCACCCCACCGCCAAATACGTGGTGATGAGCATCCGCCGCTCCCCCGCGAGCTCCTGCAGGGCCGGCAGCCACTGGGCCGCGTGCGAGTTGCCCGCGAGCGCGACGCGCAGGGCCGGGGCGTCCGCCTGCCCGTACTCGCACGTCACCACCTCCGCGAACGGGGCGGGCGCGAGACAGCCGTCGTCGTAGGCGACCGAGAAGTCGTCGATGGCGCGCCCCGGCGAGGGCATGAAGGCCTCGCCGGAGGTCACGGCGCACGAGGCGCTCGCGAGCGCCTCCGCGCCCAGGCATCCCTCGTTCGCCGCAATGACGTCCGCGCGCACCGACTCGGCCTGCGCGTCGAGCGCGCTCACCCGCAGGGCCGGGGTGAGGGCGAGCACGGCGACGACGAGGGTCGCTGCGGCCGCGAGCCCGAACGTGCGCCGGGTCGGCCGGAGCCACGCCGAGAGCCGCGGCGGGGTCTCCACGAAGCGCCACGTGAGCCAGCCGAGCGCGACCGAGCCCGCGAGCAGCACGGCCTTGACCAGGGCGGGCATCTGATCGCCGAGCACGAACGTCGCGAAGACGATCACCGGGAAGTGCCACAGGTAGATCGAGTACGACGCGTCGCCCACCCAGCGCACGGGCCGCGCTGCCAGCAGGCGCGCGGGCGACAGGCGGCCCTCCGTGCTGTCGGCCACGAGCACGAGAATCGTGCCGAGCACCGGCAGCAGGGCCGCCACACCGGGGTACGGCGTCGCCGGCGTGATGAGGACCGCCGAGACGAGGATGATGAGGATGCCCGCCCAGGCCAGCGCGGCGCGCCCGCGCCGACCGACCGCGGTGAACAGGGGCAGCACCCCGAGCAGCCCGCCCGCCGCGAACTCCCACAGCCGCGCGGGGGTCGCGAAGTAGGCGACGGCCGGATCCGCGGCCGTCCACACCACGGAAGCACCGAGGGAGAGCGCGAGCACGGCGGCGATCCCGGGCACGAGCAGGCGCGAGCGCCCGAGCGCGAGGAGCCCGATCAGCACGGGCCACAGCAGGTAGAACTGCTCCTCGACGCCGAGCGACCAGTAGTGCTCGAGGGGCGAGGCCGGGGTGCGGGCGGCGAGGTAGTCCACCGATGAGGCGGCGAGGCGCCAGTTCTCCACGTAGAACGTCGAGGCCAGCGCATCCGTCACCACGTGCTGAAGGCGCGTCACCGGGAAGATGACGATCGCGAGGATGACCGTGACCACGATGACGAGCAGGCTCGCGGGCAGGAGCCTGCGCAGGCGCCTGCCCCAGAACCGCACCACGTCGACCGGCCGGCGCGGTGGGGCTCGCACGAGGTGGCTCGTGATGAGGAAGCCGGAGACCACGAAGAACACGTCGACACCGACGAAACCGCCGCCGAGCCGGTCGGGCCACAGGTGGAAGACCATCACGAGCAGCACCGCGAGCGCGCGAAGGCCCTGAATGTCTCCGCGGACCTCGCGGATCGCCGGTGCGGGCACTACTTCTTCGGCTCGCGCTGGCCGACGCCGTACCAGCGGTTCGGCGGCACATCGGCCGCACGGCACAGCGCGAGCCAGATCTCGCGCGTGTTCACGCCCGCCGTGATGGCCTGCTCCGCGGTGAGGCCGCCGACATCGCCCAGCACGAGATCGTGGGTGATCACCCGCCCGTAGGCCTCGCCGAACTCGTCGGAGACGGCCAGCCAGAACTCGCTGAGCTTCATGGAGCCAGCCTAGGGACAAAAAGAAGCGCCCCGGTCGAAAGTGACCGGGGCGCTTCGTGAAATGTGACTACCTCGAGACGAGGTCACCGTCGAATTCGGCGACGAGCTCGTCGGGCAGGGTGTCTGGGATGGGGTTGAGGCCCTCGATGACCGCCAGGCGGTCGCCCACCTCGCGCATGATGACCGAGATCGGAGTCTCGAGCGCATCGGCGACCGATGCGAGGATCTCGGAGCTTGCCTCTTTCTGGCCTCGCTCCACCTCGCTCAGGTAACCGAGAGCCACGCTCGCCTTGCTTGCGACCTGACGAAGGGTGCGGCCCTTCTGTAGACGGAAGTCACGGAGAACGTCACCGATTTCTTGACGTACCAGAACCATTGGACCCTCCTTCTTTGACTGATCGTAGTGGGCGGTTGTTCTGTCGAGAACTCTAACCACTCGTATCTGTGCGGTGCTTGTGAATTCTGTAGTTGTAACGAGATAGAAACGAGCGGTATTCCCGAGGGTCACTGCACGAGCGATCTCAGCTCTCTCAGTGATTCGTAGACGACGCGCGAACGGATCTCCTCGCGGGTTCCCTGGAGGTCGAGCCTCTTCGTCCGCACCTCTGAGCCGATCGCGAAACCCAGGAAGACGGTGCCCACCGGCTGGCCGTCCTGCGGGTCGGGTCCGGCGACGCCCGTCGTGGAGATGCCGATGTGCGCGGGCTCGCCGGCCACCGCGAGGGCGCTGCGCACTCCCGCGGCCATTTGCATCGCGACGTCGGGATGCACGGCCCCGTGCGCGGCGAGAACCTCCGCGTCCACGCCCAGGAGCGTGTGCTTGAGCTCGGTGTTGTAGGCGACCACGCCACCGAGCACCACGGCGGAGGCGCCCGGGGTTCGGATGAGCTCGGCGACGAGCATCCCGCCGGTCAACGACTCGGCGACCGCGATGGTGTGGTGGCGCGCGGTGAGCGCGGAGATGATCTCGGCACCCAGCGCGGCGGAGTCGGTCACGCGACCGCCGGCTTCGGGCGGCCCTTCCAGGCCTGCCACAGGTACTCGATGCCCGAGTAGACGGTGAGCGCGAGGGCCAGCCCCATGACCACCCCGTTGACGACGAGCACCCAGTCGCCGAGCAGCGTCCACAGCGGCACGAGGAAGAGCGAGACGGCGACCGACTGCACGATGGTCTTCGCCTTGCCCGCGAGGGACGCGGGGATGGCACGGTCGCGCAGGGCGATGAACCGGAAGATGGTGATGCCGAACTCGCGGACGAGGATGACGATGGTCACCCACCACCACAGCTCGCCGAGGATCGATAGCGCCACGAGAGCGCCGCCGATGAGCACCTTGTCGGCGATCGGGTCGAGGATGATCCCCACGTCGGTGACGAGGTTGCGGCGGCGCGCGAGCTGGCCGTCGAGGCTGTCGGTCGCGATCGCGAGGATGAACAGGCCGGCGGCCACGTAGCGGATCACGCCGAGCTCGCCGCCGTCCCACAACAGCAGCCAGATGAACACGGGAGCCAGGAGAATGCGCGCGACGGTCACAATGTTGGCGACGTTGCCGGTGCTGGCCGGGGTGTCGCCGTGGCTCGCGACGCGGCCCTTCATCGACTCGCGGACGACGCGACCGGCGTCTTTCGCCGAGTCGCGCATCGCGTTCGCGGTCTGGGCGGGCGTGGGGCGCTTGCCCGGTTCGCGGTTGCCCGGTTCAGTACCCACGCGTTCACTCCCGATCGGTCAGACCCCAGGCGTCCTCGTCCGAGTCCCCGTCCACAACATCGTACCCGGCGAGGGAATCCTCGACCGCGTCGAACTGGGCGGGCGTGCTGGGCGCGGAGCTCGCCGGCGCGGGCTCGTCGCCGCCGCGGAGCCGCGCGAGCACCGCGGGCAGCTGCTCCACGGTCACGAGCACGTCGCGCGCCTTCGACCCCTCGGAGGGCCCGACGATCTCGCGCGACTCGAGCAGGTCCATGAGGCGGCCGGCCTTGGCGAAACCCACCCGCAGCTTGCGCTGCAGCATCGACGTGGAGCCGAACTGCGTGCTCACGATGAGCTCGGTCGCGGCGAGCAGCAGCTCGAGGTCGTCGCCGATGTCGGCGTCGATGTTCTTCTTCTCGGCGACCTGCGCCACGTCCTCGCGGTACTCAGGGCGTGCCTGGGCGATGACGTGCTGCACGACGGCGGCGACCTCGCTCTCGGAGACCCACGCGCCCTGCACGCGGATGGCCTTCGAGGCGCCCATCGGCAGGAAGAGCGCGTCGCCCTGGCCGATGAGCTTGTCCGCGCCCGGCTGGTCGAGGATGACGCGGCTGTCGGTCATGCTCGACACCGCGAAGGCGAGGCGGGAGGGCACGTTGGCCTTGATGAGGCCCGTCACGACGTCGACCGAGGGCCGCTGGGTGGCGAGCACGAGGTGGATGCCCGACGCGCGCGCGAGCTGGGTGATGCGCACGATCGAGTCCTCGACATCGCGCGGGGCGACCATCATGAGGTCGGCGAGCTCGTCGACCACGACGAGCAGGTAGGGGTAGGGCGAGAGCTTGCGCTCACTTCCGACCGGCAGCACGATCTCGCCCGCTACGACGGCGCGGTTGAAGTCGTCGATGTGGCGGTAGCCGAACGACGCGAGGTCGTCGTACCGCATGTCCATCTCCTTCACCACCCAGGCGAGCGCTTCCGCCGCCTTCTTCGGGTTGGTGATGATGGGCGTGATGAGGTGCGGGACCCCCGCGTAGATGGAGAGCTCCACGCGCTTGGGGTCGATGAGCACCATGCGCACCTCTGCGGGCTTGGCGCGCATGAGCACCGACGTGATCATCGAGTTCACGAAGCTCGACTTGCCCGAGCCGGTCGAGCCGGCCACGAGCAGGTGGGGCATCTTGGCGAGGTTCGCGACGACGAAGCCGCCCTCGACGTCTTTGCCGAGCCCGATCGTCATGGGATGCACGCTCGAGGTGCTCGCGCCCGACCGCAGCACGTCTCCCAACGAGACGATCTCGCGGTCCTTGTTGGGGATCTCCACGCCGATGGCGCTCTTGCCGGGGATAGGCGAGAGGATGTTCACCTCGTTGGAGGCGACCGCGTAGCTGATGTTCTTGGCGAGCGCGGTCACCCGCTCCACCTTGACGCCCGGCCCGAGCTCGAGCTCGTAGCGCGTGACCGACGGGCCGCGGCTGAAGCCCGTGACCGAGGCATCCACCGTGAACTGCTTGAGCACCTCGGTGATCGCGGCGATGACCTCGTCGGTGTCGGAGGAGCGCGCCTTGGAGGGCGTGCCCGGGGTGAGCATGGCGGGCGAGGGGAGCCGGTACGCGGCCGTCGACTGGCGCGCGGCGGGGGGCGCCGTCGCGACCTCGAACTCGCCGGCCTTGCCCTTCTCGCTCGTCGTCACGGGGAAGCCGGGCAGGATGCCGGGGCCGTCCTCGCGCAGGGTCATCGCCGCGGGGTCCACCTCGCCGGTGAACCGCTTGACGGCGGCCTCGGCCTTGAGCAGGTCCTCGATGAGCTCAATGCCGAACTCCTGGTCGGTCTCGACTCGCGCGGCGGGCGAGATGACCTCGGTGGCCTGGGGTTCGGGCACGCGCTCGCGCGAGATGACCGGGCTGTCGAAGGCCGGCACCTCCTCGGAGCGCGTCGACTTGTTGCGGCGCCACCACGGGATCGATGACGGGTCGTCGTCCACCCCGAGGTTCAGGTCGGTGAGCGACCCGAACTGCGTCGACTCGTTCTTGGCCGCCTTGGCCGCCGCGCGCTCATCCTCATCGGGCAGCTGCGCGCCGAACAGGTACGCGTAGAGCTCG
>Ga0247738_10000349_pt1 | contig 18429 bp, 10 predicted proteins | sample UWRJL013104B2_FD_180936 | JGI IMG/M metagenome (GOLD analysis project Ga0247738, IMG submission 180936) | Plant litter microbial communities from Arlington Agricultural Research Station in Wisconsin, United States - UWRJ-L013-104B-2 | ecosystem: Environmental > Terrestrial > Plant litter >...
ATAACACCAGCACTTTTTATCAATATGAAAAAAGGTTTTGGGTTAAACTTTAGCATTGGTGGTTTAGGATACGAAACATTAAGTTTTGATACTAGTGATACTGATGTTAGTAAATTCTATTTCAATTTTGGAAAAACAGTTAATATTGGAGTTTCTAAAAACTTTTAATATATAAATTATATTCAATTTTGAAGAAAGCATCCGCGTTGGCGGATGCTTTTTGCTTTTTATGTGAAGTCTTTAAAAACTAAAAATTCTCATTTAGCCCCGATAGAAGCGATATCCTTTTGTGGCGGGGTTCGCCATAAAAGATATAGCGGATAGCGGGACATAAGGGTGTTTTGAAAACATAAATTTCTGCTTCAAAAATTCACTATAACTTATTTATATTTTAAAAACAAAAATGCCAACCAAAGTGAAGCCGAAACGAAATCATAACTACAGATTTCCGACTTCACTTTGTTGACATTAAAAAACAAAAATATATTAAAATAAAAAGTATTAATTAACCGGACTTTCAACCGCAGCTCTCATTTCCTGAGCAGCGGCAACCATTTCGATTAAAGCTTTTTTGGTTTCATCCCAATGACGTGTTTTTAAACCACAATCAGGATTTACCCATAATTGATCTGTCGGAATTACAGCCGAAGCTTTCTCTAGTAATTTTACCATTTCCTGACTCGAAGGAACACGTGGCGAGTGAATATCATAAACCCCAGGTCCAATTTCGTTAGGATATTTAAAGTTGGCAAAAGCATCTAAAAGTTCCATTTGCGAACGTGAACATTCTATTGTAATAACATCGGCATCCATGTCAGCAATATTTTGGATAATATCGTTAAATTCGCTGTAACACATGTGCGTATGAATTTGCGTGCCGTCTTTTACTCCACTTGCCGAAATTCTAAACGCTTTTACAGCCCAATCCAGATAATTTGCCCATTCTTCTTTTCTCAATGGCAATCCTTCGCGAATTGCTGGCTCATCAATTTGAATAATTTTGATTCCTGCTTTTTCCAAATCAACCACTTCATCACGAATCGCCAATGCAATTTGTGTACAAGTTTCAGAACGGGACTGATCGTTACGAACAAACGACCATTGCAAAATGGTTACAGGTCCTGTAAGCATTCCTTTTACCCATTTTGGAGTCAGAGATTGTGCATATTTAGACCATTTTAACGTCATTGGGTTTGGTCTCGAAACATCGCCATAAATTACCGGAGGTTTCACGCAGCGGCTTCCGTAACTTTGTACCCATCCATTTTTAGTAAAGGTAAATCCGGCTAATTGTTCTCCAAAATATTCCACCATATCGTTACGCTCAAATTCTCCGTGAACTAAAACATCAATTCCGGTTTCTTCCTGAAAACGAATGGTAGCTTCGGTTTCTTTTTCGATTAAATCATTGTATTGTTCTACGGTTAATTCCCCTTTTTTAAATTTCGCTCTCCAGCTTCTTACTTCCGCCGTTTGAGGAAAAGACCCAATAGTTGTTGTAGGGAATAATGGAAGATTCAAAGCTTCAATCTGACTTTTTCTTCTCGTTGCAAATGTACTTTTACGTTTATCGTCAGAAGCTGTAATGTTGGCTACACGAGATTTAACTTCATTATTGTGGATTAATTTTGAAGTTTTACGATTTTCATTTGCAATTGTATTTTGTTTAAAATCTTCAGAGTTTTCAGTATTCACTTCGTTTGAAGCAAATTGTTTTAATAATACAATTTCACTGATTTTTTGTTTGGCAAATGCAAGCCATTGTTTGATTTCAGGCGTAAGTGTTGCATCATTTGTTTCTAAATCTAAATCACACGGACTGTGAATTAAAGAACAGGACGGAGCAACTAAAATTCTGTTTTCTCCCAAAGCATCAGTTGCCTTTTTGATTAATTCCAACGATTTTTTGAAATCATTTTTCCAGATATTTCTACCATCAACAACTCCCAATGAAAGATTTACAGTAGTGTTTAATTTTCCTGATTCTAAAATGTCATTTAGTTGAAGCGGACAGCGTACTAAATCTAAATGAAGAGTGTCAACAGGCAAAGCCAATGCAGTAGCCAGGTTTTCGCCAAAACAATCAAAATAGTTTGCCAGAATGATTTTTATTTTTGGAAAACGAATATTGATTTTATTATAAACTTCTGTAAAAGTGTTTCTTTCCTTATCCGTTAAATTTAAAGCTAAGAAAGGCTCGTCAAGCTGAATATATGCTACATTTTCGGCTTGTAATTTTTCGAAAATTTCAAAGTAAACCGGAAGCAATTTATCGATAAGATCAATTCGGTGAAAACCTTCTTCTTTTTCTTTTCCTAAAAGTAAATACGAAATGGGACCAATTAAAACCGGTTTTGTAGCAATTCCTAAATCTTTTGCTTCTTTAAATTCATTGATTATTTTTTCTGAAAACAATTCAAATTTTTGGTTTTTTGTAAATTCAGGAACAATATAATGGTAATTGGTATCGAACCATTTTGTCATTTCCATCGCCACGACGTCTTGTCCGTTTTTTTGCGCGCCTCTTGCCATTGCAAAATACAAATCGATAGAAGAATTGGTTTTGGCAAATTCATGATAACGCTCCGGAATGGCACCCAAAGCCAACGTTAAATCAAGCACCTGATCGTAAAAAGAAAAATCATTTGACGGAATTAAATCTACTCCGGCTTCGGCTTGTAATTTCCAGTTATGAAGGCGAATTTCTTTTCCGGCATCGATAAGTTCTTCAGCCGAAATTTTTCCTGCCCAATACAGTTCATTGGCTTTTTTCAGTTCTCTGTTGCTGCCAATTCGTGGGTAACCTAAATTATTTGTTTTCATTTTTGTTTCAGTATTTTTTACTGAACAAATTTATTGTTTTAGGTTTTAATACTTATATTTGGTTATTATTTAAGTAATTTGTATTTTAAAATACATTTTTTAGAGATTATATTACTGATGAAATGTATTTAAAAGAACTTTAGCCGTAAAAATTACTATGGAAAACTTAGATAAAACCGATTTGTTGATACTTAAACACCTGCAGGAAAACTCCAATATCAATACAAAAGACCTCGCAAGTAAATTATTCCTGACGGTAACGCCGGTTTATGAACGTATAAAAAGACTGGAACGCGACGGATATATTACTAAATATGTTGCTTTATTAGATAAGAAAAAAATGAATCGCGGCATGACGGTTTTCTGTAACGTTCGTCTAAAAGAGCACGCAAAAAATGTAGGAAGTAATTTTGTGAAAGATATTGTGGCACTTCCAGAAATTATAGAATGTTATAATATTGCCGGAGACTACGATTTTATGCTAAAGATACTGGTTCAGGATATGGCTAGTTATCAGGATTTTGTCATGAATAAATTATCAACCATAGAAAATATTGGAAATACCAATAGCATTTTTGTGATGGGAGAAATTAAACATAGTACAGCATTAGAGTTTTAATCGCTATAAAATCCTAAAATAAAATGTATTTTTGACATTTAGATTCTCAATCTAAAATCTACAATCCTCAATCTAAAATTAAAAAATGAACTGGGAACAACTTTTATCACTCAAACGCCAAGGCGATACTAGCAAAAGATTACGTGCAGAACAAGATGACACAAGATTGGGATTTGAAGTAGATTATGATCGAATTATATTTTCGTCAGCCTTTAGATCTTTGCAGGATAAAACACAGGTTATTCCCCTTTCGAAAACCGATTTCGTGCATACACGATTGACACACAGTTTAGAAGTTTCGGTTGTAGGGCGTTCTTTAGGGCGTTTGGTTGGAAAAAAAATTATCGAAAAATATCCGTACTTAAAAGAAATTCATGGCTATCATATGAATGATTTTGGTGCTATCGTAGCGGCGGCATCTTTGGCGCATGATATAGGAAATCCTCCTTTTGGTCACTCTGGCGAAAAAGCTATTGGTGAATATTTTTCAATAGGAAACGGACTGAAACATAAAGATAAACTAACAGCAAAACAATGGCAGGATTTGATTGATTTTGAAGGAAATGCCAATGGATTTTCTGTGCTTACAGCCAGTCGTCCGGGAATTGAGGGCGGACTTAGAATTTCGTACGCCACTTTAGGCGCTTTTATGAAATATCCAAAAGAAAGTCTTCCTAAAAAACCAACAAATAATATTGCTGATAAAAAATACGGTTTCTTCCAGACTGATAAATCATTTTTTGAAGAAGTGGCTCAGGATATGGGAATGATTGCCAACAAAGAGGGTGAAGATATTGGTTTTGAAAGACATCCTCTTGCATATTTGGTAGAAGCTGCAGACGATATTTGCTACACAATTATTGATTTTGAAGATGGAATAAATCTTGGTTTAGTTTCTGAAGATTTCGCTTTAGAATATTTAATAAAGCTTGTAAAAGACAATATTGGCGTTTCAAAATATAAAATGTTAGAGACCAAAGAAGATCGCATTAGTTATTTAAGAGCTTTAGCAATTGGAGCTTTAATAAACGACGCTGTTGATGTTTTTATTGACAATGAAGAAGCAATCATGGCTGGAAAATTCCCTTTTGCTTTAACAGATAAAAGCAAATACAAGGCCCAAATGGATGATATTATCAAATTAAGTGTTGAGAAAATCTATCAAAGCCGTGAAGTAATTGAAAAGGAAATTGTGGGTTATCAAATTATTCAAACCTTGCTTGATAAATTTATAACAGCTTTTAATAACAAATATGAAGGAAAGGCATCCAATTATGATAATTTAATTTTAAAAATGCTGCCGGAAAAGCATCATTTAGATAAAACCAACTTATACGAACGTTTGCTTCATATTTGTCATTTTGTTTCTCTTTTAACAGATGGGAATGCTTTAGAATTATTCGAAACTATTAATGGAAGAAAGAATAATTAATTACTGAAAAGCATAAACAAGACCTACACCCAGAACTTGTCTTAACTGAGCTCTTGGTCCGTCATTAACCTGACTTGTTGTTCCTGTTACCGGGTCTACAACGTCTATTTTGGTTTTGATATCATCATCATAAACTAAATGAAGCCCAATGTTTGCTTTTACATAAGCATTAACTACAAGGTCTATACGCGTGTCATAATCAATGTCGACATTTCCAAATTTGTTCAGATAATCGGTATATAAACTTAGCCTGTTTTCATAAAAAACGTTTTTATAAATTTCGCTTTTCATATATCCGGTGAATAAAATACCAAATTCGGCTTTTACTTTTTGTCCTTCTTCAACTAAAATTTGACTTGCAGGATCATTAGGATCAGTTATATAAACGGCTTTTTTAACACCAAAAGAACCTTGATTCGCTAAATATTGATCTAATACCAAAGTAGTTTTTAACGTGATAGGAGAGAAATAAAACGTTCTGTCTTTTTGCTTGTTTGAATTCTCAGCTCCGGCTCCTAAAAAGATGTAGGCCGGTGCAAATGGTTTAGAGATTGCAATATCCCTATTAGGATAATTGTATCCGTCTGTAAATTGTGTGTTAAAATTAAACTTGGCAGAATAATACCAGTTTGATAAAGTGTCTTTTCTAAATCCGTAGGTAGAGTTTAACTGAACAGCATCGTCTGTTTTTCTTAATTCAGTACCATCCTGTTTATTTAAACCATATTTTACAATAAGTTCATTCACCCATTTATGATTTCCTTTGGCATAAGTCCTTCCAAATTCACCTTTAAATAAACCAGAGATAGAACTTGTTCCCCCCGCGCTCCAGTTAACAAACGCAATCTCTGAAATATCAAAACCTATTTGATTTTTCTTTGTCCAGTTTGAAGGAATTTTTGGTAATTGGGAAGGATCTAGCGTAGTTCGAATAATTTGAGCAGACGTCGTAATTGAAAAACTAAAAAGGAATAATAAGATGGTGAATCGAAATAATTTCATTAGGTTAACTTTTGATTTTTTTTTGACTGCGCAAAATAATTATTTTGAACGGTTAGAAAAAAGATTTGCTAAACTTTTAACGTCAATTTTGCATAATTGTTGTAATTGTAAGACAGTTCCGTGCTCAATAAATACATCAGGAACGCCCAGAATTTGTATTTTATTCGTATAGTTATTCGCTGCTGCAAATTCAAGAATAGCACTTCCAAAACCGCCGTTTATTACACCATCTTCAATCGTAATAATAGTTTTGAAGTTCGTAAAAATGTAATGTAATATATTGTTATCTAATGGTTTAATGAATGGAATATCATAATGGGCGATAGTTTTTGGATTTCCGCATTCGTTTAAGGCAGCAATCACATTATTACCAATTGTTCCAGTTGATAAAACAGCTGTTTCTGTACCGCTTTTTAGGCAATTTCCCTCGCCAATTTTAATATTTTGGTATTGTCCGAAATTTTCTACTTCCCAATTCGAAATAACACCTCGTCCACGTGGATATCGAATTGCAATAGGATGTTTTAGTCCAAATTGAGCTGTATATAAAATATTTTGAAGCGCAATTTCATTAATTGGCGCATAAATTATCATATTTGGGATTGATCTTAAATAAGCAATATCAAAAACACCGTGATGCGTTGCTCCGTCTTCGCCAACCAAACCAGCTCTGTCCAGACAAAAAATAACAGGCAAATTCTGTAACGCCACATCATGAATAACCTGATCGTAGGCACGCTGTAAAAAAGTCGAATAGATATTACAATATACAATCATGCCCTGAGTTGCCATTCCGGCGGCAAGCGTTACAGCATGTTGTTCTGCAATCCCCACATCAAAAGCACGTTCGGGAATTTCATCCATCATAAATTTTAAAGAACTTCCGGATGGCATTGCGGGTGTGATTCCGATAATTTTTTCGTTTTTTTTGGCCAAATCTAAAAGGGTTAAACCAAAAACGTCCTGATATTTTGGAGGAAGATTTTCTTCATATTTCAAATGAATTTCTCCGGTTAAAGCATCAAATTTTCCAGGCGCATGATATTTTACCTGATTTTCTTCGGCTTGCTGTAGCCCTTTTCCTTTTGTCGTAACAATATGAAGGAATTTAGGACCCTTTATTTTTTTTAAACGGTTTAATTCTTTGATTAAATTGGGAAGATCGTGACCATCAATTGGTCCGGAATAATCAAAATTCAAAGACTTGATCATATTATTCTGCTTCGGATTTTTCCCGTTTTTAACCGCTGTGAGGTATTTTTTTAAAGCCCCAACGCTTGGATCAATTCCAATAGCATTGTCGTTTAAAATTACCAGAATATTAGCGTCAGTAACTCCGGCATGATTCAAACCTTCAAAAGCCATTCCTGAAGCTATAGAAGCATCGCCAATAACTGCAATATGCTGTTTGTTGAAATCACCTTTTAGTTGAGAGGCAATCGCCATTCCGAGTGCCGCAGAAATTGACGTTGAAGAATGTCCAACGCCAAAAGTATCATAAACACTTTCACCTCTTTTAGGAAAACCGGAAATTCCGCCTATTTGTCTGTTGGTATGAAAATTTTCTCGTCTTTCAGTCAGGATTTTATGTCCGTAAGCCTGATGTCCAACATCCCAAACCAATAAATCTTCGGGCGTGTTAAAAACATAATGTAAGGCAATTGTCAATTCGATCACGCCTAAACTCGCGCCCAAATGCCCTTCTTTTACAGAAACAACATCAATTATAAATTGACGTAATTCCTGAGCAATTTGAGGTAATTGCGTCTCTTGTAAAAGACGTAAATCGGCTGGGTTGTTTATGTTTGATAGTAAATTGCTTTTCATTGTAGAGTAAAAAACAAATTTACGGTTTTAAATTTATTTTCAGGGTATAGAGCTCTTTATTGTCGTCGCCATATTAATGCGCTATGGAACTAAATAGGAAAATATTAATTTTAGTAAGTTTTTGTTTCATTGAATAGCCTCCAGCTTTAGCTGGAGGGGATTTTAATAAAGGTCAAAGGCTTTAGCCAAACTCTAATTTGGCTAAAGCCTTTCAACTATAATATATGATATCTCCAGCTAAAGCTGGAGGCAATTCAAAAGAAAGTAGTGAGTCCATCAATTTCTCAAATAAATTTTTAAACTAATAATTAATTCTTCACAACTGATTAAATTAATCGCCTCACGAAATAAAAAGGAATAATGAAAAGTCAGCAAAAATTATTTCAAAACCCTATTTTTGCAATTATGATAAATCCCTTCACCGACGAGTACTTTATGAAAAAAGCTTTGCAGGAAGCTGAAATGGCCTACGAAAAAGGCGAAATTCCTGTTGGTGCCATCATTGTTGTGGCTGATAAAGTAATTGCAAGAAGTCATAATCTAACAGAATTGCTAAATGATGTTACGGCTCATGCCGAAATGCAATCCATAACTGCTGCAGCTAACTTTCTGGGCGGAAAATACCTTAAAGATTGTACCCTATATGTTACGCTCGAGCCTTGCCAAATGTGCGCAGGAGCTTTGTATTGGAGCCAGATTTCAAAAATCGTTTTTGGTGCCCGCGATGAACAGCGAGGTTTTATGGTAATGGGAACAAAATTGCATCCAAAAACAACCGTTGTTTCCGGAGTAATGGCAAATGAAGCGGCCGAATTAATGAAGCGTTTTTTTATGGAAAGGCGTAAATAATATTTTTGATGATAACAATGTTATGACTGATTTTTCAACAATAAAAAAACTATTTCACATTTCACAATCTAATGGTTTTACAGATAAAGAAATAGAAACTATTAAAAATATTTTTGGAAATCTTCCAGAAGTATTTGTTGATTATTACGCTGAATTGGGTAAAATTCAAAACTTAAATCACACACAAGATTTATTAATTGTACCTGAACGCTTTCAATATTATCAGCACAATGACTTTTTGATATTTTATTCTGAGAATCAAAGAGCTTGTGTTTGGGGAATCAATAAACAGGATTTATTAAATGCTAATCCGCCAGTTTATATAAGTTATGATCAAAAAACGTGGCTGTTAGAAACAGAAACCTTATTAGAGTTTTTTACCGCAATGGCTTTTCTTCAGGCCGCTTTCGCACTTCAGTTTTCATCTGAGTCATTTAAAGAATTGAAACAAACTGAGATAGATTTTATCGTTGAAAACTACAAAAATAAAAACGTTGCTTTTAAACAATGGTGTGAAGGAATAAAATTTTACGGAAATTATAGTGATGATGTTATTATAATTATGAGTAATAATCAACTTTTTTATTCAGCCAATACCGAGGAACATTTTTGTGAGATGGATGAGAATTTGTCTAAATTAGGTATAGAAATGTAAAACATTTTTTCTGCTAAAAACTATCAATAATTCTTTCTTTTCCTTTTTGAAAAATAATTCAGGCAACTGAATTTTCCTCTTAAATACTTCGGAAAATAGTATACATTTACTAGAATATAATTAGTGTTTTGTTAATATGATTTTAAGATCATCAAACCGCATTTTCTTTATATTTAACAGTATTTGTAACAATTAACTCCTTTATCAAAGTGAAAGCAAGAAAATTAGTTTACGTGTTTTTTGTGTTTTTAATTTTTCAGGCCTGTGGCAAAAAATCAGATTTCAATTCTGATTTTTCATTATTCAAAGAGTACATAACAAGTTTTACAGGCGGAATTGTCTCGGCACAATCGGATATACGTGTTGTTTTGGCTTTCGATAAAAAAGAATGGAAAGTAAATGAGGTTTTAGACAACGATTTGTTTGATATTTCGCCAAGTGTCGACGGAAAAGTAGTGGCGCTTTCAAGCAATACAATTGCTTTTATTCCGGAGGAAAAACTAAAAGTAGGAACAGAATATCAGATAACATTACACTTGGATAAGTTAATTGAACTTCCTAAAAAAACAGACGATGATAAAACAGATCTTTCTGATTTTAACTTTACCGTTAAAACTGTAAAACAGGATTTTACCATCAATACGCTGGATATTCAGTCTTATAGTAAAGAATATCAATATCTTAATTGCGTTCTTAAAACTGCAGATGATATAGATTTAGAAACAGCCCAAAAATTGGTTGAAGCTTCTCAAAACGGAAATAAAGTCAAAATTAAATTTGATAAAACACCAAATTCAGGAAAAGAATTTAAGTTTATAATTGATAGCATTCAACGATTAGATTCAGAAAGTAATCTGGAGATTGCATATGATGGAAATGATTTTGATATCGACCAAAAAGGTAAAATGGATTTTCCAATTACAGCTATTAATGATTTTAAGATTGTCAAAGTCGATATTCCGGATGATAATAATCAACAAGTATTGATCAATTTTTCTGAACCATTAGAAAAAGGTCAGGATTTTAAAGGATTAGTTTCCATACAAAACACCAATAATCTGAAGTTCTCAACTCAGGGAAATGTCCTGAAAGTATATTTCAGTAATCAAAAACCAGTTGAAGAAGTTGTACACGAAGTTGAAGTTGAAACCGAAGCTGTTGCTGTAGATTCTACTGTTGCTTTAGTTGATTCTGCGAGTGTTGCTGTAGATACTGTTGCGGTAGCAGAACCTGTTGTAGAGGAAGAAGTTGTAGCAGAACCAGAGCCGGAATCAGCAGTTGTTTCAGGTGAATTATTATTGGAAGTTTTTCAGGGAATCGAGAGCCAGTACGGTCAGAAAATGAAAAACAATTATTCTGAAAAGATTTCTTTTGATCAAATAAAACCAAATGTTCGTCTTATCAAAAACGGAACAATCCTGCCAAGTTCAAGCAATTTAAAATTGAATTTTGAAGCCGTAAATTTAAGTGCTGTTGATGTAAAAGTCTATAAAATTTATAAAAATAACATTTTACAATTTCTTCAAAATAATGAACTAAACGGAACACAAAACCTAAAACGAGTTTCGCAGCCCATCGCCAAAACGAGACTTAATCTTAAAGAAAATTCATTAATAAATCCGAGTAAATGGAACACTTTTGCATTGGATTTGTCCAAAATTATAAGTCCGGAACCCGGTGCAATTTACAGAGTTGAATTCTCCTATAAAAAAGCCTATTCTTTATACAAATGCGAAAGTTCTGAAAGCGATGATAGTTCTGCAGAAGAAGAGGAAGAAGTCGATGAAAATGACGTAAACTACAGTGGAAACTCTTACGACGATTATTATTACGATGATTATGAATGGAGAGAAAGTCAGGATCCGTGTACAGGTTCGTATTATTACAATGCCAAGATAGGAACCAATATTTTAGCTTCAGATTTGGGAGTAATTGCCAAAAGAGGCGAAAATAAATCATATTTCTTTGCTGTAAATAATATTATTACAACCGAACCGGTTTCAAATGCAAGAGTTGATCTGTATAGTTTTCAGCAGCAAAAACTGGCAACAGCAGCAACAAGCAGCGAAGGAATTGCTTCATTTCAGTTAGATAAATTTGCCTATTTTGCCATTGTCACTTTAGGAAATCAATCGACTTATGTAAAACTTGACGACGGAAATTCGCTTTCGGTAAGTAATTTTGATGTTTCCGGCGAAACTTTACAAAAAGGATTAAAAGGGTTTATTTACGGAGAACGCGGTGTTTGGCGTCCTGGCGACAATTTGTATTTATCCTTTATTTTAAATGATGCTGCGAATAAATTACCAAAAGCACATCCGATAAAATTTAGACTAACAGATCCGAATGGGAAAGTAACGTATCAAACCGTACAAAAAACGAATGAATTAAATCATTACGCTTTTATCGTACCAACAGATCCTGATGCGCCAACCGGAAATTGGGAAGTGATGGTAAGTGTAGGAGGGGCGAAATACTATAAGAGCATCAAAATAGAAACGATTAAACCAAATCGTTTAAAAATCAAGAACAGTTTTAAAAACCCAATTTTATCTTCGTCGCATTCTAATACGAGTAATCTCGAAGTTACATGGCTTCATGGTGCCATTGCCAAGAATTTGAATGTAGAAATGCAGGCTAAATTTTCGCAGCAAAGCACAACTTTCAAAAATTATCCTAAATATGTTTTTGATGACCTAGTGCGCCAGTTTAGTACAGAGGAAGTGAATGTTTTCTCCGGAAAATTAGACGCAAACGGAAGAGCATCCGTAAATATAGATCCAAAATTACAAGGTCAGGCACCGGGAATGCTAAAAGCTGCGTTTGTTACCAAAGTTTATGAAGAAGGCGGAGATTTTAGTACAGATGTTATCTCGACAACTTATTCTCCGTATAAAACATATGTGGGGGTTAAATCGCCTGAACCAAACAAATACGGAATGCTGGAAACCAGAACAGCTAATAAATTTGACATCGTTACCGTTGATGAAAATGGAAGGCCAAAATCTGTTAAAGATCTTGAAGTAAAAGTATATAAAGTAGAATGGCGTTGGTGGTGGGATGCCTCAAGTGATAATTTATCCAATTATAATTCATCAGAAGCAACAACTTCATATAAAACCTTTAGAGTAAATACAGATTCTGGCGGAAAAGGAAGTTTTCAATTTGCCTTGACAGATGAAGAATGGGGACGTTATTTAATTCGTGTTTCAGATGAAGAAGGTGGACATGCAACGGCTTTAACCGTAAATATCGATTGGCCAATCTGGTCTGGAAAAACCAGAAATACAGATGCTTCTACAGCCAATATGCTTGTTTTTTCTACCGATAAAAAAGAGTATGCTGTAGGTGAAAAAGCGCAAATTTCTTTCCCTTCAAGTGAAGGAGGACGCGCATTGGTTTCGATAGAAAACGGATCAAAAGTAGTGCAGACGCTTTGGGTTGAAACTAAAAAAGGCGAAACAAAAGTTGAAGTTCCAGTTACAGCAGCAATGGCTCCAAATGTGTATTTTAATATCACACTTTTACAACCGCATGCAACGACCAAAAACGATTCGCCAATAAGAATGTACGGAATTGTTCCGATTGAGGTAGTGGATAAAAACACGATTCTTTCTCCTAAAATTACCATGCCGGATGTTTTAAAACCGGAACAGACATTTTCTTTAAAAGTCAATGAGCAATCCGGAAAAGAAATGACGTATACGATTGCTATCGTCGATGAAGGTTTGTTGGATTTAACACGTTTTAAAACACCAAATGCCTGGGATAGTTTTTATGTGCGTGAAGCTTTGGGTGTAAAAACCTGGGATGTTTACAATGATGTTATTGGTGCATATGGCGGAAAAGTAAATCAGATTTTCAGTATTGGGGGAGATCAGGATTTAGGTGGAGGAAAAGCTAAAAAAGCCAATCGATTTAAACCGGTTGTGGTTTATTTGGGACCTTTTAAATTAGAAAAAGGACAAACAAAAACACATCAGATCAAATTACCAAAATACATTGGTTCAGTGCGAACCATGATTGTGGCAGGAGACGCCAATACAAGTGCATACGGAAGTGTCGAAAAAGCAACTCCGGTTCGTAGTCCGTTAATGGTGTTAGCTTCATTGCCAAGAAAAATTTCACCATCAGAAAAAGTAACGATTCCGGTTACAGTTTTTGCAATGGAAAAAAACATTAAAAATGTAAATGTTCAGATAAAAACCAGCAATGGATTAAAAGTAATTGGAAGTGCGACACAAAGAGTAACATTTTCTCAGCCAGATGAAAAAATGGCGTATTTTAATCTTTCAGTTGGCAGTTTAACGGGAATTGCAAAAGTACAAATTGTAGCAACTTCCGGGAACGAAAAATCGGTTTATGATGTCGAGATTGATATGACCAATCCAAACCCGGTAACGAATACGTTTACAGATGTGATTTTAGAACCTAATAGTTCTAAAACAATTAGCTGGAAAACATTTGGAATTTCAGGAAGCAATAAGGCTAAGTTGGAAGTTTCATCAATGCCAACAATTAATTTAAACGGAAGATTACAGTTTCTTATTCAATATCCTCACGGTTGTGTAGAGCAGACGACTTCATATGTATTTCCTCAATTATTCTTAAATGAAGTTGCCGATATTGATGCAACACGTTTACAATTGATTCAAAAAAATGTTACGGCAGGTATAAATCGATTGGGAGGTTTTCAATTGCCAAACGGAGGGCTTTCTTATTGGCAGGGAAACACACTTGCCGATGATTGGGGAACTTCATACGCTGGACATTTTATGATTGAGGCAGAGAAAAAAGGATATGTATTGCCTATTAATTTCAAATCAAAATGGCTTTCATACCAACAAAAAGAAGCCAAACAATGGCGATTTGAGCCTCGTTACGGAAATGATCTGGCACAAGCTTATCGTTTGTATACATTGGCTTTGGCTGGTTCTTCAGATTTATCTTCGATGAATAGATTAAGAGAAACAAAAGGAATTTCTAATGAAAGTAAATTGCGATTGGCTGCCGCTTATATTCTGGCAGGACAAAAATCAGCAAGTCAAAACCTGTTTTTACATAGTAAAATTGAAGATGAAACCAGTGATTACAATTACTATTATTATGGTTCAAGCGCCAGAAACAGAGCCATGGCTCTTGAAACGATGTTATTGTTAGGGCAAAAAGAAAAAGCATTTGCAATGGCTATAAAACTGGCTAAAAATATGGCAAGTGACCAATGGATGAGTACGCAAACAACAGCATATTGTCTATATGCAATGTCTAAATTTGCTGCAAACAATGGTGCGAAAGGAATTGATGTTCAATTTAGTAAAGATGGAAAATCCCAAGTAGTAAAAACATCAAAAACAGTTGCTGACAGAAGTTTGGTAGTAAAAACAGGATCAAACAGTATTACTTTAAAAAATAATAAAAAGAACACTATTCATGTTCGTGTATTAAACACAGGAATTTTACCGATTGGGCAGGAAAATGTTGTTCAAAATGATGTTTCGGCCGGAATTGTTTTCAAAAACCGTAAAGGCGGAACAATAGATGTTTCGAGAATTACACAAGGAACTGAATTTGTTGCAGAAGTTACGGTTAGAAATCAACGAAATGAACATGTTGAAAATGTAGCATTGTCTCAAATTCTTCCGTCTGGGTTTGAAATTGTAAATACGCGTTTTACTGACTACGGAGATGCAACAAACAATATCGCAGATTATATTGATATTCGTGATGACAGGACAAATTTCTATTTTGGAATGAAAGCAGGTGAGACCAAAGTATTTAGAATTCTCCTAAATGCATCTTATTTAGGAAATTATTATTTACCGGGATTGCAATGTGAAGCGATGTATGATAATACGTTTTTAGCAAGAACCAAAGGATTTTGGGTTGAAGTTGTGAAGTAAAATATATAGCCCGCGGATCGAACGGATTAAACGGATTTACACTGGTTTTTAGTTTTGTTTTTCAGATTTAATAAAAAAAATAATCTGTGTAAATCCGTTTAATCCGCACAATCAGTGGGCTAAAATGAAATTGTTTTGAAAACTAAATTTATAGCGTTTTTCCAACGCATTATAAACTGGATAAAAAGAAATAAAATAAAATCAGCAATTGTATTTTTACTCTTGCTGATTTATTATTTCTCGTTGCCACGAACTTTATTTCACGAACCTTATTCAACCGTTATTGAAAGTAAAGAAGGAGAATTATTAGGCGCAAAAATTGCTCGCGACGGGCAATGGCGTTTTCCTGAGCAAGATAGCGTTCCTGATAAATTTAAAAAATGCATCGTTTATTTTGAAGATGAATATTTCTATAAACATCCCGGTTTTAATCCTGTTGCGATGGTCAACGCCATCAAACAAAACCGAAAAGCGGGAAAAGTAGTTCGTGGTGGAAGTACATTAACACAGCAGGTAATAAGGCTTTCTCGAAAAGGAAAAAATAGAACTTATTTCGAAAAATTCATTGAACTTATTTTGGCAACACGTTTAGAATTAGGTTATTCTAAAAACGAAATTTTAGATTTGTATGCTGCGCACGCACCTTTTGGTGGAAATGTCGTTGGGCTTGAAATGGCTTCCTGGCGTTATTTTGGATTAAAATCAAATCAATTGTCTTGGGCAGAAAGTGCAACATTAGCAGTTTTACCCAATGCGCCAAGTTTAATTTATCCCGGAAAAAATCAAGTTAAATTGCTGGAAAAAAGAAATAGACTTTTGTTGAAATTAAATCAGGAAGGTGTAATTGACAAGCAAACCTATGAACTTTCTGTCGACGAGCCATTACCCGAAAAACCGTATAATTTGCCTCAAATTGCACCTCATTTATTACAGCGAGTTGCTAAAGATCAGGAAGGAACAAAAGTAAAAACAACGGTTGATTTTGCTTTACAAAACAGAGTAAATCAAATTGCGAAGTATTATTACAATCAATACAAACAGAACGAGGTTAACAATCTGGCTATTTTGGTCATTGATGTAAAAAACAGAAATGTAATAAGTTATGTTGGGAATGCGCCAACAGATAAAGATCACCAAAAAGATGTTGATATTATTGATGCGCCAAGAAGTACTGGAAGTATTCTAAAACCTTTATTATACGCCGCAATGCTCGATGATGGTGAACTTTTGCCTAATACTTTGGTTGCAGATGTACCAACTCAGATTGCGGGTTATACGCCAGAAAATTTTAATCTAACTTTTGATGGAGCCGTACCTGCGCATAGAGCTCTGTCCCGTTCGCTAAATATTCCGGCAGTTTTAATGCTGCAGGAATTTGGCGTAAATAAATTTTATGAAGAATTGCAAAAATTTAAATTAAGAGATATAAATAAAACGCCAGATCATTACGGGTTATCGCTTATTCTTGGCGGAGCCGAAAGTAATCTGTGGGATTTATGCCGTTCATATGCAAACTTATCTTCGACGGTAAATTATTTTAATAAAAGTCACGGAAAATACAGAACAAAAGAGTTTGCAGAACTGAATTACGAAAATAATTTTGAGGCTGATTTTGGAAACGAAACGAATCAGAAGAATATTTTAGGTGCCGGCTCAATTTGGCTGACGTATAACGCAATGGAAGAAGTAAACCGACCGGAAGGAGATGAAGCCTGGAAGTTTTATGACAGTTCGTTAAAAATCGCATGGAAAACCGGAACCAGCTTTGGTAATCGTGATGCCTGGGCCATCGGAACAAATTCAAGATATGTCGTTGGTGTTTGGGTTGGAAATGCAACAGGCGAGGGAAGACCAACTTTGACAGGCGTTACAAGTGCGGCTCCTATTTTGTTTGATGTTTTTAATTTACTGCCAAGACAAAAATGGTTCGAAACGCCTTATAATGATTTAGATGAGGTAGAAGTTTGTAAATTAAGTGGTTATCTGGCAAAAGAAGGATGCCCGAAATTGAAACAATGGGTTACTAAAAAAGGGAAAACGACAGCAATTTGTCCGTATCATAAAGTCGTACATTTAGATCAAACAGAACAATTTCAGGTTAATAGCAGTTGTGAAAATGTTGAAAATATAGTAGTTAAAAATTGGTTTATTTTGCCTCCGGTTATGGCTTGGTATTACAAAGGTAAACATATCGAATACTTACCATTGCCACCTTTTAAGGAAAATTGTATGGGAACGCAAACCGCCTCAATGGATTTTATTTATCCGAAAGCAAATAGCAAAATCTATCTTACGAAGGATTTTAATAGTGAAATACAGCCTGTAATTTTTAAAGTTGCCTATTCGCAGAGAGAAAATAAATTGTTCTGGTACGTTGATAATGCTTACAAAGGTGAAACAAAAGTTTTTCATGAAAAGCCCATTATGATGACAGCAGGATTTCATTATGTTACTGTAGTTGATGAGTTTGGAAATGAAATAAGGAGAAAAGTTGAAATTGTGAGAGAGTAGAAAAACTAAAATATTAATATATGAAACAAATGTGTTTGTACCTAATCATTGTTTTAGGATCAGTATTTTTTAATTATCATTATGGCTTTGGATTCTTTTTTAAAAATGGAGAATTTACTGGTTTATGGCTTTTCTTTTATACGCTTCTTTTACCAATTGGTTCAATGTTATATCTTTTTAATAATTACGCATCATCTTCAAACTTTCGTCAAAGTAGTTTATTTGTTTTTTTAGTTTATTTATTGAGCGTTTTTGTGTCTGCTTTTGAATCTTTTGATTTTAGAAATTTCACAATATTGGGTGATGGTGCAACAAAATTTGTTATTAGTTCGATTTTAATAGTTTGCTTTATATCTGCATGTGGTTCATTTTTCTTTGCTCAAATAAAAAATATAAGTAAATAATCTTCTTATGAAAACGAGTGCCTAACCCAGATAGTCCTGAAACCTCGGGAGGAAATCCTTTTATTTTTTTTCTTTAAAAAATAAAAGATTGTAACGAATAGCTGGAAATTGCTCCTAAAAAACAGCCACGAATTCACGAATTATTATAAGTTTTAATTCGTGAATTCGTGGCTAATAAAATAAAAAAAGATCACAAAAAAACCGCCAATCTTTCGAGAGGCGGTTTCTTGTTTTATTCTTTGATAACATTTCCTTTTTTGTCGTAGAAATGATATTCTAGGTACGTGTAAGCGTCACGAGGTATGATTTTCACCCATTTCTTATGTTCAAAAAACCATTTTGAACGTAATGATGGAAAACCTTTACTGAGGTATGCAGCCACAAACGGATGTACATTAAGTACAACA
>Ga0247738_10000350_pt1 | contig 18427 bp, 23 predicted proteins | sample UWRJL013104B2_FD_180936 | JGI IMG/M metagenome (GOLD analysis project Ga0247738, IMG submission 180936) | Plant litter microbial communities from Arlington Agricultural Research Station in Wisconsin, United States - UWRJ-L013-104B-2 | ecosystem: Environmental > Terrestrial > Plant litter >...
AATGTTGTGCTATACTACCCTAGCCTCGATTGCTTCGCCAGTTCGCTTCGCTCGTGTGAAGTGGAAATCCTTTTGTGCCGGGGTTCTGCGCAAAATATTGGAGCGCATAGCGGGAATAGCTCTAAAAAAATATCAAAAAAAGAAAAAGCATTATTTTTCGTGAACAGCAAAACAAAAATCCCAATAACCAAAACAGCTATTGGGCGCATTTCAATCAGCAGCAGTACAACGTTACTGCCAGCAATCGGGTCATTAAATAAAAAGATTTAATATTATTCTTATATTCGCTAAAAAGCTAACTAATTGCACAAAGACAAGTAAAAATAGTCGTATTGGTGCTTTTATGGCTAATATAAAAGTTAAATCATATTTTACAGAACCCTGAAAATATCCCCAAAGAATAAACCAAAAATGAAATCAAAAATCTTTCTCATATTCTATTTTGTAATTTCAAATGCCTCTTTTGCTCAATATGGATATCATCATTATTTTCCAATAACGGGTAAAATCAAATCATACGAAACTTTTCAAATAATTGGAGACGATTTGAAAGAAAGGCAAATTTTAGTGGAAAAATTAACTTACGACAATAATAACAGGGTTTTAACCAAAAGCACTAACGAGCTGTTGTATCAAACCCCGCAACAAGAAAAAAACATTTATAAAGAGAATTTAATTATAACCTATCAATGCAGGTGTGAGGATATAAATGAGTTTATAAATATTTTTGCTGTCAAAGATAAATCTGAATTGAAAAACAAAAAAAGCTCAGGTTATGGTTCCGGGCGAGAACCCACAAAATTTGTTACTTATAACTACTGCGACAAAAAGGGAAATATTATATTATCCGAAAAATTTGGAGAATCTGGATATAAAATTTTAGCAGAAAAAACCCTCTATAATTCGGCAAATAAAATTAGCAATAAAAAAGTTTTTGATTCTGATGAAAACCAGACCGATGAATATACGTATCAATATGATAAACGTGGTAATTTGATTAAAGAAACTTCAAAAGATCTCAAATATTCAGTGTATTATACACATGTATATAAATATGACAGCACTAATTTTCAAAATGAAAACAAGACATATGGTAATGATAATGAACTCTTATCTCATGATACTTATGTAAAAATCGTAAGTAAAAATAAAGAAGAAATATATAAAACCGATAATTTAAAGCACTTAAAAAGCTTGTACAAAGAGACATTTTTTAATTCAAAAAAAATCGTTATCCAAACAAAAGAATATTCTACTTACGATACCATTATAGAAAGCAAGGAAAAGAAATATACAGAGAATGGAATCCTTTCAATATTAATTATGTTGACCATATAAGTGGTTCGAATGTAAAATTTGAACAAGTGCTAGATCCTCATAAAAACTGGATTGAATTAATTGTTTATGTCTCTTTTCCAAATCAAAAAGATAGAAAAGAAAAGAGGATAAAATACGTACGAAATATTGAGTACATAAAATAACAGCGCCTCAACCAATGGAATCAAAAAAGCAGCAAAATGTTTGCAAAAAGTGTGATCGTAAAAAGAATCGTGAAATTAAAAGATATGTACGAAACGGTGGTCGTTTTCTTCCTTCCGAACCATATTAAAAATCAAATTCTTAGTTCGGCAATTTGATGAATTTCGATCCTACCAATACAATGATACTTCCAGCAATGCTCGCCATTGGGGATTAAATCAAAAAGATAAAAAGGTAAAGTAGAGACTGTAGTTTTAAATGATAGTGAAATTCATCACAACAGATTTATTAAATAAAATTGGTTATGAATGAATTTCACTATCATATTTATTCTGAATCCTTATTTCTTGCAATAATTTGATTTCCCCAATGTCTTGCACCAGTACATTCTTCTTTTCCAACGCTTAAACGTCTATCTATTTTGCTTAAATTATTATGGTAAGGCACTAGTTCTGGTGTTAAACCCATTATACTGATATAATATTTTTGAATTGCTTCATCACTTACTTTAACTGCATCACTTCTAACCTCAACCTCTAAACCGATATGTTGCAACCAGCTTGCATTCTGTATACAGAAAGTTTTTTCATACCAATGAAAAGACCACTCACCCAAGATTAACAAATTTTCAACTGCATGGTAGCCTTTCGTTTTTTCGTTGAAACCACCAATCTTGCTAATGTATTTTGTGATTTCTTTTTTCTCTTCCCTTGTCATCATCCTTAATTTTAAAGTCCTTTTTTTATTTCGTAAAAACTCTTTTCCGGTTCTCTAGATTCAGCAATTAAACCCATTACATTTTCATAGTATTTTACAATGGCATCATCTGTTAGAATTACCTTGTTCCACTGCATCCGACATTCGAACTTTAAAAACCAAAGTTCTTTTCTAAGCTCAACAGCAGCATCACGATTAGTAGAAATAAAATCTAACTCATCATTCTTAAATAAGAGTTGAATTAATTTGTACTCACGGCTTGCCGGATGAAAGCCACACACTTTAAGTAAGTGTTGCTCTACTGCAATTTTTTCATTTGTGTTCATCTTCATCGTAATTTAGAGACATAAAATTAATACAGTTAGTAACAATGTAACGCAAATTCAATGTTCCAATTTGGAACAAAATGAAATAACTCAATAAAAAAGCCAATCTAAACCAGATTGGCTTTTTAAAATTAACACACTTTATTTTACTTTGCTAGTTTTTCTAATTTTGTAATTCTAGCCCTAGCGCCGATAGAAGTGGAAATCCTTTTGTGCCGGTGTTGGGCTTAAAATATTGCAACGTATAGCGGAAAAAGCTCCAAAAAAACAATATCAAACCTAAAAAAAAATACTATAACAATCAAGCATGATAATCACTCCAAATCAGATTCCCCCAGGAATCCCTGATACTGTATTTATCCAGCCTAAAACTAAATCACCTGATTTCCGGCTATAGTAAAACAGCTGCTAAGCAAGTAAAACAACTGATTCAAATCCTATTGTTGCACAAACAAGAGATTTACTATATTATTCTTATATTCGCTAAAAAATCTTACTAATGGCACAAAGCCAGCTAATAAAGCCGTACTCGTGCCATTTTATGGCTGGTATAAATTAGTTGAGCGACAGTTAACCCAAAACCGTATAGATAACAAGAAATCAAATTATGCAATATAATAAACAATTATTCTTAAATTTCCTAGTTCTATTACTTCTGATAAATAATGTATTTGCTCAAACTAAACAAATAAAACAAATTGACTCTTTAATGAAATGGTCAAATCAAATTGGAATTTTTAATGGAAATGTGCTTGTTTCAAAAAATAATAAAATAATATATAACGCATCATTTGGATTTACAGATGCCACTAAAACTAATAAATTAACCACTGACTACAGATTTAATATTGGTTCAATTACAAAGGAATTCAGTGCGGTTGCTTTGATGCAATTAAAAGAACAAGGTAAACTGCAACTAAACGATAAGGTTTCTAAATTTATACCTGAATTACCAAAATGGGCAAATGAAGTTGAAATTAAAGATTTATTACAATACACAAGTGGAATACCTAACGTAAATTGGAAAAGCATTAAAAATGACAAAGATCTCTTTGATGGTTTACTACTCATTGACACGCTTGATTTTAAGTCTGGTACAAATTATGATTATAATAACAACAATATATTTTTAAGACAATTTATTGTTGAACGCTTAACCAAAATGCCTTTTAAAGCATACGCAGAAAAATTTATTTTCAAGTCTTGTAAAATGGATCGGGCTGAATTGACTCCTTTAAAAGGCGAAGAAAATATAGCCAAAGGATTTAATAATAATTTAGTTCCTGACAAAACAGATTTACCTATAACAGGGGGAACTTATCTCACAACTATTGATTTATTAAAATGGGCAAATTGTCTTCACACAAATAAAGTAATTAATAAAGAATCACTTTATGAAATAGGTCAACAATTTAATTTGCCAGACACGCAATCAGCATTGGGGCAAGCAAAATTTAAACACGAAAATTTAACAGAGCATTTACACGATGGAAGGGCTGGAAATTATGAAGCTGTTTTAGTTTCAGATATTAATGAGAAGTTTACAATTATTCTATTAGACAATAATTATAATGGAAAAGTTTTTGAAATTTCAGATGCGATTATAGCCATTTTAAAAAACCAAAAATATAACCGTCCGAACAAAATAATTAAAAAATAAACGATCACCAAGCTCTACAAATCGTTTTTAACATCCCTCTTATTTTGCCTAATCTTTCATTTTGTATGTTCAAAAAAAGTCAAAATTGGAACTAAGTGTTCGATTGCTGTCCCTAACAGCCCCATAAAGACAAATAACGCCATTACTAAATATTCCTGCTGTAGTGACCAGTCAGTATCAGCATTCTTCTCTACACCATGATTATTAATCTCTTCCATATCGTGCAGCTTCCAGCTCTTAAACCTTCCCAGCGAAAATTTTAATGTATTTAGATTTGATACATGTAAAATAACTAAGTCAAAGCTATCGCCGCACAACTAAAAGATTTAGTAGAATATTGTTATATTCGCTTGAAAAAACTTGCTAACCGCACAAAGCAAAGTAAATAAAGGTCCTACTTGTGCCATTTAAAACTGGTATAAATTGGCTGGCGATATTGATAACGAAAAAGAAATGAAAAGATGAATTTTGAAAATTGGGAATATGGCGTGATTCCAACTGTTTTTATATGTGTTTTATTACCCCTATTTCTTTATTATTCATACTGGCTGTTTATTTCCGGAATTATCGGGCTGCATCGAATGGAAGAAAGCACGAGATGGAAATGTTGCATTGGAGAGATTAAAAACGCTGAAATAACATACATGTCATTTTCTGACGATTACCGCTTTACGCTAAAAAAAACATATAGATATGTTGTAGATGACGTGGAATTTGAATCAAATCAAACCTATGCCAGCGATTATCTGTTTGAGAAAGAGCATAAAAGTCTGGATCAATTTCCAAAAATCGATGAAATCTTTTTAAAAAGTAATCAATTCATTCAGACTGAAAAAGAAAAAGAAATCCAAACAGGAAGAAAAGTGACGATCTATTACGATAAAAACAATCCAAAAAGATCCTGCCTGATCAATAAAATCAACAGTCAGATTTATTTGCCAATATGTATGGGATTATTTTTTGGACTGGTACTAACGATTTTTGCTTTGAAACTAATCGGTAATTTAACGGAATGAAAAAATCATATAACTGGAACTAAAAGTTGAAAAACGAAATAATTATTTATGAAAGACTTTAATCCTGATGAATTTCCCAGAAACTTAAATGATCAGGAAATTGAAATCTTATCCCAACTGGTTATTAAAAATCCAATATCAGATTTGTGGAAACAAATTGCCAGTAAACTCACTTCTGAACAAAAAGTAAGAATCAATAAAAAAATTGAAAGTAAAAAATATCCTGAATCAGAAAAATTACCTTCATATAATAAAAAAGAAGTGAATGATGAGCAATGGGAAAGGTTAGTTAAAGAAAAAGAATATGAAAAATTTCAAGGAAATTTGGTGAAGTTTGGATTATGGACAGAAGAATTTGATAAATAAGAGAAATATGGGAGGCTACCGTACTAAAAAAACCAGCTGGTAGCTGCTACAACATTACCTACAAGGGACATTGAGAATCGAGAATTCAAGACAGCATCAAATATGAAATACGAAAATAAACCATTTCCTTTAATAGAAGATATTTTCGAGATAAGTAGTCCGAATGAAAAATATGTTTTTACACCTCTTGTGTCAATTACTTTTACAAATCATTCTGTTCTGAACAATAATTCATTTCATTTTATTTCAGTCTGGGATACTGGAAGTTATATCGAAGACTATTTCGATGATAATAGGCCTGACCCCAGAGTGATCCGCTTTAAATATAAAAATAATAAATATTCCTATTTATCAAATTTGAATTTTCCGTTTATCAGCGAATTAAAAAAAGCTTACCAAATCATTGAAAATAATTTTATTGAGAATTTAGATTACTACTTAACACCGAAAAGCAATAAGGAATTCGCAGACACATTGTCAAAAGGCTGTGAATTAGTGCACTCTGCAAACAAGGATTTTGACAAAGTGGAATCTGGCTATTATTTCGAAAAAATCACAAAGTACCTTTATACCAAAAAGAAATTCGAAAAATTCAACAATATAAATTCAGACTTTACTTATTCTGAAACATTTATCGGATTGACAACAACAAAAGAAGAAGTTATAAGGGAATTTCATTTTGATGGAAAAGATAAAAGCGAAATTATAAAAAACATACTTGCCAGACCGAATTGGATCCAGGAACCGGAAAAATTAAATTATGAAAATATGATTTTTATTGGAAGTGTTTCTGAAAGTGATTTTACTAACGGGACAGCCGAATTATATTTGTTTTGGGACAAAGAAAACGATTTTGTATATCAAATTTCACAATGGACATAATCTCCAGAAGTAAGAGCCATTACAACTGATCTGGGCAATTGTCTTATAGGAAAGTTATTGAATAAAAATTAAACTGACAGGCTTTTATACTTTGGATTGCAGCAAAACATTAGAATGGTCCTGCCCTAGCCCCGATAGCAGTGGAAATCCTTTTGTGCCGGGGTTCGGCACAAAAGATTGGAACGTATAGCGGGAAAAAGCTCCAAAAAATAAAACTATCTACAATTCACTAAATACAAAGTACAAACAAAGTATAAGTACAACCCCGGACAAGCAACGCAATACCGCCCAACCCGCTCCGGCACCCCTTTAAAAAAAAACACAGCAATAATTCAATTCAAAAAATAAAATAAAAAACTCCCATACAACCAAAAATTACCAAAAGGACCACCGTAATTCCCAAAACCAAATCAAAGACCCAAAACACACAGCCAAAAACACCCAGCCCCTATGACCCGCAGAACCCTTATAAGGAACCCCAAAGCGGCCCCAAAGACATAACGGTGAAGGACATAGAAAAGGACCTTATAGAGAATGACCCATCGGAGGGGTCCCAAACGGGTATTGATATTCACAAGAGCGACAAAGCTGAAAATGATTCCTTTGAGATAATTGAACCAAATCAGGATAATCCAGTCAACAGGGAATTCGAAATTGGGAACCTTGGCAACCAAGAGCTTAAAGAAGATGAAATTACCAGAGATGAATCGCGTAATGGATCAGCTGGCATTATTAAACCTTCCCAGCGAAAATTTTAATGTATTGATCCTCAAAAAAAAATAAAAAAGGTACCGACAGATTTGCTGGCATTTTCCTGCTCTGCTAATCCTAAATTAATGTCAGGATTCTCAAAAAAAAGCATCTCTTATGAAAACGAGATGCCGGTAATCTTGTCACATGTGGACAAAAAGCGCTCTTGCAATAAAACATCATCAGCCTTCGGATTGCAACTTACCGGCTTTTTATGATAAAAATAATTTCCGCTTACCTTCACTTCTTCATCACTGCTTCCTGCAAGCCATACCTGAGTTTGATATCCCTTATTTAAATCCTCAGGCGCACCTCTGCCACCCATTTTGGTCGGAACCCAACCCGGATTCAAAGCATTGACATAAACATCCGGCCATTTTCTGGCAACTGCCTTGCAAAGTAGCAGAACATGTAATTTTGTATCGGAATAAGTTATATTGCCTATTACTTTGTCAAAATATTCCAGTTTTGCATGCCCGCTTTCATGCATGTCAGAGCTTATATAAATTAGCCTTTTAGGCTTTTTGATCAGGCAGGTTAAAATATATGGGGCCAGGGTATTTACTGCAAGAAGCTCAGGCGCCGGGGAATTATAAACACCCGCATTATGAATAACAGCATCAAAGCTTCCTAAAGCATTCACTTTTTCTGCCAGCTGTATTGTATCCTCTATATTAGCCAGGTCTCCTATAAGAACTGTTTGTGCATCAGGCGTTTTAGACAGTGCCTCTCTGCCTCGCTCTTTATTTCTCGCATGAAGGACTACCTGATGACCTTGGGCGATTAATGCGCCAGCTGCCAACAGCCCGAGACCATCTGCCGAGCCGGTGATAAATATTCTTGCCATTTAAAATTTAGTTTCTCAATTATTTACTGATTATCGTGTGGCAGCCTTCCACTATCGTCATTATGGCTTCTGCATATTATAAACTTACAAAAAAACCTTCAAAATCAAATGACTTTGCAGGTTTAATTAGCGTGAGCTCCCAGGAGATGAAGTTAATAGATATTTGATAAAAACAGCGCGGCAATAAAAATAAAACTACTAATTTTGCTTTTTCACAGTAGATTTAAAGCTGCCGCTGGTTTGAGAGGACATGAGATATGAAAAAGTTTGACATAAAAAAAATTGACCCCGACAGCTGGATGGTTTCCCATAATGAACTGCCAAAATTTACCTGCCGCTTTGAAGACAGGAAATTCAATTACAGCCGCACTATCACAGGGCTTTCAGATCCCACAGGCGACCCAAAAGAAATCCAGCTGCTCCAGAAAATGGAACAGTGGCTCAAGGGATATCATAAAGACAAAATAGACTAAAAGTTACGGCATACTTAAAAATGTGCCTCTGACCGCCACTTCGGGCAGTAAGCAAACAGTAGTATAAATAATCCTTTTGGGTTAAATAAAGAATGTATTCATGTCAAAAAAAACAGAAATCAATACCGATAGATGGAGTATTTTTAAACCTCTTTTTACTCCAATAGAGGTTCCTGCCAAGACTATACTGCTGGAAGAAGGCAGCATTTCAAAAACCATGTTTTTTATTGAAAAAGGGTGTTTGAGAACCTGGATAAACAATAACGGTAAAGACATAACAACACAGTTTTTTTTTGAAGGGGGCGGTGTTTCTTCCATTGAAAGCTTTATGACAGGCAAACCCAGCCTGTATACTATTGAAAGCATTGAGCCCTGTGTTATACAAACCATTACGCAAAAAGATTTTCAGGATACGCTCAAAAATTCACCAGAACTAAAAGATAATATAGTGGAGCATTTGTATATGAGGCTTCTAAAAAATCAGCAGGTTTTCTTTTCCTATCTAAAAAATACTCCTCAGAAGCGGTATGAAGAACTGCTGGCGCAACATCCCGAAATCATACAACGCATCCCACAGCATTACATAGCATCCTATTTAGGCATCACTTCTGTATCGCTCAGCAGGATTCGCAACAGGCGATAAAAAGATCTTTCTTAACAATTGTTATCGATAGCCTGCCGAGTGTTTTGCCAATTTTGTGGTTTAATCACCATACAGGGAAATTGCAAGGTTATGATACACGTATTTAAAACATCAGTCAAAAATAGGACACAAATCAAAAAATTAAAGCCTGTTCTCGATTCAAACTTCCAGGACATAAAGTGGAATTTTGACCTTGAGGATTGCGATAAAATTTTGCGTATTGAAAGTAAAAAAAACATAGGCAAAAAAGTAATCAATCTTCTCAAGAGATATCATTTTGATTGTATTGAACTGGAGTAATCCAGCTTTAATTCATCCTAGCAAGATTTTACATTGTCTGTATTTCTTAACAATTGTTATCGTCCCAATACCTCTTACTCCAGCATCTTTGCCTTGTAAATAATAAACAATTCAAAAAAATGAGAGTAGTTATTGTGTTCAATCACCCCTATGAAAAAAGTTACTGTAGCGCCATTTTAGAAGCAGTTACCACAGGACTTCAAAAAGGGAAGCATCATGTAGATCTTATCCATCTGGATAATGATAATTTCAATCCGGTAATGTCCAAAGAAGACCTGAAAGCCTTTATGGACCATGCTCCGATTGACCCTCAGGTTATAGATTATAATAATCGGTTAAAAAACGCAGATCATTTGATTTTCATTTTTCCCATTTGGTGGGATCTGATGCCGGCCATGACCAAAGGATTTATCGACAGGGTTCTCTCCCCCGGCATAGTCTATGACCATCATCCCAGAGGTTTTGGGCTTATACCGCTATTGAAAAATTTAAAAGGCGTAACTATCATCACCACAATGAATAAACCCAAGATAATGTACTGGCTGCTAATCGGGAATTTAATTAGAAAAGCAATGCTTAGAAGTGTTTTCAAAACTATGGGATATAAGAATTTAAACTGGATTAGCCATAACATGGTAAAATCAGTTACTCAGGAAAAAAGAGTAAAATGGTTATATGATTTAGAAAAAAGATTTACTGATTTTAGATAGACGTTAATAGCAATACAAATAAACTTTAAAAAACCGATAAGCTCTATGCTCTGGATTATAGCAAAACAAGCGTGATACCCCGCGGCAGCCCTAGCCCCGATAGAAGTGGAAATCCTTTTGTGCCGGTGTTCGGCACAAAAGATTGCAACGGATAGCGGGAAAAAGCTCCTAAAAAACATCAAAAGGAGAAAAACTATATTTTTTGCAACATCAAGATAAAGATACCAAATGATGGGAATAGCTATTAGGAGAATTCATATGCAGAAATATAATGATTCTCCTTTTAGCCCCCACTAATCTAACCGCATTTTAAAATTGCGGCAAGTTTATAAAGCCCATATGAGCAGCCTCGAACTAAACCAAAAGAAACTTTTTATTTCCTTCAACAGCCCCAACAAGATTCATCGACAGCACCTCTTCAAGCAATGATTTGAGCCTCTCAAAACAGCTGGGCTTCACCGCGTAGAAGGTAGCGCCGAGTTTTAAAGCCCTCTGGACATTCTCCGGATCACTGCTGGTGGAAAGCATCACAAAATGTTCACTTCTTTAAGGCTTCCCCGAAGACTTCTAATTTCCTGAAGGCATTCCAGGCCTGTTTTGCCGGGCATATTGATATCCAGGAAAACAAATTCGGGAAGTTCCGTAATGGAAAGTGCAAGCAGGCTGTCCATGAGATGCATGCCGTCGGGGGCCTGTCTTAGGATAACATCGGGATCAATTTCGCTCACCGCATCATTATCCCCCATCTTATAAAAACCAGCCCGCCGAGTTAAGGAAAAAAGCTATCGAAATAGACAATGCCCTGCTTCAGGACGGCATGGAAGAAGGAATTGCCATAGTAACCGGTCTTAAACATAAAATCCAACCATTTTCTAAGTACACATGTAGATGACTATTTAAATGAAGTTTGGTAGCACAAAGATCACAGAATAATTGAGTCTGGGGAATGGCGATTTTTCGCTTTATGATGGACGATTTTCCCTTAACAGTTTAAACTGCCGCTTGTAAATCTCTTTTATGCTGCTGTAATTCATTAAATATCGGCATATAATTAGTGCCCCATTTTTCCATGTGCGAAATTAATGGTAATAAAGTTTTACCCAGATCAGTCAGGAAATATTCAACTTTAGGAGGCAGTACCGGGTATATTGTTTTTCTTACCACACCATGATCTTCTAATTCTCTTAGCTGAAGATTCAAAACACGTTTGGTAGCATCAGGATGGCATCTGTGTATTTCACTCGGTCTTCTTACACCTTTAGATATAGAATCGATAAGACAGGGTTTCCACTTCCCTCCTATTATTTCAAGTGTTATACTCATTCCGCAGTCAAAATCTTTTGGAATCTTTTTTTCGTACATAGCAGCTATATTTTTTATAGGTACAAAAATAAGTATATAATCAATACGGGCTCTATAACCTTATATGGATAATATTATCCCCATACGAACCTTTTATCCATTATTGCATCACTACAACGGTCAAGATAACTTTGCCGAATAATTTTTAAAAATATAAAAAATGGAACTTTCAAACAGAGAAAAAGCTGCTGCAATTCAAAACAGTATCGAAACCGAAACTTTAGGACAAATAGGCCTAATTAATCCTAAATCATACAAACAGCACAATATTAATGTAGCCGACGGTTTTGATGCAATTATGGCCCTGCACGATTTAATGCCGATGGAAAAAGTTTACACCAATGTGGTAAGAGCTTTTCAGGATGGCGATATCGGATTTGTGCATGTCGATTATTATTTATTTGAACCAACGGTCGCTTTTGATATTCACCGATTCGAAAATGGTGTGAGTGTAGAGCATTGGGATAATTTACAGACGAATCCTAAAAAAGTAAACAAGAGCGGAAGAACAATGACAGATGGTAAAACAAAAGCTATTGATCATCATTTAACAGATGCTAACAAAGAACTAGCTTCATCTTTTGTTTCAGAAGTTTTGGTAGGGAAAAAATTTAATGAAGCTTCAAAATATTTTGACGGCGACATCCTTATTCAGCATAATCCTGATATGGGAGACGGTGTCTCGGAGTTTTTTAGTGTTTTGAAACAATGGGAAAATAATGACAAAGCACAAGTTTACACGGCTGTACATAAAGTTTTGGGAGAAGGAAACTTTGTTTTGGTTTTAAGTGAAGGTTACGTTAGAAAAACACATTCGGCTTTTTATGATTTGTACCGAATTGAAAATAATAAAATCATAGAGCATTGGGATGTTATTGAAGAAATTCCATCTTTAGAGAATCAGAAGAACACAAACGGAAAATTCTAACCGATTCATTTTAAATGTCATGAAGCTTTTTGCTAAATATGTCAATACCTTTTTTGTGGTTACAGCAATGACACTGATAATGGCAGTTTGCGTACTCATTTTAAATAATGGATATGAAAAAGAAGGATGGATTTTTACATTTTTTCAATCCTGGCTCATTATGCTGCCCATTGCTTATGTTAGTGCCCTGATCATTATCCCTTTGGCTAATAAACTGACGCTATATATTTTTAGAGCGTAATTGGGAATTTATTTTCATTTTAAGAGGCTGTCCGAAAAGTAATTTCGGGCAGTTTTTTTTGTTTTTAAGATTGATTTTTTTTCTTATACTTAAATACTAAAATCAATGATTATGCAGCCAAAAGATATTGAAATCAAAAAAAGACAGCAAATTGAGTGGATATGAAAACAAAAACTAGAGAAAAAGTTAAGCTACATTCTTGTAATTATTTAGCTTCTTAAATTTTTCAATGGTTTTTATAATCCAAAGCCTAATGCCTTGTTTTTTTATTGTCCCAAATTTCTCTAGAAATAATTTACTGCCTTAAACCAATTCAGTTTTTAAAAGTTCCCATCAATCCCCGACAGGATATCCAAACCAAATTACTAAAGCCACTGGAGACAGATAAACTGCATATAATCAGCCAAAAGGCGCCAATTGAAGACAATTGGCGCCTTTTTTCAATTACGCTATCAGGCAAGGTAGCTTTGGATTTTTTACATTTATTTTCTCTCTGCAAAAAGAGACTTTAAAAACTTAAACAAAACGATTAATTAAACTTAGCTCTAAACTTTAAGGGTGTTTCGTTTGTTTTGTTTTTGAACAATTTACTAAAGCTCTGAAGGTGTTCGAATCCCAGCTCATACGCAATTTCACTAATTGACAAACTAGTAGTAGAAAGTTTTTCTTTCGCTTTTTCTATGAGCTTATTGTGAATATGCTGCTGCGTATTCTGACCAGTATGAAGCTTCAGTAAATTGCTTAAATAATCTGAAGAAACATTCATATTATCAGCAACAGTCTGGACAGAAAGAAGATTTCTTTCGTCACGGTTTTTATCATCAAAATAATTATTCAAAAATTCTTCAACTTTTGATAGTATTTGATGACTGCTGATTTTTCTTGTAAGAAATTGGCGATTGTAATATCTGTCGCAATATTTGAGCAGCAATTCTATCTGCGCAATTATTAAATCCTGCGTAAATCTATCAATGTTGATGTGGTATTCTTCTCTTATATTTTGAAAAATATTTACAATGATATTTTCCTCTTTTTCAGAAAGAAATAGTGCTTCATTAATTGAATAATCAAAAAACGTGTAGTTCTTAATATTTTTTGCCAGTGGTGAATTCCATAAAAAATCAGGGTGAATTTGCAATAAATACCCCGCGCCTTTATGTAATGAATCAGGATCCTGCTCCAGTCGCAAAACCTGCCCCGGTGCTATAAATGACATTATACCTTCGTCAAAATCGTAAATCTGCTGACCATAATAGAGTTTGGCTCCAATATCGCGTTTTAAAGCAATAGAATAAAAATCCATCACAATGTTTGTCGTTTTTTCATCATCAGGGAATTTTACCTGTGCATAATCGACCAGACTTATTAAAGGATGTTCCGGCTTAGGAAGTCCTCTAAAACGATGATAATCTGTGATGTTTTTTATTCTAATTACTTCCATAGTTACAAAATTACATTTTTTTGACACTAGAAATTCAGATGAATTCTTTTAAAAGTATATTCAAAAATTATTATACGAATATGCTATTTGATTTTTTATTCCTCTTTGCTCTGCATCAAAAGACCAAACCAGTCTTCTAAATGCCAGGTATGGGTAAGTTTGCCATTTTTCAAATAATGAAATTCATGCAGTGCTATTGTTACTTTCTTATTCGTTGGAGGGATTCCCATAATTTCCTTTACATGCGTAAATTGCATTGAGGCTCTTACAGCTGCACGCTCGTGGCTGCCAAATATCTCATGAATTACGATTTCTATATCAGGACATAATTCGAACAAAAATTTCATAATTGCCTGCAGTCCTTTTGGGTTATCTTCTTGATGTGGTGCGAGTGGAATATCTTTCCAGTCGGGCATGCAGACTTCGTCTAATACTTCTGGCTTTTTAAGTTTCCATGCTGCATAAAACCTTTCAATGGTATCTATTTCCTGTTTCGAAAGAGCTTTGACTACTCCTTTATCTTCTTTTTCCATTTTATATTCTTTTAATTGTATGTAACATTCAGCTTATCAACTATGATCAAATATTTTTAAGTCTAATTATAGATTTGAACCTCCTGAAATTTCTATTCGCTGAGCATTAATCCACCCGCTGGCATCACTGCATAAAAAGGCTACCACTCCCCCAATGTCCTCGGGGAGTCCAACTCTTCCAAGAGCAGTTTGCGAAGCCAGGTATTGGTTCATTTCTACATTGTCACGTACCGCACCGCCCATAATATCTGTTTCGATAGCACCCGGAGCAATAACATTTACTCTTATGTTTCTTGCACCAAGTTCTTTTGCCTGATATTTTGTCAATGTCTCCATTGCTCCTTTTAGTGCTGCATAAGCTGCAAATCCCGGCGTGGCAAAACGGGTTAGTCCTGAAGAAACATTTACAATTCCTCCGTAAGCTCTTAGTAATGGCAATAATTTTTGTGTAAGGAAAAATGGACCTCTAAGATGTACATTTTCCATTTCTGTAAATTGAGCTTCATTGATAGCATCAAAATTTGCATAGTGAATAAACCCTGCATTATTGATCAAAAAATCAATTCCATCTGAGTGGAAGTAACTGGTTATTTGGTCTCCAAGATTTTTTCTAAACATATCAAAACTGGAACAATCTGAGACGTCTAGTTTTATAGCAACCGCCTTTTGTCCGATATCATGAATTTGTTTTACAACATTTTCTGCTATTTCTTTTTGAGTGTTATAGGTTAAAACTATATCCAATCCGTTTTTGGCAAGATTGATCGCCATATCTTTTCCAAGACCGCGGCTCCCTCCTGTTACTACTGCAATTTTACTTTGCGATGACATAATGATTATTTTAGTATTATTATGTTGCAAATTTGCTCAGACACAGGAAAGAAAATTTAGCCAAAACCATAATTTAAGTAGCCAAAACTGGTAAAATGGAATAGCCGACAACTTTAGTGGCAAGAACGACATTCAAATAATGATGGTGAGCTTATTCCTTGAAGCATTTCCAACAACCCAGATAACTTACAAAATTCAGTTTTTAAAAAATCTCGTCAATCCCCGAAAGGACATCCAAACCAAATTCATAAAGCCAATGGAAGACAGCTACTACCAGTAGTAAGCCAATCTCTTTAAATCTTCCATAAATTTTGTTGAAATTTGTCCCGTAGAGGTCACAAACAAGCCAAATGGCGCCAATTGGCGCCATTTTTATTTAAAAAAACTATTTAGCATTATATTAGATCATTTTTTTATTTCTTCGTAAAACCTTTTCTTGTCATTTCTCCCCAGCCTTTAGTTCCCATGATTTTTTCTTTATAACCAATTAAGGCGGCATAAACTGTTAGTGGATGAAAATAGATAGGTTCTATGAGAGCAGCAATCAAAAGTTTAAAAAAATCGGTTTGTTTTGGGTATTTGTGATAAGAATACTCTTCACTATAAAGTGCTATAACCGAAAACATAACAGCAAAAAAATAAACAAAAAGAACCAGCAATACGAAAAAATGCCAGTTGAGTAAGCCCATTACAATAAATACAAATGTTATTACAAGGCCAATAAATTCTATACCGGGAGCTAGGAATTCAAACAATGTCCAATAAGGCACACTAATCATACCCAACAATTTGTACTTCGGATTCAGAAACATTTTTTTGTGCAGACTAAGTGTTTCAATTGTCCCTCTCATCCAGCGGCTGCGCTGTTTCTTAAATATTTTAAAATCTTCAGGTGCTTCTGTCCAGCAAAGCGGATCCGGTATGTAACTAACACAGTAGGGTATTTTATTTTCCAGCATATAACGGCGCATTCTCACCACCAGTTCCATATCTTCACCAACTGTTTTTGTGTTATAACCACCAGCCAGTAAAGCGATCTCTTTGTCAAAAGCGCCAAATGCACCACTTATAAGCAATAAGCCATCCAGCCTGCTCCATGCCATTCTGCCTAAAAGAAACGCTCTCAAATATTCTAACACTTGTATTCTCGGGAGCATCTTATCTGGAATATTTACCTCAACCAAACGACCGTTTTTAATAACACACTGGTTTGCTATCCTGACTACGCCACCAGTAGCGATAATACGTTTACCGTAAGATTCCAGAAAAGGTTTCGCCAGCTTGAGTAACGAATCTTTGTCCAGTATACAATCAACATCAATACAAACCACATAAGGATTCTGGGCGATATTAAGTCCGACATTTAGTGCATCGGCTTTACCTCCATTTTCCTTATCAACTACGATTAGTTTTTTGAAAGCAGCATTTCTGGAACTATAAATTCCCCTAATTTTTTTTGTTTCTATTTTTGGATGAATAGCAAGTTCTGTCAGGACAAGATCGTACTTTTTAATCAGGATTTCCATAGAATTGTCCTTGCTTCCGTCGTTGACCACAATAACCTGGTAATTATTGTAATTAAGGGAAAGTAGTGATTTTACATTTTCTTCAATTGTAAAACCTTCATTGTAAGCAGGAGCTATTAGAGAGAGGCTTGGCGCAAATTCACTTGTCAGAAGCACATCATAATCAACAAAACTATTCTTTTTAAGATATTCCCTAAGTTCTCTGGTAGATAAGTGAGCCAGTAAAAGATAAGAAGACATAATCAGTACTGCATAACCAATTATAAGGATCAGATATTCCTCAAAAAACAGTGCTAATTCAGTAGTAAAAAAAGTCATTCTTTATTCTATTAAACAGTTAATTGCTGAAGTACATTTTGCGCTTCGTACTTTATTAATGTATTGGGTGCATTAGCAACCAGCTTTGTCAGGTAAGGAATTTTTTGTGTTAGTTTAAGCTCCTTAATAAGTTTTAAGCCCAGTGCAATTACGGTTGTATTTTGAGATTCAAGTAATAACTCAACCCCTTTAATATCGCCAATATCGTGCTTTTTGAAAGCATGTATGATATTGATCTGAGTCCAGTCATCAATTGGATCTGGATGCTCTGTGAGATACGGCAGGCTTTTTGTACCTCCAAGCTTTATAGCAGCATTCACGGCTGTGATTTTTAAAATTTTATTTCCGCCTTTAGAAGCTTTAACGATACTATCAAAAGCATCAGTACAATTTATTTCTGATAATTCTGTAATTCCTTTGCATTTTACTTCCCACCTCAGGCTCCTGAGTTTTTTGAAGGAATCTTTTATCAATCCTGAATCTTTGTAAAACTGCTCTAACTTTTCGGCATAATTTCCTTCGTAATTTTTATGAAGATTCATAATCGAATCGATCATAACTTCCCTGAAAAAGGAATTACGAAAGGGTTTATTAAAATTTTCCTCCTTATTAACTTCTGAAAAGGACATGTCCTGAAAAACCACCGAAAACATTAATTTTTCAATAATGATAATATATTCCGTAAGGCGTCTGTTTCTTCTTATCTTCCTGCTTCGGCTGCTTATTATTATTAAATATAGAATAAATGATGTTAGTATAAACAGGCCTATGGACAGAATTAAAAAAGGTTCTACCCAGGTTCCGCTCTTATAAAGTTCCCATAGTTTCGTCATATCAGAAGCGTTTCGTTAGAATTACCTGAACATTGAATCTATTTCTGTAGGCATCAGGCAGATACTCTTCGTACTCGTAAAGAAAGACAGGTCTGATAAAAAAGGAATTACCAAGACGGCGTTGGTATTGTATACCTGCTCTGTATGACCTTAAAGGTTGCGTCAGGTTATTGTAAAGATAAAGATATGGGACATTTCCATATTGCAGTTCAAACCTTATGATGCTTTCTTTTTCTTCATTTGTG
>Ga0247738_10000351_pt1 | contig 18384 bp, 19 predicted proteins | sample UWRJL013104B2_FD_180936 | JGI IMG/M metagenome (GOLD analysis project Ga0247738, IMG submission 180936) | Plant litter microbial communities from Arlington Agricultural Research Station in Wisconsin, United States - UWRJ-L013-104B-2 | ecosystem: Environmental > Terrestrial > Plant litter >...
CCGGATGATCCCATAATTTGGTCTTTGGTATAATGTAAGGACAGAATGTTAAATAATAAAAAAAGGCATAAAAAAATATGGTAATTAGTCCATTTTTTTGGTTGCATGTTCTAATTTGGAACAACTTTCCTTTTTGCGAATTTTCTCTCTTTTTATTTTTAGAGTTAATTTTAGATTCCCGTATTTAACATAAAATCTAACATTATGAGGAGATTATCAAAAAAAACAGTCAGGTTTTTATTATTAGTGAGCTTATTCACTGTAAATCTAGTCTCTTTTACTTCATAAATACCGATTGTAAAATAATGTAGATCAACCTTTTTCTTGATCTCGTTTTATACCTACTTTAATTATGAGCTTATTAAAAAAAGTTTTTATTTCGTTATGTACTCTACTGTTTGTACAAGTTTCAAGAGCGCAGTTGGATCCTCCTTACACGGTCGGATTTATTCCGGCTTCTATATCTGAAGGAGACGTTGCTTTTCCTATATATGAAAAATGGCATTTAAGCGGTCAGGCCGATGTACAATTAGTGACGCAAGGATCTTATGATACCAAGAATCCTTTTGAATATACACAGCGTGTTGTGGTACGGCCCTGGCTTATTTACTCCGGCTTTAAAAATATTAAGTTATGGCTTGGATATGCACACAATCAAAAGTATGCAGTAGAAGAAATGGGTAATTATGAGACTTTAGAAAACAGATTAATCATAATGGGTACATTTTCGCAGAATATGCCCAGAGGGAATATTTTTGAGCAGGTTCGTTTTGAGACTAAATTCTTTGATGACCGCAACGGGGTTCATCAAACTGTACCGAGAATCAGGATGAGGTTTGGCGTAAACCATTTTCTACCTCAAAGTAAGAGCAAACCGCTTTTTCTAGCTCCCAACATCGGCTATTATGCAGAGTTAATGCTAAAGTTTGCTTCTAAAGATTATGCAAAAGAGAATTTTGATATTTTTAGGCTGTCAGTTTATTATACGGCAGGAATTACTCCAAATATCCATTTTTTAGCAGGAGTCATTGGACAGATGCAACTTCGCACAAATGGAACTCAATTCGATATTTATTACGGTCCAATGTTATCACTTAAATACACTATTAAACCTAAGGAACGGGAAACTTTTGACAGTGTTGATGGTGGAGCAGATTAAAATTAAACTTAAAGAAGTAAACGACCTGAACTCTATGTGGCAAAGACGTTTAAACAGCAATCCTTAAGAGTTACGATTATTCCGCAAATTTTTAAGTTAATTTTATAACACTCAAATAATTAAAATGAAATTTATGAAAACAACTTCCTATTTTTAAGATTTTAGTTTGAGGTTTATGAAAGTAAAGGAGTTCTTTTTTTGAATATCATCTAATCCTTATATTAGTAAATAAAAAAGGCGCCAATTTTCTTTAATTGGCGCCTTTGGGCTATGGTAACCATAAAGGAAAGATTTCACATCATTTTATGGAGGACTTGAAGAGATTGGCCTACAACTGGTAGTCTATACCCGCTAGCGCAGATTTGCAATCTGTGCCCACATAGAAGAGTAAATACAAAAGTTAAGCATTTAAAATAAGTATAACAAAACAACATCTAAATCATTTTCTAATCCTGAATAATTCCTTGCCGAACTAAAATAATAATCTTCAGCCGGACTAACAGTTTTATCTTTTACGGGATTATTATGGATGTAATCTATTTTTTGTTTAATAAATTTATTGCTGTAAATATGTTCCGCATGATAACCATTTTGCCAAACTTTATAATTCTGATCCCTTTTTAAATGCTCACATGACTTTTGAAAATATTCCAGCATCCATTCTCTTCTGCTTTAAGGTTCATTTATTATAGTCTGTATCATTTTTTTTGATGTAAATTTTTTAAAATCTCTAATAATATCAGATAATATAAAACCATTCGTCCCTTTGCAGAGTAAATGAATATGGCTGCTCATAATGCAATAGGCATAAATTTCTAAACCTTTATTTTCCTGACAATATTTTAAAGCATTTATTAAAACATTTTTTTGATTTAGTCTGGTAAATATATCTATCCATCCTACAGTAGTTATAGTTAAGAAATACGCTTCCTCAGTTGTTGTTGTTGTTGTTGTTGTTGTTGTTGTTGTTGTTGTTGTTGTTGTTGTTGTTGTTGTTGTTGTTGTTGTTGTTGTTGTTGTTGTTGTTGTTGTTGTTGCTTTGTACTTTGTCGACATGTGTTTTTTCCTACAAAAATAAAAAGTATAGTGGAAAGTTTTACTTTTTATTTATGGGTTTTTGAAGGAATTACTTTGCGGGCACAGATTGCAAATCTGCGATATCTTTGCGGAAATATATCCGTGCTAACGTTTTTTTTACAAAGAGAACTAACCAAACCAATCTTTACGTGCACGGATTGCAAATCCGCGCTATCGTTGCTGAGATAAATCTGCGCGATCGGATTAATAAATTGGTAGCTAGATTAAGATAATATTTTTAGATTTGTTGTCATTAACTTAAGTAAAATGTTATATTATGAAGGATAATAATAATGACTGGTCTGTAAGCCTCAGAAAAAAATATCCTATAGTTTCAACGGAAGAGTGGAAACTGCTGGATCAGATGACTGTGCTAAAAAAAATTAATAAAGGTGAAAGCTTTTTATCGTATGGTAGAATTGCCCGCTATGCTGCATTCGTAATTTCAGGCAAATTTGCATTCTCCATTTTTGATGATGAGGGAAATGAAAAAATCATTAGGTTTGCCTTTGCAGATGATTTTTTAGCAAACTGTGAAAGTTATTACCAAAAAAAAGGTTCAGCTATAACTATAACGGCTCTAGAAGATTCGGTAATAAGACGTATAAACATTAAAACATTAAGTCCTCTCTATGATTTGCATATGAGCCTGTCACGCGTAAATCTTCAGATCTTTCAGGAAATTGCAGAAAAAGACTTAGAACACCAATATATTTTATCATTAAAGAGCCCTGTAAAACGCTACAAATTCCTTCTAAAGCATAGACCTGCTATTATTAGAAAAATATCAATTACAAGCATAGCTAAATACTTATATGTTAGTCGGGAAGCACTCAGCAGGGCAAGGATAAGTTTGGTCAAAAAACAAGTGTTTTGTGATTGAAATCACGTTGTGTAAACAGGTTGAAAAATATCTTTGCTAAAAAAAGATGAAGCAAAATATTATTTTACTGCATGGGCTATTTGGTAGTTTAAGTAACTGGAAACATGTCATAAATAACTTTAATGATACGTTTATTATTCATACACCTGAAATACCAATATATGATGATCATAACGAAAATATTTTGGATTTCCTTGTTAACGATCTTAAAAAGTACATCGATAGCAGAAACTTAAAGAACTTGGTTCTTGTCGGAAATTCTTTGGGAGGACATTTAGCAATACTCTATACAAACAGGTACCCTGAAAAAGTTATAAAACTAGTACTGACAGGAAGTTCTGGGCTTTACGAAAATTATTCTATAGGCAGTTTCCCAAGAAGACATGACTATTCGTACATTCAGCACCAAGTAGCAAACACTTTTTACGATTCAAAATGTGCAACAAAAGAACTTGTTGACGAAGTGTTCGAAATTTTATCTGACAATAAAAAATGTTTTAAGATTATTAAAACAGCAAAAATCACCCAAAGGTCTTATACTACTGATATACTTCCGGGAATTGATTTGCCCGTGCTTTTAATTTGGGGCATTGAGGACAGGATTACACCTAAAAGTGTAGCTGAAGAATTTAAGCTTCTGCTGCCTCATGCTAAACTAGTTTATCTTTCTGAATGCGGACATGCTCCGATGATGGAGAAACCTAATGAATTCAATAAAGCACTTATGGAATTTCTAAATTGTTGAAATTAAAGTTTGAAGGTAGCTTCTGCTTTAAAGCAAAAAAATTGTCGTATTCAAAATCTTTACTATATTATAAATATTGGCAAGTATAGTTTTGCAAGTATTAACTATAGCAACATTTTAATTTTTTTTGAGAGGTGAGAGAAATAAGAAAGGGTTGAAGTAAAGTGTATTTGGGCAATCTTTTAGCATCATTACGACGGAGATTTCTAAATAAATACAATAAAGAGCAAAGTGTTATACATCCAATTATTAAAAAAAAGAATTATTAATGTATGAAGATTTAATTTATACAATGACAGAAAAAGTTACTAGGACAGGAAGCATTACAGAAATGTTAAATTGGAAAAATGGATTTCCTACTTACGAGGAATTTCACGAAATCCTGATAAAAATTGAAAAGAAAACAATTGATCAAATAACAACGTAATCAAGCCAGCATACTATAAACCAAAAAAGAGACTCGAAGGTCTCTTTATAGAATTAATATATCTTTATAAACAATTATTTATTAATCAATTTTTCAAGCCTCACCATCATTTCATCTTTCTCTTTCAACATACGCTCGTATAACGCAATCTTTTCTTCATGAAGTTGAATCAATTTGTCAATTGGATTATTATTGAAAGTTGGGCTATAATTTATCAAACCTTGAGTATCGTGAAAAGTATTAGAAATAATATTTATGGCTTGCTCTTCATCAAAATTCTGAAAAGCTTCAACAGGAATTTTTAATACGGCAGAGATTTGTTTCAGCAGGTTGTCTTCAATTACATCTTTTTGCTCCAGCATAGAAATTTTCTTTTGGTTCCAGTCTTCGCCCAGATCATAAGCTAATGCTTCCTGCTTTATGTTAAGCATTTCTCTAAAACGTTTTAAGTTTCTTCCCGGATGTATTTTCTGTTCCATAACGAATATCAATTTTTCTAGAGGCTCAAAGATAAAGCCATTTGGATTAAAAATCCTTAATTTCAAAGATAAAAAAATATCCCATAAAACATCCTTTATCCAAATTTTAAAATACGATAGTGTGAAACTTCAACATCGATTTTTTTCGGTTATAATAGAAAAAAGACATAAAAAAAACATTTCGTAAGAAATGGGATTTTTTAGTTTGTGCCTATTGATGTCAAGTATAAATATCATTTCCTAATAGAGCGGCGCTGAGAAAAGCCTTGCCATAAATATCTTAGCGGAAGCGATCTGTCCTTCGACTGTTCCATTGCGTCATTGACATAGACAGGGATACCATGTTGAATTTAAAATAAAGACTGGCTCAATTCTTTAAATTAAGCCAGTCTTGATCTTGCAATAAATACTAATTACTAGTTACAGAATAACTATTACATGTAAAATTTGCGCCATTTCCGTTTGTTCCATAACAGGATGAGATTTCAAATCCATATTGTATGTCTCCAACAGTGACATTACCAAACCATCCCTTATTTTTTATCCAATTATAGATTGCTTTTGCATCTATTGTTCCGCTGTTGGTTTTTGTCGTGCGTAAAAATGAATAAACATTATTAGATCCATTGTTTCCGCGGAATACGTTCCAGGTGTGACCACCTATGCTTTGGTTTGTGTATACCGGAACAGAAGCACCAGTAGATGAATAATTATAAGAAATTGGTTTTACATTTCCTGAACCGTCCGAATTTCCTGTGTAGTTTAACCACAGCATTATTTCATTAGCTTTATTGCTATCCCAAAGATCATAAGCCGAAACCCATGCTCCACCACTTGGGGTAGTTGCATTAAAGCTGGTACTAAGAGTGTTGATTGTATTTAATGCTTTACCTACATATTTGGTTGAATTTGGGTATGATTTAATACCTGCAGTATTTGGATGGTTTGCCCAAATACCCCAATTACTGTAATTATTTGCCCATATGGATTGGCTTCCTGCACCAGAACCCCATATATTATTATAAACGGTATAACCGCCATTTGACCAACTGGCATATTGATCAGATGATGACCATGCAGCTTTAACTTCTGAGTCATTCTTTACCTCGCTTGTTTCGCACCCCATAAACATTAGGCTTAATACTACAAATAAAATTGTTTTTCTCATAAATTTTAATTTTTAAGGTTAAATAATTAGTTATACTAAGGTATTGATAATTAAATATTTATATTAATATTTATTAAAAATATGCATATTTTTAAGCCATAATCATAAATAAAGGATTTTAACGCATTAAAATTTAAAAATATTTTTTAGTTATGGTGAAAATGACTATATATAAAATAAAAAATTGAGAATAATATAATTTGTAAATAATAAAACAGACTTATTCTCATTATCGTAAGAATAAGTCTATTTTTTTTGTAACGAAAATAAATTGTATGTCAATGTGTTGTTATACTTTAATAACAACTTCGAGAAAGAGAATTAGTTTACTTTCCTAAATTTGCAACCCATATGTTTCCTGATTTTCCAGCACCCATTTCTACATAAGTATTACTCATCATAGCTTTACAATGGTCTTCGCTGTTTTTCCAGCCTATTACAACTTCGGAAGAAGTACTGTAATTGCGAGCAATCACTTCACCTACATATTTTCCGGTATAACCAACAGCAGCGGCTCTTTGTATAGGACTTGTCCCTTCAGGCGATATATGCGCGAAATAATTGCGTGCATTCATATCATTAGCATAATTGGTAGCTGTTTTTGTTAATAATGGATTGCTTACCAATGCAGGTACAGCAGGCATATCATCGGTACCACATTTACATCCCGTTGCTCTAAGTTTATTTATTTCAATCAAAACAGAATCAGTGACATCTGCTGTCTCATCAATGTGAGTATCATCATCACTACTACATGAGACAAATAATAAGGAGGTCAAAAGAATATAAAGAACACGTCTTGGAAACATAATAATTGAATTATTTAGAGGTATAAAGATATTTGTTTTATTGTTTTAAGATTTTCTAAAATTAAGGTTCTTTACTTTTATTATTGAAATTTTTTCTCAAAAAGATAAGCGGCAATTTAGTTCATAAAAAAAAGCTCCAAATTATTAATTTGGAGCTTTTTATTTGTGACCTCGACTGGACAAATTTCTATAAATTTTATAGAATATTTGAAGAGATTGGCTTATATGTCTTTGAATGGCACTTTTTTTAATTATCGCAGAACGAACCAATTTGCTTTAAATGCCTTTCAGTCTGGTATTTATTAAAGTTGTCCCATTTTGGCGCGGTACTTGTTTTTTGTCCGTACATAGCATCCAGGCAAATGTTGTTGTCCTTGTATTTGTCATGTAAAACAGCCAAAATTTTAAAGAAAAATTCATCCAGCATGATGATGGCTTCAAATTCTGATTGTAGTGTACTGTAATTAGGATCTGAAGGATTTAATAGCTGTAGTAAATCTAAAAGCTCTTTTTTTTCTTCTTCATTGATTTCAGTGGCATAACCCGTTTTTAAGGTTTTAAAGACCAGGTTATTCCAGGCTTTGCTGTCATGTCCCCATTGCACATCATGCAGGTTTAGGGAATGTTCGCAAATTAGAATAATAGAAAAAAGAACATCATTTAAATACTCCGCCGGGAATTCGTCAAAGCTTCTGAATTCGAAACCGCTCTGGTACATTTTTTCCTGATTAAAATCAAGTCCCACTTCCGAAAGCATTTCATATTCCATGTCGGCTTCAATCTGATCGCGCCACCAAATGTTTTCTTCTTTTGTAAATTTCAGCAGTTTTCTAAAATTGTCAACCTTATAGGTTAGAATTTTACCTTTTGGCATTGCTTTGTTATAGGTTCCAACACCAATGTAACGGGACATGGCATTTCGCATTGAACCCAAAGTGAATTTTTTGTCTAAACTGTATTTATCACTGATCACGCCCATAATATCAGGGCTTCCGAGCGTAGATATGAAAAAAGGCTCAAACCACTGTAATAGGTAAATGGCGTTAGCATGTGTTTTTTCAAAATCATTGTAATCCACAATTCTGCTGTCTTCTGTTAATGACGGTAAGGTGATATGAAAATGGTAAGTTCCGTTATTGAACAAAACCAGGTTTTCCTGATTGGTCATAAACATATTAAGGCCGTTGTTGTAATCCGGAAAATTTAATTTTCCGTTTAACACAGACGATTCGTTGATTTTATCCAAAAACAGTTTTTTGGTCGCTTTCAATTCTTTGCAGGAATCAGTAATGGTTCTGTTTTCAAAATATTTGGTTACAAATTCAATAGAATCACCATCAAAATGCACAGATCCCATTGTTTTGTTTCTTTGGGTAATCATACTCTGAATGTTGTATGGCTGATCTTCAAGGAAAAGTTCCATGATCGATTTGCCCAGATATTCCGGATTTTCAATCGGTTCTGCGATTGTCTCACCGGCTTCCGTATCGATTACTGCTTTTACCGGCGATAATGTCTTGTGCTGATAATTGATGTCGAGCTTTTCCAGCGAATGACTGTTCATCATTCGGCTTATTTTATAGCTTTCAGTCAGGTTAAAAGCTTTTTTCAGCATAGGAGCCAGGCTTTCCGGTTTATAGCACTTTCTGTAATCAATACTATATTTCTCAAAGCCAATTTTTTCTTGTATAAATTCACCAGAAACTATTAGGGGTTCTTCAAACTGCATGTAGGTTTCGTTTTCCAATCCTATTCCCCAATAATATTTTTTTGTCTGATTGTCTTTCATTTATACTTACTTTCTTTTTTAAGGTTATTTTAATTTATAAAGTCATTTTTATTCAGGAATATAAATTCAATCTGTTAAAACCAGAGACAGGAAACCTATAACGGATTAAGCATATTGTTGCCTCCATTATAAAAGTTTTCGTTTACTTTTAAAAATATAGGAATTTATATTTTAGATTTTTTGCAATTTTATCGACTGAAACATCAATTTAGAAGTAAAATTTTATAATAAGGTTATAAAATTACTTTCGTTATTAATCACTTTTGTATCAATAATTTAGGCAAGAGAATAGCTAAATCACAATTTTTGCTGTTCTTGTATTTTCTAAGTTGCAAAAGTAGTTTTTTATTATCGTATTTCCAAGTAGTTAACTCGTTGGTAATCAATATTTTTTTTTGAATATTTAACGATATGGCGAATTGCGTTTTTATTCGTGATAATAAAACACATATGAGGAATACAAATCATCATTCCACCAGTCTTTTCTCACCTCCGAAAAGTAATTGTAATTCAGTTTTCCTGCCTGTGACTGCAGCGGATATACTACAACGCCATTTTCGCGGTATGCTTTATGCAAATCAGTTTCCGGCACAACAGGAACAATATGTCCGGAAAGTCCTTTTTCTCTTCTTTTGGCGCAGATTATTCCAACTCCGCCATTGTTATTTACCTTCTGCTGAATTTCATCAACAGTAGAAATTCTTTCCCATCCAAAATTTGGTCCCCATTCTAAAAACCAGTCGTGTATGGCACTGGAATAGATACGGTCTACGGTTTGTTCAAAAACAGCTTCTACATCTTGTCCCTGTATAATTTTTTCAAGGGATTCGGGAGTCCACCAAACGGTTGGAACATATACTTTAGCGAAATAGCAATAATCATAAGAGTATACATTGCAATAGGTGTCTTCTACAGTTCTTTGATATCTAAGACTGTTTTCTACGTCAAGTTTATCGATTATTCGGGTAATACTTTCTTTTTTACTCGCTGTATCTGTCAGGTCCCTGTAAGGAATGGAAGAATCCATTAGCGGTTTTTCTTTCATTTCCATAGAATCCAGCCGCGATTGCAGATCTGGTAACAAATTGGCTTCCTTGATTTGAATATTCGATAGTGTATGACCATCTAAAGGTAACGATGCTAGTGTTACAGTATGTTTTTCCATCTTGACTGCTTAAAATTAATTGACCTGACGCTGTTAAATTGATTAATTATACAGCGAAATTTGGTTAGTCAGCGGGTAAATGTAAGGATTTTAAGTTGCTAAAGAGTTTTAGAAAAAGACAAATTACAGAAAATTGTGTGATTACTTTAATTGTTTTGTTCTTTTAAACACAAAAAAGCATACCATTTAGTACGCCTTTTGCTTTTAGAACTAATGATAGATTTCGTTAATCTTTTGGCTCTGTCTGGAATATTGCAATAATTTAATCTATTAGCAATTTAAGATACAAAATTAATAAGATTGCTTAAGGCCATTCCAGCCTGTTCGAATTAAAAATTGTTCCCAGGAAAGACTTTTGGGATTAATTTCTCTGCTCCATTGTAAATCCCGATTGTCGTTAAAATAACCATATTCAACAGCATATTCGGCCATTCCAATTATCTCATCCACTAAAGTTTCATTGAAACGAAATTCTGGAAAATGATTCAGAAATTCATTTCGGGTGTATGCCGAACTATATACAGCTTTCTTGCCTGTAACCTTTATAAAAGTATCGACTATTTCCTGAGGCGATAAAATATCACCAATCACTGGTAATGAGCTGCCTACATATTTATCTGCATTAGAAAAAATTTCTAAAACAGCTGGACCTGTGGCAGTAAGAGGGTCAACAAATGGTGCGCGAAAGTCTTTTGGTAAGTAAATTGGAAACACAAGCACATCGTCTTGGATAATAGGAGTGTAAAATTCCAGAAAGTTCGTGTAAAAAAAAGCCATATAAATGAACGAACTTTTAATTGGGAGTGTGCGTATATAGTTCTCAATATTGGCTTTATCAGTGAAATGAGGTGCAAATTTTTTTCCCGACGTAATTCTATCGACGTTTTCCAGACTGCTAAAAATTAAGTGCTCAACCTTTGCCTCAAGTGCTGCGTCTGCGAGCTCCTTTCCCAAGGCAAATTCATGCGTATTTGGAGGCACAATACCGGGTGTTATCAAAAAAACACCATACGAGCCGCGAAAAGCCTGTACAAAATCTTTTTTATAACCTAGATTAAGAGGTATACTAACTAGTTCAACTCCTTGTTCTGTCAAACTTACTGCTTCTGGAGAATCAAGTCTTCTGGTAATACCACGTACTTGATATTGTCCGCTCTGTATTAAAGTCTGTGCAACGCTGTAGCCTTGTTTGCCTAAAACACCAACAATGGTAACGAGCGGTTTACTACTTTTAATTGATTCGGATGCTTTAAAATCATTTTCCATAAGTTCATTTCTTTAATTAATTTTAAACTATAAAAATTATAGTTGCAAAACTATCTATAGTTATATAAATTTGCAATAACTATCTATTTGGATAGTTGGTCTAAAAAGAAGTTTATGAAAATTGAATGTCAAAGTGATTCTATAAAATTGGACAGTAAATTGTACCCATGTACAGTTAGCATAGCGATGGATTTGATTGGTGGAAAGTGGAAAGCGGTTATTTTGTATCATTTAAAAGACACAGATAAACGGTATAGTGAACTTAGAAGAGATATCCCGGCTATTACAGAAATGACTTTGAGCCTCCAATTAAAACAACTTGAAAATGATGGTCTTTTATTACGTACCGTTGAGGGGAAAAAACCGCCTATAAAAGTTGTTTACAGTTTAACTGATTTTGGAAAATCCTGCATACCATTACTAAATGCAATAACGGAATGGGGAAATGAAGTTGCTGTGCATAAAGGTGAATTTGTGGAGTAGGATCATTGTACAAAAAAAAACATTTTCAGACCGTAAGCGAACTAATATTTTAAAAAGTGCAGAACAGTTAACCATTGTGTTTTTGTTTCCAAAGGTGCCTGAATACATTTCGCTAAACTTACTCACTTTAATGGATACACTCTTGTCCCAAAAAAGTAACAGCTTCAATTTACAAACCTTGCAAAATCTGCATAAAATCGTTTCTGCTCCAGTGGTCTGTTATCTTTCCATCTTTGAGAATATCTATTTCGATCACATTCATTTCTACTTTTTCCCCCGTGGCGGTTTTCCCCATAAACTCACCGGTATGTGTTGCAGTTATGGTTTTTCTCAGGGGTATCTTTATATGTCTTCAGCATTTTGGTTTGGATGTCCTGTTGGGGATTCATAATAAATTTAATTTCATATCTGATTTTGCCGTAAAATGTAATTTTATAATTTCTTATTACCTCATTTAAACTATATAAAAAGAAATTTAGATAATGTGAGTGTATTACTTTTAATTATTCAAAATAAGTAGTTTTTTAACAAAAATTAAGAATTTTATCATACTTTTATAATTCGAAACTGTATTGTTTTAGTGTAATTTTAATAGAATAGCATGAATAACGTACAAACAATTGCTAAAAAAACAATCCTAAAATATTGGAAAAAGAAAACTATTTTAAGTCGATCTTAATTTTTGTTCTTTTAAAATAGATTTCAAAATAGAATCCTCATTTTTTATAATTATAAAGTTTTCCAAAATACTTTATACACCTTTTTTGCTTTTCCATTCAAGATTAAAATAAGTAACAAATATAAAAATTATGAAAAACGATTTATTGACAAACAGAATGTTCTTTCGACTCAAAAAAGCAACCTTTCCCTTGTTTATTGTAGTTGTTATTTTGACAGATGTTAGTGCAAACGCTGCTGAGAATTCAGACAGCAAAAAAAACAGAAATTCAACTTTTAAAAACAAAGAAATTGATCTTGTAAAAGGAAAAGTTACTGACGAAACTGGCGCTTCCTTACCTGGTGTTAGCGTTTTGGTAGTTGGTACCAAAAAAGGAGCCGTAACCGATATTGACGGAAATTATGTTATTGAAGCCAAAATTGGTGATGTTCTGCAATTTTCGTATGTAGGCTTAGAAACAAAAACCGTAACTATCACCGAAGCTGTTGTAAATATTACATTATCGGGAGGAAGTGGTGAAACGCTGCAGGACGTAGTTGTTATTGGCTCGCGTAACCCTACCAGAACAGTAACAGAATCAGCCGTTCCTATAGATGTAATTGCAATGAAAGATATTGCTACGCAAGGCGCACAAACCAATTTAAATCAGATTTTGAATATGGTGGCGCCTTCGTTTACTTCCAATACCCAAACTGTAGCTGATGGAACTGACCATCTTGACCCTGCGCAATTAAGAGGTTTAGGTCCTGATCAGGTCTTGGTTTTATTAAATGGAAAAAGAAGACATACCTCATCATTGGTAAACATTAACGGGACGCCTGGAAGAGGATCTGTAGGGACAGATCTAAATGCTATTCCGTCTTTTGCCCTTGAAAAAATTGAAGTTTTAAGAGATGGAGCTTCTGCTCAATATGGATCAGATGCGATTGCGGGCGTGATCAATCTTAATATAAAAAAAGACACTAAAAAACTCGATATCAATCTCTTTTCAGGAAGTAATTTTTCGAGAAATGCGAACGATCACAGAGGCGGTAATGATGGTAACCATTATCAATTGGATCTAAACTATGGTACAAATTTAGGTAAAGAAAAAAGCTTTATTAATTTAACAGGAAGCTTACAATTACGCGATGCAACAAGCAGGGCTAATGATGCAACAGGTACAATTTACAATGCTTATAACGCTATTGAACAAAGAGCTTCGGAAGACGGAATTAATATCAATTCTCTTTTTGGGAATATTTCTAACACACCCAATTCTACTCAAATCATCAATACAATAAAAGAATATGCGCCGCAAGTAAGCTACTTTACAGGGGCACAACAAACTGCGATCAGCAATGCGACCACTATTCCGCAATTGCAAACCGCTTTAAACTTTGATGCCACCGATGGAGAACTGGCGTATAGAAATCTTGAAAGAAAGAATTTTAATATGAGAATCGGTCAGTCTTCGTTTGAAAGTGTTCAGTTCTTTTTGAATGCTGCTTATCCTATAAATGACAAATTGGAAGTTTATGTGTTTGGAGGAACCAGTTACAGAGAAGGTGAATCTGCCGGCTTTTACAGAAGACCTAATCAATCCAGATCGTACACAGGCTTGTATTTAGATGGTTTTTTACCTGAAATTCATTCGACAATAAATGATCTTTCTGCTGCGGCAGGACTAAGAGGAACCATTTTCAAAGATTGGAATTTTGATTTGAGTAATACATATGGTCGAAATGCCTTTGATTATAATATAGAAAACACCGTAAATGCAACCTTAAGAGAGGGCTCTCCCGATGAATTTGATGCAGGAGGTTTGCGTTTTGCCCAAAACACTACGAATTTTGATATGAGTAAAAAATTCGGCACACTAAACGTTGCTTTTGGTGCTGAATACCGTTATGAAACATACGGAATTAATGCCGGAGTTCCTGATTCTTACAGTCAATATGATATAAATGGAAATGTCGTTACAGGAACAACTCCAGCCAATATTCGGGTTACTGACTTCTTTGGCGCTGCAAGGCCTGGAGGAGCTCAGGTTTTTCCGGGATACAGAGCAGAAAATGCAAAAGAAGAAAACAGAAACAGTTATGCTTTTTACACAGATTTAGAATGGGATATTACGGATAAGTGGTTATTGAATGGCGCTGTTCGTTTTGAAAATTATTCTGATTTTGGAAATACAACCAATTATAAAATAGCAACTCGTTATAAATTAACAGACAATATCAATTTACGTGGTGCTTTTTCAACTGGATTTAGAGCGCCGTCTTTACACCAAATTTATTACGAATCAACAGCTACGCAATTTACAGGAGGCGTTCCTTTTGAAGTAGGAACTTTCAGTAATGATTCTAAAATTGCCGAACTTCTGGGAATTCCTAAACTGAAACAGGAAGAATCTACAAGTTACAGCGCCGGATTTACGGCTAAAATTCCTTCTGCGAATATTACCATAACTGCCGATGCTTATTACATAAAAATAGACGACAGAGTTGTACTTACAGATCAATTTACTCCAACACCAGTTACGCAGCCTTTATATGATCAGGCTGGTGCGAATGCGGCAACTTTCTTTGCCAATACCATCGATACCGAATCAAAAGGAATTGATGTTGTGATTACCAACAAGCTTAACTTAAATGAAAATATGACTCTGAAAAATGATTTATCAGGAACTTTTTCGAAGACCCGTCAGGTAGGCCAAATTCATGCCTCACCAGTCCTTGAAGCTGCAGGTCAGGTAAATACTTATTTTTCTGAATCATCCAGAATTTATTTGGAAGAAGCGATACCAAGAGTCAAAGTAAACCTGACCAACAATCTTACTTATAAAAAATTAGATTTCTTTTTGAGAAATGTTTATTTTGGAGAAGTTACAGATCCAAACGTCGCGGATGTAAATGGTGATGGTTTTGTAGGCGCGACTATTGTAAATGGCAAAGCCGTAGAAAATGAACATCCTGTTTGGGGAGGTAAAATTATTACTGATTTTTCTGTTGGTTTTAAAATTTCGGCTATTACCAAAGTCGTAATTGGTGCCAATAATATTCTTGACATTTATCCGGACAAAAATTTAGGGCCACAAACGGCAAGAAGAGCTAATGGTGTTGATGCAGCTGGAAATGTCACGTATGCCCCGGCCGCAACTGCTATCGACTTATCCAATCAAAATCAATTTGTATATTCCAGAAATGTATCTCAATTCGGTCAAAACGGACGCTTTGTTTTTGCGAGATTAAGTTTTAGTTTCTAAATTTTTGTAATTCATTTACTAAGAGAGACCGTCAGCATTAAATTGCTGACGTTTTTTTATACAGTTTCGTCAAAAAAAATCAAACTTATCTTTGTTAAAAGAGATGCTATGAGTGGTTTTAAAACTTTCTTATATATCATCTTCTGATGGAAACATATATGTCTTATACATTGATGATCAATAAGCTAAAAGCTTTTGTTACTAACAATTCTGGATTTGTTGGGAGTGATAATAATTTTAATAATAATACAAATATTGGAAAAATGTTTTGAGATATGAATTTTGATCTTCAAAGACAAGGATATACACCACAAGAGGCCTGCACTAGAGCAACTACCTTGATATTGCAGGATGCAGGGGTATCGTTATTAAAAACAGATGCTCAAACAATTGATTTTAAAAAAATCGACATCGAAGTAGTTGGTGATGACCCTAACGGAAATACTATTGTTATAATAAATGATTGCAACTAAACCAAAAATGAAAATGAAAAAAAATATTACTGGTCAAATTATACCGAAAGTATATGGCGGGACTAACCAATTTTCGACTATTTCATTTTGCATATAAACATTTGTGCCGTTTTCCCCACTGCTCCATTTGCTGAATTATCGGCCTTAATTCATAGCCAATTTCGGTTAACTCATATTCTACTTTAGGAGGGACTTCGGCATATACCTTTCTCTTTATAATATTATCTTGTTCTAATTTTCGCAGTTGCAGGGTTAGCATACGTTCCGTAATATTTGGTATAGATTTCCTTAATTCGCTAAAACGCATTTTGCCTTGTAATAGCCAGGAACAAATTACAAGTGACCATTGGCCGCCAATTATGTTTGCCGCGTATACTTCTGAACACTCATCTCCTAAGATTTTCTTATTTTCAAAATTTGTGCTTGTAATCTTAACTTTCGACATAACTTACATTTTTGATAGTACCTTACAATTGGTTGTCAATAAAGCCAATATGACTTTTATGTTATAGCTTCGCAGAACTATTCTATTTAAATAATTTAAAGTTCAAAATTAAATCAAAAAAGGTAATGATGAAAAAAGGTTTCACAAATATTTTATTATTTATGGCAGTACTCAACATTTATTCTCAAAATGAAAACCTAAAATTAAAAAAGACAATGGACATGAAAAACACATCTATATTAGTTAATGCAAACGAAGAGGTAAGAAAAGGAGAATACGAAGCGTACTTATCCTATCTCACTGAAGATACCAAATGGGTATTTGTGGGTGAGAGAACTCTTTTAGGAAAAGAAGCAGTAAGGCAATATATCAAAGAATTCTATCTGGCACCACCAGTATTTGATATGGAAAAAGCGATAGAGGAGGGCGACTTTGTAACTGCAACAGGTAACATTGCCTTAAAAAATGTGAATGGAGAATATGATCATTACATTTATTGTGACATTTGGCGATTTAATAATGGCAAAATAGCTGAATTAAAAGCATTCGTAATTGAGAAAAAGCCCTGACTTCAGTAAACCAGATAATAAGATGGAGCTTATACTGTACAATAATTAAACTTTATAATTTTATTTAATTGGCTATTAAATATTTCCTAAATTTAGTTAACTGAATTTGTATTGATGTAAGTGATATTCGGGAGCAAACCAGAATAATCAAATAGGCGTCTAACTTTTAAATTACTTAAATTCTTATATTTGATTCTGATAAATACGACAGGACCAAAATACAGTTTTATAGTAAATAACAGAAAAACATCAACTCTTTTAAATCGCATAAAAGTGAGTTGGAAGAAAAATACAAATTAATTTTTTGTGGAAAAAAAATATCAGGTCCACTTTTATCTAAAAAAAATAGCGGTCTTTTATAACCGCTATTTTAAATATATTATAGCCAAATTATTTAGGAAGTTTGGCAAGAAACAACAATATATCAGTTCCGATTTCTTTATAATGAGTTTCCAGGGCAAAATGACCCGTTTTATAAAACTTTACAGTAGTATTTGGATTGTCACGTTTGTATGCTTCTGCTCCTGCGGGAAGAAAATAAGGATCCTGACTCCCCCAAACAGCTAACATCATAGGTTTTTTATCTCTAAAATAAGCTTGAAATTTAGGATATAAAGCAACATTGGTTCTGTAGTCTTTTAGCAGGTCAAGCTGTATCTCGATGTTTCCCGGGCGATCCAGAAAATGCTGATCCAATGTGTATGTTTCAGGTGCAATAAGAGCAGCATCCGAAGCACCTTCGTGATACTGATACCAGGTTGATTCTTTAGAAACAAAATCCTTCAGCGCGTCTCTGTTAGCCAGCGAAGGATCTTTCCAGTATTTCTGAATAGGATTCCAACCATTGCTTAATCCTTCTTCGTAGGCATTGCCATTTTGTGATATGATGCCAGTTATTTTTTCCGGATTAGCAAGAGCAAGTCTGTATCCGGTTGGCGCGCCATAATCGAATACATAAATAGCAAAACGTTTTAAACCAAGCTTATCGATAAATCCCTGCATAGTGTTGGCAAGATTATCAAAAGTATATTGAAAACTAAGATGGTCCGGTGCATCTGAATAGCCAAAACCAGGCAGGTCCGGAGCTATTACATGATATTTTTTGCTTAAAATAGGAATAAGATTTCTAAACATATGAGATGATGTAGGGTAACCATGCAGTAATAATAAAGTTGGAGCATCTTTAGGTCCTGCTTCACGATAGAATATCTTTAGTCCGTTGACTTCCGTATTATTGTAATGAGTGGCCTGAATTTCAGTGTTCTCTTTTGTAGTTAAAGAGTTTTTAACTTGTGCATTTACAGCTGTTTGTTGTAGCATAATTATAGCTAGAATTAGAGATGAGGATTTAATTGTGTTTTTCATGTTTTCAATTGTTTAAGACAAAAATACATTCTATATTTGATACCTGAAAACGATTTATAATGATCTAATCAATCACTAAAAGTGATACTATGAATAGTAATGACCTGAAAATATTTGAAGCCGCAGCAACACTCGGAAGTTTTACAAAAGCTGCAG
>Ga0247738_10000352_pt1 | contig 18378 bp, 18 predicted proteins | sample UWRJL013104B2_FD_180936 | JGI IMG/M metagenome (GOLD analysis project Ga0247738, IMG submission 180936) | Plant litter microbial communities from Arlington Agricultural Research Station in Wisconsin, United States - UWRJ-L013-104B-2 | ecosystem: Environmental > Terrestrial > Plant litter >...
CCTAATCCCTCCAATGGTTCTATCTGGTTAGATAAACAATTGAGTCTGCCTGCCAACTGCACCTATGCGATATATAACAATATCGGCAGCAGAGTGCAGACAGGTAAGATGCAGCAGCAGATCAATATTGCGGATCTACCAGCAAGTCTTTATTATATTCAGGTGATCAATGCTGATGGAAGCCTTTTTGGCACTTCGAAAATTGTGTTGGTGAATTAATGAAGATTTAAGTAGAAATACGTAACAATTGCCGGCTGATTTCCTTCAGACATCCCTCGTTTCCGTTAATCCTGCATTGGAGTAGAAACAAAAACATCCGACGGATTTTATGAAAGAGTTTTAATCGTATAGATAGAACATCATGATGCAGGAATACGTCGGATGGCGTTAAGCATGGTGATGACGTATATAAAGAAAATACGCTGCCACCGCCGGCTGATGTCTCTCAGACATCTGTCGTTTTTCATTTTATCAGATATAGATACTGTAAACTACACAAATGCTGTGATCATAGGGCGTATCAATAGAATGATAGAATAGGCCTCCTTAAAAACTTACCTCATTAACCTTGGTCCAGATGACCTCATGCAATTCATCGATCGACAAGGTGCCGTCGAGAATGACAATGTTTTCGCGATCGTTAGTGATCTCAAATGATTTTAGATATTCATCGTGCGTCCGTTTTTGTTTAGCCAGATTTTCGTAGATATCCAGTTTCTCCCGGGTGTTTTCCAGTCTTTTGATGGAGATCTCAGGATCGATGCTGATGTAGAAGGTGATATCTGCGACGAGATAACTTTTGCAGATACTGTTGGCATTCACAAGCCATTCCAATGAGACATATTCTCCCTGAAATGCATAACTGGAATAATAATATCTGCTTGCTATCACATTATATCCACGCTCCATGAGGGCCAGCATTCCATTTTCCGGATCCTTAATGTGATCCAGCCTGTCAGCAAGATATAGGGCAGCCATTGCGGCGGGGTCCACTTTCTGATCCCCACTCAGAATATTTCTGATCAGCTTACCTATCGGGCCATCAGTGGGCTCATTGGTCAGGATGGCGTTTTTACCTTGCTCCATAAACCTGTTCTGCAGCATCTCTAACTGAGTAGTCTTACCGCTACCATCGATACCTTCTATTACTATAAATAATGGCTTGGACATTTGATTGAATTTAAAGATGTATACAATGTGAAAGGTAAACATAAGGACTATCCCTTAAAATTATATATTTTTGGAACAAAGAATTGTCTGAATTTAGTTCAGCTTGGTTCAAATGAATTCAATTATTTATAATACCTCCGGATGAAAATAACTTTGAATATATTGGGAAATGACAGATCGATCGACCTGACAGATCCTTTGGATATCAGCATACCTTTAAAAAATGGTTATCCTCAGGTCAATTGTTTTGATGCCCCGTTATTCAGTGCTAGTCCTTTGAGAGCAGGTGATTTCGTAGGTTGCACGATGCATGGAAGTCCGGTCAATTTTTACAATGTTGCCATCAATCCTCACGGTAACGGTACACATACTGAGTGTGTAGGACACATCGCATCCGGACCTTATTACATCAATGAATGTTACAAACCGGCTTTTCATACTGCTCAACTCATAAGTATTTTTCCTCAATTAAATGAAGAGGGAGACAAGATTATACCATCAGGACATCTGGAACACCTCTGGGAATATCAGGGTGAGGAAGCTTTGATCCTCCGTACTTTGCCCAATGGGGAAGAAAAATTGAATAAAAATTACAGTGGCACCAATCCTCCGTACCTCACAGAAGATGCCATGCGTTATATAGTCAGTAAAGGCATTAAACACCTTTTACTGGATCTGCCGAGTGTAGATAGGGAGCTGGATGAGGGGAAGGTAAGTTGTCATAAGATCTTCTGGAATTATCCGGGAGATGAAGTCAGAAAAGACGCAACGATCACTGAATTAATTTTTGTGCCTGACTCCATAAAGGATGGAATTTATTTATTAAGTTTACAGTTGTTAAACATACAATTGGATGTATCTCCCAGCAGACCGTTGTTATATAAAGTATTGTAAGAATGGGTATTTCCACAGATTTTGAACGTTCTATTTTCGAGAGATTCCTGGCAATTGAGTCAGGTTCTTACCGGGAGATCGTGCATTTCTATGAGGACTACCGGGACAGGATATTTTCATTGGATGTACAGAAAAGATTTGAGATCCATGTATGTTATATTGAAGCCTTGTTTGAGATGGGCAAATACAAAGAAGTCCTCTTCAACATTGATGATGCAATAGAAACTGCTATTGTCTTCGACTATTCAACACTTTTTGGCGCAGATATTTATTTCAATCTTTTGCTGAAAAAAGCCGTCGCATTATACCATTTGCACAAAGTAGAAGAGTCCCTTATTGTTACGAAACAATTGCTGAGCATGAGTCCGGACGAACCAAATGTCCGGTTTTTTTTCAAAGAGATCATGTTGTTTAAATGCAGGAAACTGGTCCTTCCGACCAGGGTTTTCTTTATTTCCGGGTTGATCACCACGACCGTATTGATGGCATTTGAATTGCTTGTAGTGTGGCCGTTTTACAACGAGATCGGCGAGTCGGTGACGAGGATCCGGAATATTTTATTTCTCTTTTCAGTACTGATCTTTATCTCCGGGGAAGCTTCCAGGTTTTTATTGATGGAGTGGCAGGCTTTTGTTCACATCAATTTCCTGAAGAAACAAAAGACTCAGAAAGATGATCCGGTGAATGACAAGCATGCTGTCAAGCATCACAGGTGAGCTTTTCGGGCCACAGAGCATAAATAATGAGGGATTAATGAGTAATTAAAATCAGAAAGATTCGAAAGAATGGCATTTGATATAATTACCTCCGGAAATATTTCCATCATGCAAGCGGGAGCGCAGAGATTTATAAGCCTTTAATCATCCCAACAAATTCAACATTCACAACACACCATGTCCATAAATATTATCTTTTCCCGCTTTCCTATTTCTTGCTTAACTTCACCACACTTATTCCAACCACCCACCTTAATATTTGTTATTAATCCGCGAACCGGACATTAAAAAGCAGTGAAACAACACAAACATATCTACGATGACGAGGGCAATCAGCTTTGCTGCACCCTGGAAGAAAAGATAGAGAAGACCTCTGATGCCATGATCCGTCAGGAGGATGACTGCTGCAGCGGACACGATCATCATTCAAACACTAAGGCCGCCCATCAGCATGATGACGATCACGGCCACGACCACGACCACGATCACAGTGGAGGCATGAATTCCCTATTCAACACCTCTTTCATGAGCTTGGGCTTGTTGCTTGCAGGATTGGCGATGGATCATTTATTCATTGTGAGATGGTTTGAAGGATATATCAGAATTGGTTTTTATTTGTTGGCTTATATTCCGGTAGGATGGCCTGTCTTGAAAGATGCCTGGAAAAGCATTCTTAAAGGTCAGGTCTTTTCTGAGTTTTTCCTGATGGCTTTAGCCACGGTCGGTGCATTTGCCATCGGTGAATATCCTGAGAGCGTGGCTGTAATGCTCTTTTATACGATAGGAGAAGCTTTCCAGACATTGGCAGTGAAAAGAGCGAAATTGAATATCAAAACACTTTTGGATCAAAGGCCTGATGAAGTGACCGTCATAGATGGAGAAAGAACCAATACCATGATGGCCCGGAAAGTAGCAGTAGGAAGCGTTTTACGGCTTAGTCCCGGTGAAAAAGCTGCACTGGATGGAATATTATTAACTGAAAATGCTTCATTCGACACTGCGGCATTGACTGGAGAAAGCGTGCCGGCTGATAAGAAAAAGGGAGATAAAGTATATGCCGGAATGATCAATTTAAGTTCCGTGGCACATATGGAAGTAAGTACTGTATATGAGGACAGTAAGTTGTCCAATATCCTGCAGATGGTTCAGGACGCTGCTACGAGGAAAGCTCCTACAGAATTATTCATTCGAAAGTTTGCTAAGATATATACCCCCATTGTCGTTTTTCTGGCTATTGGGATTTGCTTTTTACCTGCCTTGGTTGTAGAGGGTTACCTTTTCAGAGAATGGTTATACAGGGCATTAGTATTTTTGGTCATCTCCTGCCCATGTGCATTGGTCATCAGCATACCTTTGGGATATTTCGGAGGCATAGGCGCTGCAGGAAGAAATGGAATTCTGGTGAAAGGAGGAAATTACCTCGATATTTTAGCCTCTGTGCGTCATGTCATCGTGGATAAGACCGGGACCATGACGGAAGGATCGTTCAAAGTGCAGGAAGTATTTTTGCAGGATGGTTTTGATAAAAGAGAAGTTTTAGCATTGGTTAATGCGCTTCAAAGTCAGAGTACCCATCCTGTGGCTACAGCAATATCCCGATATACCGGGAATGATTCTGTTAAATATAAAGTAGAGCAGGGGGAAGAAATAGCCGGACATGGCATGAAAGGAAATGTCGCCGGAAGAGAAGTTCTTGTCGGTAATTTTAAATTGCTTAGTAAATATGGTGTGCCATATACAGCTCCAAAAGACGATAGTCCATATACAATTATAGCTATCGCTATAGATGGCAAATATGCAGGTCATCTCACTATCTCCGACACGTTGAAGAAAGAATCTGTAGAAACCGTAAAAGCTTTGAATACTATGTCGATCGGTGTGACGATGCTGAGTGGTGATAAGACTTTAGTAGTCAGGGATGTGGCATCGAAGACCGGTATAACCGATTTCTACGGAGATCTTCTACCGCAGGACAAAGTAGATAAGACCGGAATATTAAAAGAAAAACATCAGGTCGTAGCATTTGCCGGAGATGGTGTAAATGACGCCCCGGTGCTGGCTTTGAGTGATGTCGGTATTGCTATGGGTGGATTGGGTAGCGATATGGCCATTGAAAGTGCCGATGTGGTGATCCAGGATGATAATCCCCTGAAAATAGCAAAGGCAATCCAAATTGGAAAACAGACAAAAAGGATCGTCTGGCAGAATATTTCTCTTGCTTTTATTGTCAAAGCTGTGGTACTCATTATCGGTGCGGGTGGCCTGGCTACGATGTGGGAAGCAGTCTTTGCTGATGTAGGTGTGGCTCTGCTCGCGATCTTAAATGCTGTTAGAATACAACACATGAAGTTCTGAATAAATTTATTTCTTTATAAAACGATCTGTTCTGCGCTGATCTTTTCCCCAAAGAACACTTCTCCATGTGCTTCAAAATCTTCCACGCCATTCGTAGTATAAAATTCAACCTCTCCATTCCTGCTGATCCGATTGTCCAGTGAAACATGTCGGCGCAAATAACTCAGCAAACTATCCGCTACAATGCCCCCCTGAGAGATCAGTTTTACATCCCTGGGGATAAGAGCTCTTATTTTACCTTCTACCAATGGATAATGTGTGCAGGCTAAGAGGATCGTATCTATTTCTCCGGATTGAGCAAATAATGCATGGAGATCCTTTTCAATGATGGAATTCATTTCGTCTCCTATATACAAACCCTTTTCGATGTAAGAAACCCATTCAGGGCATGCCTGCTGATAGACTTTTTTTTCCGGATAAAAGTTAGCGATCTCTATCTTATAAGATTCACTGCTGACCGTGCCCTGTGTACCAAGGATGCCGATAGCATTGGTTCTGGTCATTCCGCCGATGACTTCAGCTGTAGGTCGGATCACTCCCAATACTCTTTTGTCCGGATGATTTGATATCAGATCCTTTTGCTGTATAGTGCGCAGAGCCTTTGCAGAAGCGGTGTTGCAGGCAAGAATCACAAGTGGACAGCCTTTTTCGAAAAACCATTCAACACATTCCAGGGTATATTCATACACGGTCTCGAAAGAACGATTGCCGTATGGTGCCCTGGCGTTGTCACCAAGGTATATAAAGTCATAATCCGGAAATAGTTTTTTGATTTCCCTGAATACGGTGAGCCCACCATATCCTGAGTCAAAAATCCCTATCGGGCTACTATTTTTTTCCACCTTTTGCCGGAGTAGGCTTCACAGGTGTTGTAGTGGCCGGTGTGGTCGCAGGAGTAGTAGCAGGTGTAGTTGCGGGAGCTACTTTTGCAGATTCTGCAAGTTTACTTTTTACATCAGGAGTGATGTCGTATTTTTCTTCAGCAAATAACAGAACACCTGTGCTGGAGTCAAATACAAAGTTATAACCTTTTGATTTAGCTACTTCGTTGATCAGGGTATTGATCCTGTCAAGGATCGGTTGATATAAAGATTGTCTTTTCTCAGTAACCTGTTTGTTCATATCCTGCTCAAACTGACCGATCTTAGCTTCTTCGTCTTTAAGTTTTGCAGATTCTTCTTCCAGTTGTTTTGGAGAGATTTCGCCTGCAGCCTGTTTCTTGGAAATTTCCTGATACTTGGTTTGAAGTGCAGTGACCATTTGTTCTCCTTTTTTCTGAAGTTGAGTCTGGAAAGCGCTCAGATTAGAATCTGCTTGTTTGATCTCCGGAAGATTTTCCATCAATAATGCTGAGTTAATGTAAGCAACTTGCTGAGCTTGTACAGAAGCTGTTGAAAGGCCAATAAATACAAGGCAGATTAAGAATATACGGTTCATTTTTGTTTATTATATTTAAAAAGGTGTGCAAAAGTAAGCAATAGCTCTAACATTGCAAAATATGGTTAAATATTATGGAGTTGTCCTAACAATAAGATTGGCAATGCGCATTACTACACATTGCCAATCCCGGATCTGAAATGATCTTTATTTGATCTTTTTGAATACATCATCTGTTTTGTCGATGGTTTCACCCACAAACAATATTCCGGCAGCACTGCTTTTATCGAGGATAAGGTCATAACCTCTTTCCTTTGCGTAGTCGTCGATCGCTTTGTAAACCTTATCCTGGATTGGTTTTACAAGTTCTTCACGTTTCACGAAAAGGGCACCCTCAGTACCGAATCTTTCTTTCTGAAGATCTCTCACCTGCTTTTCTTTAGTGGTGATCTCTTCTTCACGTTTTTTCTTCATTTCTTCGTTGAGCAATGGAAGTTCGGCCTGATATTTATTGTACATACCCTTGATTTTATCCATTTCGGAGTTGACTTCCTGTCTCCAGGTAGCACTAACTTCATCCAGTTGTTTCTGAGCAGTCTTATATTCAGGCATATTTTCAAGGATCCTTGCGATATCTACTACTGCAACTCTTTGCGCCTGTGCAGAGAAGATAGTCAGTACAGCAAAGGACACGGTTAAAAACAGACTTTTAATCATTTTTTCAATTTTGGTTTATAAATATTTTTTCAAAAATAAGCTGTATTGAAGTATTAAACGATGTTTTATTCAATTTATACATCTTTTTATTCAATACATTGTCAAATTTAACTTATTTAAACTCCTTTTGGTTTCTTCAAATTATTTTCAAATCGAGTTTAACTGCATTTTAACGTATTATAAGATCGCATTGTCAAATTTGGACATATTAGTGCACCGGTTGAGAAGTTGAACAGTACACCAGTTGACCAGTACACCAGTTGACCAGTACACCAGTGCACCAGTACACCAGTACACCAGTACACCAGTACACCAGAATATCCTACGCAGCCTCACCTTTTCACACTCTCACTTTATCACATGATTATACTTAAGTCGGTTGACCAGTACACCAGTGCACCAGTTGACCAGGAGAGCAGAATAACCTACGCAGCCTCACCTTATCACAATCTCACTTTATCACAATCTCACTTCATCACACTCTCACCTGATCACCTTCGAACAACATACACATCTTCATCCATCTACTCATAATCCGAACTTTAATAAAAGAATCTTTATATTTGCGCCGCCCCGAATAACCAATTTAATCTATAGCCTGTTTCTATGAAGATATCTTTCGACGCCTCTCAGGAAATCATTGAAGACCATCATATTATTTCCATCCTTGAAGGAAAGGCACAGATCAGATTGTCGGACGAAAGTCTTAGCCGGATCGATCGTTGTCATCAGTACCTTCAGGATAAGATCCATGCTTCAGACGCTCTCATGTATGGCATCAATACCGGTTTTGGAAGCCTGCGCAATGTGGCCATAGATGATGAGCAATTAGGCGCTCTGCAGGTCAATCTCATACGCTCACATGCATGTGGAGCCGGAAATTTAGTCCCGGTCCAGATCGCACGACTGATCCTTTTTCTCAAAATAAGAAGTTTGTCCTACGGATATTCAGCCGTAACTACGCAATTGGTCTTACGCCTTGTAGAAATGTTCAATGATGATGCCATTCCTGTGATGTACGAGCAGGGTTCACTGGGTGCCAGTGGTGATCTGGCTCCTTTAGCACATCTTTCATTGCCACTTATCGGTGAAGGAGAGTTGTATCACGAAGGTGTCATCATCAGCGGGAGTAAATATCTGGAATCAAAAGGCCTGGACATTTATGTGCTACAAGCGAAAGAAGGCCTTGCACTCATCAATGGTACACAATTCTCTTTAGCCTATCTCCAGGCTTCCTATATAAGGGGAACACAACTTTTGCAGACTGCAAATGTAGTGGCAGCCCTGTCCATTGAAGGATTTGACTGCAGGATGGATCCATTCCATCACGCCATCCACGATGTCCGGCCGGGTAATGGTCAGCCGGCGATCGCTGCCTTTTTTAATGAACTAATGAAAGACAGTGTGCACATGTCTCATCCCGGAGTCGATGTACAGGATCCATATTCTTTCCGATGTATACCACAGGTGCACGGAGCATCGCTCAATGCCCTCGATCATATAGGCAATGTCATCTATGCGGAGCGCAATAGTGTCACGGACAATCCGAATGTCTTCGTAGAAGAGGATATGATCATCTCAGGCGGCAACTTTCATGCTCAGCCATTGGCTCTGGCAAGTGACTATCTATGTCTCGCTACCGCTGAACTAGGTAATATTTCTGAAAGAAGGCTTTATCTGCTGGTGTCAGGTCTTCGTGGTCTGGAGCCATTTCTCACGACCAAACCGGGATTGCAGTCAGGCTTCATGATCGCCCAGTACACGGCTGCATCCATCGTCAGCATCAATAAACAACTCGCTTCTCCCAGCAGTGTCGACAGCATTGTGTCCAGCAATGGTCAGGAAGATCACGTCAGTATGGCGGCCAATGCTGGAGTGAAAGTATGGCAGATCGTCAATAATGTGGCAACAGTGCTGGCCATAGAATGGCAGGCAGCGGCGCAGGCAGTGGAAATGAAAAATTATCCTATCAGTTCCCGATTAAAAAAATACCTGGATCTATATAGAACATATGTTTCATTTCTAAGTGATGATCGTTCTCTTCAGCCGGATTTTGAGCGGACCAAGACTTTTTTTAACGACATAAACTGGTTCAGATAATTGGATATCCTTGAGCAACATATTGAAGTCATCATCTTCACTTCGACCACACCGGTCAAAGGAGATTTTATTGCAGAAATGCTGACGCAGATCCACAATCGTGCGATCACTGTGGAAGAAGTTAAGTCCAAAGTTGACCAAATCAATTCGAGATATTCAGAGGGGGCGGTATTTTCCATAGTGGAAATAGCCGGCGGGTACCAATTACTTACTAAAAAGGAATTTGATCCGGTCATCTCGCATATTCAAAGTAACCTGAGCAGGAAAAAATTGTCTACAGCCTCTCTGGAAACCTTGTCAGTAGTCGTCTACAAGCAGCCCGTCACCAAGGCAGTCATCGAAAGTATCCGTGGTGTCAACAGTGATTATGCCCTACAAAAATTGTTGGAAAAAGGTCTTGTGAAGATCATCGGCAGAAGTGAAGATGTGGGTAAACCATTGCTTTATGCTGCAGGTGACGCATTTTTAGAGCATTTTGGATTGAATGATCTGAGTGATCTTCCTAAACTCAAGGAATTCGAAGCTCCGGCGGAGACGATCGGCCTGTCGGAAGAAGAATAAACCAGAACCAACTTTATCTGTTATACCACCATAAATTATAAGCATGGAACAGGAATTGGTCAATAGAATAGCAAACAGCCCGCTCATTACCCTTGACATGGAGCATTATGCACCCAGTCTCAATTATGCCTTGTTTGACATCAAAGATTATCTCTTCCATGGACTTATATTAAAGGAAAAAGATTTCCGTCAGGCCTTGAAAGATTTCGATTGGAGCCGGTTAGAAGGTAAAGACGTGCTCGTATTTTGTTCCAATGATTCTATTATACCTATGTGGGCATACATGCTCATCGCTACCTACGCCAGTCCGGTAGCTAATTCAGTGCTCAATATGGATGAAAATGAATTTATCCGTGCTAAATGGGCAGAAGCGATCAATAATATCGACCTATCATCATACGACAATAAAAAGATGATCATCAAAGGCTGTAGCGACCACCCCATACCACCTACAGCGTATTCGCTCATTACTTCCCGCTTAATGCAAAATGCAAGTTCCATCATGTTTGGGGAACCTTGCAGCACTGTTCCGGTTTATAAACAGAAAATAAGCAAAGCCTGATAGTTTAAAATCGCCTTTCTTTACTAAAATAAAACGAAAACATTGAAAGTAATAGAAAGTAAGAAAGAACTCAAAGAGTATCTGGATCAATTAAGGAAAGAGGGAAGCACCATCGGATTTGTTCCTACGATGGGAGCTTTGCATGATGGACATATCGCTCTGATCCGACACAGCCAGCAGGAAAATGATGTAACTGTTTGCAGCATTTTTGTCAATCCTACTCAATTCAATGATGTAGAGGATTTTAAAAAATATCCACGCCATATTCAGACAGATACGGAGCTGTTGACTGATGCAAAATGTGATGTCTTATTTATCCCGGAAGTAGAAGAAATGTATGGAGAAACTGTAAATGTTGCTCCTGAGCTGGATGGCCTGGATGAAAGGCTGGAAGGTGCTTTCAGGCCCGGACATTTCGATGGTGTAGTCCAGATAGTTTATCTTTTACTCAAAGCGGTGGAACCTGACAGGATCTACATGGGTTTAAAGGACTATCAACAGCAACTTGTAGTCGGCAAAATGATTTCTTCTCTGAAATTAAATGTTAAACTCAGATCGATCGAGACGGATCGCGAAGACTCCGGACTCGCACGTAGCAGCAGAAACGCCAGATTATCTCAATATCAGAGAAATGATGCAGCCATTATTCATAAGACTTTATTTCTTGCTAAACAGGCTTTAACAGATGGTATTGATATCGAAACAATTATTTCTGATTCTACAGCGGAATTAGAGAAATACGATACAAAACTTGAGTATTTTAAGATTTGCGATGCACACACGCTGGAAGACATCAGCGAATATGACCCACAACGACCTACAGTTATTCTGGTGGCAGTATGGTGGGGAGAGGTTCGATTGATTGATAATTTATTAGTTTAATATTTTTACTGCCCTTATTACATTTCATGAGGTATCAGATCAACCTGGATAACTTTTTTTTAAATGATTAAAATAATTGAAATGAAAAATTTAGCATTTTTATTCTTTATGGCAATATCAACAATGATGATTGCACAGGAAAATTCAAATTCTATTGGCCCAACAGTTGGCTACAATCACACATGGATAAGTGGTGATGGCACGAGTGCAAAGCCCGGATTTAATGCCGGTGTTGTTTACAATAATAGTTTCATGGAACATTGGGGCGCAGGACTTGAATTGAAATATTCGATGGAAGGCGCTAAAATAGATGGAACTGATGCAAATTTTAATGCAGCTTATTTGCGATTACCGTTAAGATTAGCATATTATTTTGGTGATTATGGCAAAGCATTCAGACCTAAGATCTATGCCGGTCCATCCCTTGGATTTCTTCTTACAGCAAAATCTGTAATAGGTGATAATAAAATCGATGTAATTGATTCTTATGACAGATTTGATATAGGTCTTATGGGTGGAATCGGATTTAATTACAGGATCAAAGATCAGACGTGGTTAAATTTTGACCTGGGATATACTCATGGCTTAATCGATCAGTTAAAATCTGATGCTTTTGACTCAAAAAACAGGATGATCAATGCCAATATTGGTGTTGCCTTCGGTTTCTAATTTAAATAATATCAGAAGCCTTGAATAGAATTATACATTTTCTTTTCAAGGCTTTTTATTTTAAAAATAATGCTCATGAAATATTCAGCAATAATACTTTTAGCTTTTTTATTTTTTGCAGGTTGTAAATCTGAATCTAACTCAGAAGCAGAAAAAGACCCGACTGAAATAGCTCTTCCTACGACAGAACTGGATAGTGCAAAGGTACTCATGGATGGCATCTACTGCTATCAGTATGTGATCAAAAAAGATACTTATGACATCAATTTCACGCTGTCGAATGGTATAGTGGAGGGCGATATGTCCTTTAAAAATTACGAAAAAGACAGCAGCAAAGGAAAGGTCAAAGGATATTTGAAAGATGACATATTGACGGTCAATTACAGATTTAATAGTGAAGGGATGTCGAGCGTACGTAATATTAATTTCAAAGTCCGGGGAGATATGTTGATCACTGGTGAGGGAGAAGAAACTTCTGTGGGTGACTCTGCATTTATAAAAGATATGTCTGCTATTAAATATGAAGGTTTAGTATACAGTAAAATACCTTGTGCCAATTAGTAATTACGACCTCATTGTTTTTTATTATACTCAATGGAAATTAGAATGTTTAGTGTTGGGCGTTTAATGGTTGACAACAATTTTTGCTTATTTAGAATTACTAATTGAAAACTAACCATTGGTCAATTCAATTTACGTTCTATAAAAAGGCTTAATTATCGAGAGTAATTAAGCCTTTTATTTATTTCATTTTTTTCAGATTGATAGAGTTACTACCCATTTCAATTTTCATATTATCTGATGTAATGTTGTATTTACCTATGTTGTCTGTATAGTTTTTTCCATCCACTCTGGATGTCACGTAGAGGGAATCGGTAACCGTGTACCACTTATATCCTTCCATAGGGACAAGGGTTTTTTTAAGAGAAGAAACACTGCCGTTCGCGTTGAAGAAAAGATATTTATTATCATTAAACACGCCGCTTCCTTTCATTTTGTCAGACCTTATTATTTCCCAGAGACCCATTACTTTTGCATCATAAAGATCTGTAGTATTGGAAGGTGTTTGTTTAGTCTGATCATTTTGAACCCCTTTTGTTGGTTCAGTAGAATTGTTTCTTGACTGCTTATTTGCTTTTTCTTCTTTGTTGATAAATACCTTGATAAATTTAATTGGAATTTCTTTAGATTCCTGAGGTTTTACCATCTGCATTTTCCACATCATAGTATCTTCTTTCCAGATAGCGTCGAATTTAAATTCAAGTTTATTCACTGAGTCTGTTGCTAGACCTTCCAGCTTGCCGGAGGTGACTTCACCGTCGATTTTGTAATTGATATTTCTATCGAAGATCGTTCCGGTGACTTTTGATTTTTCATCACTCTTGAGTAACATGCTCAGCTTCTGTCCACGAATCTCCCCGATATAATTTCCGCTGTAATCAGCAGCATTCTTGTTTTTACAAAATTGAAAAAAACAACAAATAAATGTTAGTACTATTAAATAATTAAATTTCATTATAAATTATTGCCTGTTTATTTTTTAACGATGAAACGTTTTGACTGTGAAGTATGTCCATCAGATAGGTTAAGAAAATATACTCCCGGGACTATAGATTTAATATTCAATTCTTGTTTTTCTTTGTTGGTCTGCACATTTTTCGTCAGCAATATTTTACCCATGCTGTCAGTAATTGTGGCTTTTAAAGATGTATTTTTACTTGTTTCATTCAATGTGAAAAACAAGGTTTCGTTTACAGGATTCGGAAATATTTCAAAATTAAGGTTTAAATTATTTATTGAATTATTCGAAGAAAGAGTGGCAAGGTCTGTAATAAGAAACGATGCATTCAGAGGTTTGGCGATGGTGGCGAGTGTCGCGATACCGGCAGCAGTTACCTTGGAAAGAAAGTCAAAATTAATAGTGCTTATCACGTCATTCGGAGTGTGATAATTTGCATTTCTGGTCTCCGCTCCATCAGTGATCATCAATGCTTTGTGTCCTTTGTCCCAGAAGGGTGCATGGTCACTCCTTCGCAGATCTCCTGCTATCTGACCGTTACCGGGAACCACCAGATTGACCACCTTCAATTCAGGAACATATTGCGCTGCTGCCTGAAAAAATGTATTATTTAAAGAGGTAGAAGCTGCATTTCCGCAGTTGATAATAAAATCACCTCTGTTCTGATTATTGATGATCTGAGTTACGGCAGCGGGAAACAATAATTCAAAACCATTTGGTATACTCTGACTGTTTGGTGCATCAGAATAATAACCGATCATCTCGTAATTAATTAATCCTACGATATTTTCACCTCCGATAAGACCGGAATTCACATATTTTTGACTTCCTATGAGCCCTAATTCCTCCAGATTGAAATTTGTAAACTGAATATTGTTTTCGAAGAAATAACCTTTCATCACACGCATTGCTTCCAGCACACCTACTACGCCGGTTCCATTGTCATCTGCACCGGGAGCGTCATCAGCAGAGTCGAAGTGGCCATTGATGAGGCAAAGATTATCATTATAAATACCATTCTGCTGGCCAATGATGTTGTTAAAAAAGGTATTGTTGTATAGAAATTCATTTTTTCTCATTATCAGGCCTGCCTGGCCCATTTTTGACCGGATGTAATTTTCAACTTCTTCCAATTTCTCCGGATCTGCCTGATAATGTCTGACTCCGACGATCGCTTCCAGGTTGGCACGCAGTGAATCCGGGCTTACTTTGGAGATCATTTCTGTCAGATCCGGCACATGATTGTCGTAGGCGATTATTTTTAGAATGATTTTGGAAAGATCTGTACCCTCCGGATATTCCCAGATAGCAGATTTGTTCGTGCCTGAAAATACCGGAAACCATACATCTCCGCTGGATGAAACATTTATAAATTTTTCTCCATCGACACTTTGCTGCACGATGACATGGATACTGTCACTTTCTGCATCGCTGAGATCGTAATTGAGCGTTATGGTCTTAGCGGCTGCATCATGAATTACTTTTAGCCCGGTTATAATTGGTTTGTTATTTTGGGAATTGAGTTGATATAAGGAAATAAAGAGAAATGCTAAGCAGAATAAATTTTTCATATGTGTGAGTTTATATGGCTCTAAAGTAATAAAATCATTTGAAAAGGGGAAACGGATCATAATTAATGACCATTAGAAATGGGGATGATTATGCAGTCGCTGATTTGAGTCGGCCTCATTACGATGAATTTTTTTTAAACTTCCCCTATCTGATATACATACTTTCTGCCATCCTCAACGTCCTGCTTACGGATGATCAGGTCTTGGGCATGTCGGCTGCGGTACAGACGATTAATATCCTTGATGCAATTAGATCTTTTAAAACGTTGAGTTTCGGCAGGCACTACGTCGATGATCTCAAGTATAGTGTCCAGCTCATCTGCAGTGAGTGTCGTGCCTATTTGTAAAAGGAGCGCATCAAGGTATTTATTGTTCCAGTTAATCGGGGTTTCAATTGTTGTATTTAGGTTAATTTTTCTTTTCTGTCTATGTAGTATAACTAATGAAAACAAGGATGCAATGGCAAAAAGGGAGACTATTAATAACCACGGATTACTTTTTTTAGGGACAATACTTACTTTAGTTAAAAATTTTATTTCATCCCGGACTGACAGATCAAAACGGTGGTCCATGTCACCTTTAAAGTAAGTGGCACTGTCTCCAAATATTCGAAACATACCCTTTCCATTTTTCTCATATGCCCGGAATGGTGTGAGCTTAGATTCAAAGCTTTCACCGGTACGTTTGTCGATAAGAATTGCTGCTTTCTCATAAAAGTAATAGTAATTTTCAAAATCCAGTGAATTCCAGTGTAGTGGCTCTATAACCGGAATTTCCATTAAGAAATGACCCGTTGTTTCCCTGATGTGTTGATCATCTATATTTAAGTCAATTGACTTTAAATTGTTGAAACCGTGCAATCCTGTCTTTGTCTGCCAACCGTACATAAATTCTAGATCCGAAGTGAATGGAAGTAATTCCCACTCACCGAGGTCTTCCTGAAATACAATCACCATGCCGTGACTATGCCAAAAACCATATCCTCCCCAGCAATAGATCTTTCCTTTATGTGTGAATGCATGATTGCCATAATTAAAACCCCTGTTGGCACCTTTGTACAAATTCAGCCATTTGTTATTGCGCCATTTATAGACACTCATGGCACCATTGGGTAATAGATATTTATCATTGCCGATCTCAATGATATCGAGTCTTTCTATTTTTAATCCGGTTCCATTGATTGAATCCAGGACTTGGATGGATTCTATGTAAAGTGATCTTAATTCGACAGAATCAGTTTTAGTCCCGTTGTCTTTGTAGACAATTTGTCCAATAGAAACACGGCTGAATAAAAAGATAAAAGAGAGAAGTAGTAAATATTTCAAATCAGAGGGTTTAAAAGTTCTAAAGTTATAATAAATCACAGATAAAGTGGTCTCGTAGGATTCGGATGATCAGAATGACTTAACGCCGGCTGGATTTTGTGAAAAGTTGTCTACGCAATTCAAAAATGGCGTCCTCTCTACCGGAAAAGTCAATATAATCTAATAAACTGAAAATAAAAGGTGAATAAATTACCTGGATTTGAAAAAATTGGCAAAAATCGATAAAGTTTGTAATCTATTGTAAATCAATATGATGTTTAATGATAAATGACGGCATGATCAATTAATTTTCAGTTTAAACCAGTTTATTATAGGTTGGTCCGACTTTGTATCTCATCATTGCATCATTATAAAAATCAGGATTGTTCAAACGCAAAAGAACATCGATTACGATCCGCGGATGATACAAGTCTTGTTTTCAAAATTATTTATAATAGTGTTCAAAATATAAAAAAAATATATTCTGTCAAAACAACATTAAAAGAACAAAAAAACATCAATAAATAACTATTAAGCAGCCTAAAGTAACATATCTTATTTAATCATAACTAAAGAATATATTTTAGCAAATAGTTCTCTTCATATATTTATGAAAATAGGATGAATTTTTTTTAATACTACTACTTACAAATATAATGACACAAATTTCTAGCACTTATAAATCCTCTATCAATATGACGACATTCTAAAGGAAGACCTGATTTCGGAAGTCAGGTTTAATTGAATTCCAGACTATATAACTAAAGTTATATTTCGGTCACGACTCCAGACTATAATTTTGATTTATTATTTATTGACTACAGACAATGGACCATTGCCTGAAGCTGATACTTATGTTCAATAATTTAACTATTTAATCTTTATGATACACATTTCATTGGTAGCCCAAAGATCAAGGTCCACTGATTTATTTAAGGAAAAATTGAAAAATGCAGGGTATGAATTAATTACTGAATTTGATGATGAACAGGATTTCACAGGCCGTATCAGAAAAGAGCCATGTGATATGATCCTGGTATTGCTTGATAAAAACAATCAGTTTATACTCAAAGTAGTGGAGCATATAGCTCAGGAAAAATTGAATTTACCCAGCATATACTGTATTAAAAACAAAGGAAATCAAATAGCTCAGGATATAAATAATTACAAACCGGACAATATCTTATTTGCACCATTTACTGCGAAAAAACTAAATAATATAATTGAAATAAGCATTAAAAAAACTTTGAACGGAATTTCAACATCCGGCAAGATTAAAAATGGACACACTAACAAAATTAATAAAAAAACCATGACCCCTCAAGTGGAATTACGAAAAAATGAATATGCCTTTTTTAAATCGGGAATTGAAATAATCAAAGTTTTTTATAACGAAATCAAGTACATCCATAGTGATCATGTGTATGTGTTTCTGGTAACTTTTAACAAAAAAATACCTCTCAGGGCCAAGTTGGAAGACATTGAAAATTACCTGCCGGAAAACACATTTCACAGGATTCACCAAAGGTACATTATTAATTTGGATCACATCACGAAAGTTAATACAGACGTGGTATTTCTGGATGAAAATGAATTACCTCTTTCCAAAAAATATAAAAAATCCTTGCTCTCTCAAATGAATGTATTCAGTTAATACTGAGTCATTAATACATTTCACCCCTTTTGAAAGCACTGACTATCAATGACTAATCTTAATAATTAACTTTTTTTTCTCCATAAATATCAAAAAAACCCCTCTCCATAACATTCGAAATACTTCCAGCCTATTGCTCAGTAGTTTCGCCGACTTCAATTTAATGAATATATAATATCCCTTTACTATGTTTAAGCATTTTACCTTTTCCCCATTAGTTGTAGCGATTGTTTTTATACTAAGTTCATTCGCACTATCTGCACAAAATGTCCACAACCAAAATACTGGATTAGATTACACTACTATTCAGGCCGCAGTAGATGCTGC
>Ga0247738_10000353_pt1 | contig 18365 bp, 13 predicted proteins | sample UWRJL013104B2_FD_180936 | JGI IMG/M metagenome (GOLD analysis project Ga0247738, IMG submission 180936) | Plant litter microbial communities from Arlington Agricultural Research Station in Wisconsin, United States - UWRJ-L013-104B-2 | ecosystem: Environmental > Terrestrial > Plant litter >...
CGATGCGGCCGAAGCCCGATGTGCTGCTCGCCCTGCGCCGCGCCGGGTTCGCCACGCTTGGCGATCTGGCCGCGCTGCCGCCCCGGCCGCTTGCTGCGCGCTTCGGGGCGGGCCTCGTCGATGCGCTGGACCGTCTGCTTGGCCGTATCGACAGCCGCATCACGCCCCGGCGCTTTCCCCCGCCGATCCGTGTCGAACGCCGCTTCGCCGAGCCGGTCGCGCACACGGAAACCGTCATGGCCGTGCTTGGCGAATTGCTGGCGCAGGTCTGCGTGACTCTTGCCGAGCGACATCAGGGCGGCCGTCGCTTCGCCACCCGGCTCTATCGCAGCGATGGGGCCATGCGCGATCTTGCCGTCGAGACGGGGCAGCCCGTGCGCGATCCGGCGATCGTGCTGCGCCTGTTCGAGGAGCGGATCGAGGCGCTTTCCGATCCGATCGATCCCGGCTTCGGCTTCGATATCGTTCGCCTCGCTGTGCCGGCGGTGGAGGTGCTCGATGGCGTGCAAGCGGGGCTGGACGGCGACCGGGTATCAGCGGCCGATCTTGCCGCTTTGCTCGATCGTCTCGCCGCCCGCGCAGGGGCGCAGCGCTTCCGCCGCCTCGCCCCGCGCGACACGCATATGCCCGAGCGCGTCACGCGGCTGGTGCCCGTTGCGGCAAGCGGCCTGCCGGACTGGGAGCCGCCATTGGCCGGCGAGCCGCCGCTGCGGCCCATCGCCTTGTTCGATCCGCCCGAACGCATCGAGACAATCGCCGAAGTGCCCGATGGTCCGCCGCGTCACTTTCGCTGGCGGGGCGGATCGCATCGGATCGTCACTCAGGAAGGCCCCGAGCGGATCGCCCCGGAATGGTGGCGGCGCGAAGGTGGCCATGATGTCGATCCCGGCCTTACGCGCGATTATTATCGTGTCGAGGACGAGAGTGGCCGCCGCTTCTGGATCTTCCGTCGCGGGCTTTATGGGCGCGAGACGATCCGCCCCGACTGGTATGTCCACGGGCTGTTCGCATGAGCGAGGAATCTCCGCAGCCCTTCTATGCTGAGCTGGCCTGCACCACGGCATACAGCTTCCTGCACGGCGCCTCCTCTCCCGGCGAGATGGTGCATCGCGCGATTGCTCTGGGCCACAAGGGCATTGGCATTGCCGACCGCAACACAGTCTCCGGCGTAGTGCGTGCGAAGATCGCCATCGACGAGTTGGGCAAGAAAGGCCAGCTGCCGAAGGATTTCAGGTTGGTGACAGGCGCTCGCCTCGTCTTCACGGACGAGACTTGCGATATCCTTGCCTATCCGGCGACACGCCATGGCTGGGGGCGGCTGACGCGGCTGCTCAGTACCGGCAATCTGCGTGCGGAAAAGGGTGCGTGCGAGCTCTATCTGAGCGATCTTCTGGAGTATCTGGACGATCTCCTTTTGATCGCGCTTCCGGGCGCAACATTGGATTTGCTGCGGCGTCTGAGTGCAGCATCGCCCGGCTGCGTCTGGCTTGGCGCAGTGATGAACCGAACGGGTCGCGATGTGCGCGAACTGATCCGGGCGCAGCAAATGGCGCGAGAGGCTGGCGTGCCCTTGGTGGCGCTTAATGACGCGCTTTATGCTGCGCCCGGAGACAGGCCTCTACAGGACGTGATGTGCGCTATCCGCCTGCACAAGACAGTGCGGGAAGCGGGTCGTGATCTGCTCGCCAATGCCGAGCGGCATCTGAAAGTGGCAGAGGAAATGCTGCGCCTGTTCGCGGCCTGTCCCGACGCGATTGTGCAGGTCCGGACGATCTTGGCGCGCATCGGCTTCCGGCTCGAAGAACTTCGCTACGAATATCCTCACGAGCCGGTCCCCTATGGTTGGGAAGCGCAGCCGTGGCTTGAGCATCTGGTTATGGAAGCGGCATATGAACGTTACGGTGCAGTTCTGCCGGAGGATGTGGAGCAACGGATCGACGAGGAATTTAAGCTTATCCGGGCATGTAACTACCCCCATTATTTCCTGACCGTGCATGACATTGTTCGTTACGCCCGGACCCGCGAGCCGCCGATCCTCTGCCAGGGTCGAGGCAGTGCAGCGAACAGCATCGTTTGTTTCCTGCTGGGCGTGACATCCGTGGATCCGTCCAAGCACAAACTGCTTTTTACGCGCTTTCTTTCAACCCACCGAGGTGAGCCTCCAGATATCGATATCGATTTCGAGCACGAGCGGCGCGAGGAAGTGATCCAATATATGTACCGGCGCTATGGCCGCCATCGTGCGGGCATAGCCGCGACCGTGATCCATTATCGCGCCCGCAGCACTGTGCGTGAGGTCGGCAAGGCCTTGGGCTTCAGCGAAGACATTACGGCCCACATGTCGGCCACGATCTGGGGTAGCTATGCCTCATCATATGAGCGCAAGCATGTCGTCAAGAGTGGTTTGGATCCCGACAGCCCGGAGGTCGTGCGCTTCCATCATTTCGTGCAGCGCCTTCTCAATCTACCGAGACATTTGTCGCAGCATGTCGGTGGTTTCGTGCTGACCCAAGGCCGGCTCGACGAAATGGTGCCCATCCATAATGCGGCGATGGACGACCGCACGTTCATCGAATGGGATAAGGATGACATCGATGCGCTCGGTCTCATGAAGGTGGACGTGTTGGCGCTCGGCATGCTCACCTGCATTGCCAAGAGCTATGAGTTGTTGCGTAAACATGACTTGGGAGATCGCAATCTGGAGACCGATCTCGAATCCAGCGATCCCATTGTTTATGACATGCTGTGCAAGGGCGACAGCATTGGCGTCTTCCAGGTCGAGAGTCGGGCGCAGATCAACATGCTGCCGCGTCTCAAGCCAAGGGATCTCTACGATCTCGTCGTGCAGGTGGCGATCGTCCGACCGGGACCCATCGAAGGCGACATGGTGCATCCTTATCTGCGCCGGCGTTGTGGCGAAGAGGCGATTGACTATCCTTCGCCCGCACGGCCGCATGATCCCGATGAGCTTCGGGTTCTGCTCGGGAAGACCTATGGCGTTCCGCTTTTCCAGGAACAGGCTATGAAGCTGGCGATCACAGCGGCCGGCTTCTCGAATGAGGATGCCAACGGTTTGCGCAAGGCCATGGCGACATTCCGCAATGCAGGGACGATCCATCATTATCGCGACAAGATGATCAATGGGATGACGGGACGCGGATATAAACAGGACTTTGCAGAGCGCTGCTTCAAGCAGATCGAGGGCTTCGGCTCCTATGGTTTTCCGGAGAGCCACGCGCAGAGTTTCGCGCGGCTCGTCTATGTCTCGGCATGGCTCAAATGCCATTATCCGGCGGTGTTCTGCTGTGCGCTGCTGAACTCACAGCCCATGGGCTTCTACGCGCCTGCCCAGCTGGTGCGCGATGCAGCCGAGCATGGGGTCGAGATCTTTCCCATCGACGTCAATGCCAGCGAATGGGATAATGGACTGGAGGCGCTTCGACCACAGGGTGAATGGATGGAGGGGAGGCCTGACCTTCGCTCTACCGATCATCTCGCCGTGCGCCTCGGCTTTCGTCAGATCGGCGGCTTCAAGGAGGATTGGGCCTTTGCCATCATGGCGAGTCGAGCTCGCGATGGCGCCTTCGCCAGCATCGAGCATCTCGCCCGCCGCGCAGGGCTGCCCTCACGCGCGCTTCAGCTTCTCGCCGATGCTGATGCCATGCGCTCGCTGGGGCAGGACCGGCGCGAGGCGCTGTGGGAAGTGCGCCGCACGCCCACTGACGAACTGCCGCTTTTCGCCGCCGCGCGGGCGCGCGAACTGGGTGATGAGCCGGAGATCGGGCTCAAGGCGATGACACTCGGCGAGCATGTCGCCGCCGATTACCAGACGCATCGGCTCTCCCTCAAAGGACATCCCATGGCGCTGCTGAGGCCCTTTTTCGCGGCCGAGGGCGTCATGCCGAGCATCGACCTTAAACATGCGAAAAACGGCGCGCATGTCCGCGTCGGCGGCATCGTGCTGGTCCGCCAGCGGCCGGGGAAGGGCAATGCCATTTTCATCACGCTCGAGGACGAGGACGCCATCTGCAACATCCTGCTCTGGGCGCGCCGCTTCGAGCGTTATCGCCGTGCCGTGATGGGCGCGCGACTGATGATCGTCGATGGCGAGCTACAGCGCAGCAAGGAAGGGGTGATTCATGTCATGGCGGGTCGCGTCATCGACCGGACGGATCTGCTCGCCCGCCTCTCGGACGTGCATGAGCCAAGGCCGCAACTCAGTCGCGCTGACATCTTCCTCAATCCCGCCAATCCGCGCCATGACGCCGCGCCGCGCGCTGCGCATCCGCGCAATGTCCGGCTCCTGCCCAACTCGCGGGATTTTCATTAGGCGATTGGGTGCAAGGCTTTGCAACCTTGCATGAATAGCCATCTGCCAAGAGCGCGGGCGGGGCCTCTGGCTGGCGCGTTCCTCTCGTGCTAATTCGCCCCGGCAAGCAGGAGGAGAGGCATGAGCAAACATCGGCCATCGCCGCGAACAGGCGTCCATGCGTCATGAAAGGCCCGGCCACCGCCGCCGATCTGCGCGAGGCCGCGCGCCGTCGCCTGCCGCGCTTCATCTTCGATTATGTGGACGGCGGCAGCTTCGATGAAGTGACGCTGCGGCGCAATCGCACGGCGCTAGAAGCCGTGACGATGCGCCAGCGGGTGCTGGCCGATGTGTCCGACATGGACCTCACCACCACATTGTTCGGCGAAAAGCTGGCCATGCCGCTGATGCTGGCGCCGGTCGGCATGGGGGGCATGCTCTCCCGCCGCGGCGAGACCAAGGCTGCCCGCGCGGCTGCGACTCATGGCGTCCCGCTCATTCTCTCGACCACATCGGTCTGCCCGATCGAGGAAGTAGCAGCGGCCTGCGCCACGCCTTTCTGGTTCCAGCTCTATGTCGCGAAGGACCGCGCCTTCTGTGCCGACATGATCGCGCGGGCCAAGGCTGCGGGCTGCAAAGTGCTGTTCCTCACTGTCGATCTGCCGTCGCCTGGCCCACGTTATCGCGATCAGCGCTCGGGGCTTTCCGGGCCGGCCGGCTTGCTTGGCCAATGGCGTCGCTGGAGCTCGATTCTTGCGCATCCCGGTTGGACGCTGGACGTCGGCCTGCGCGGTCGGCCCCATACGCTCGGCAATGTCGCGCCGATCATGAAGGGCAAGGTCAAGCTCGCGGACTTCCTGCGCTGGAGCGGGCAGAATTTCGATCCCTCAGTCAGCTGGCGCGACCTCGATTTCATCCGCAAGCATTGGGATGGGCCGCTCGTCATCAAGGGCATTACCGATGTCGAGGATGCGCGCCGCGCGGCGGCGGAGGGCGTGGACGGCCTTGTCGTCTCCAATCATGGCGGGCGTCAGCTCGATGGATCGATGGCCACGGCGCAGGCGCTGCCGATTATCGCCGATGCGGTGGGCGACAAGCTCTCTGTGCTGATGGACGGAGGTGTGCGATCCGGACTCGACATGTTGCGGGCACTGGCTCTCGGCGCAAAAGGCGTGCTGATCGGCCGCTCATGGGCCTATGCGCTTGCGGCTGGTGGCGAAGAGGGCGTCGGCGATATGCTTGCGCTCTATGCGGCCGAGTTGCGCTCAGCCATGGCGCTCACCGGATGCAGCAATATCGGCGAGATTGGGCGGCACATGCTGGTCAAGGACTAGGAAGCCCGTTCAGGGCTTACCGAAGCGCCGATCTTACCAGAAAGAGCGCCGGTTCAACTCGTGGCCAAATGCGAGGATCGCGACGCCCAGGATGGTATAGGCCGTTTCCGCCGTGCCATGGCCCAGCGTGAGCGCGCCTGCCATGACGCCGAGACCCAGCCCGCCGACCGCGACCGGCAGCAGAAGGCCGTGTTGCAGGGCGCCATGGCCCAGCGCGACGGCGCCGAGGATCATGGCAATGGTCAGGCCGACTTCATGGATGATCGGCGCGGCGAGCAGGCTCGCGGCCGAGGAGAGCAGCACGACCGCCACAGCCGTCGCCATGCAGTGCAGCGCGCACAGGCCCGAAAGCGTGATGGCGAGCCTGTCGAGGCGCTGGAAACGAAAGGCGGCGAGAGTCGGCATGGAGGCTTCATCTAGTCTCATCCGTGGCAAGATACAACATTACATTGAACATTTGATAGGCATTGGCGCTGCTGCGAGGTCCAAGCGCTGATTTAAGCCGGATTCTGGCCGCCAGACTTGCATCCGCCCGGCGCCCGGAGCATGGGATCGGCCATGAGTCAGGCAAAACAAAGCAAGGCCATGCCCCGCAAAAGCACGGCAGGCGAATCCATCGGCAGCACCAGCCGGCCCCGCGCCATCGCGACATGGCTGTTCGGCATTTCGGGCCTCATCCTGATCATGGTGATCATCGGCGGCATCACGCGGCTGACCGAATCGGGCCTGTCGATCACCCAGTGGAAGCCGGTGACCGGCACGCTCCCGCCGCTCAGCGCCGCCGACTGGCAGGCGGAGTTCGACGCATATCGGAGCAGCTCGCAATATGTGCTGATGAACCAGGGCATGACGCTCGCGGACTTCAAGCACATCTTCTTCTGGGAATATGTGCACCGGCTGTTCGGGCGGCTCATAGGCCTTGCGTTCGCGCTCCCTCTGATCTGGTTCCTCGTGAAGCGCGCCGTGCCCCGGGGCTATGCCCTTCGGCTGGTCGTGCTGCTTCTGCTCGGCGGTGCGCAGGGCGCAATCGGCTGGTTGATGGTCCGCAGCGGCCTCACCGATCGGGTCAATGTCGAGCCGGCCATGCTTGCCGCGCATCTCGGCATGGCGCTCATCCTGATGGCCGTGGTCGTCTGGACCGCCGCCGATATGCTCGCTGAGGCGCGAGGCGAACATCGCAAGGCGCGGCTCACGCTCTTCGGCGGCGTCGCATTGCTGCTGCTCTTCGTGCAGATCCTGCTCGGCGCGATCACGGCCGGTCTGCGCGCCGGACAGGTCGCGAATACATGGCCGCTGATGAACGATCAGCTCGTCCCGGCGGGCATCATGTGGTGGGGCAGTTTCTGGCTCACCATCACCAGCGATCCCTTCCTTGTCCATTTCCTGCACCGCTGGTGGGCCTGGGGCGCGGCGATCGCGCTTTTCCTGCTCGCCGCGAGATTGAACCGGATCGGCGCGACACGCTTTGCCTTCATGCTCTGCGCGCTCATCCTGCTTCAGATCATGCTCGGTATCGCGACAGTCCTCACCGGCGTTTCATTGCCCCTTGCCGTCCTGCACCAGGCCGGCGGGGCCTTGTTGCTCGGCGCGGCGGTCATGGGTGCGCATGCCATTGGCGGGCAGCCTCGCCCCGCATGATCGCCAGATGAGCGCCATCGCTATTGTCTATGCGTTGTTCGGCGATCGGGCAGCAGCGGAGGCGGCGGCGGCGCAAATGGTCGAGCAGCGGCTGGCGGCCTGCGCCAATATCATGGCACCGTGCATCTCCCTCTATCGCTGGGACGGCGAGATGACGCGGGCCGAGGAATTGCCGGTTGTCTTCAAGACCAGCATGGAGCGGCGCGATGAGCTGACCGCGGCGCTCGCGGCCGTCCATGCCTATGAAGTGCCGGCCGTCAGCGGCTGGAGCGCGTCCACCACTATTCCCTATGCAGCATGGGTCGACGAGCAGACGCGCGCGAACGGCGCATAAGACAGAGCGTTTTATGTAATAGGGTATTCTGATACCCGTCAGCAAAAGCGCCCTTTTACTTGACTTGTGGACATCGAATCGTCATTGGGCCTCCATCGGCGGTGTCCTTTGCGGGCGCCGTTTTGCTTTTTCCAATTCTGGAGTTCAGGCCAATGGCCATCAAGACGCTCACCAAGACGACCAAGCCGGCGACCCCGGCGACCGTCGACAAGAAGTGGCTGCTGATCGACGCGGAGGGCCTTGTTGTCGGCCGCGCTGCCAGCATCATCGCCAGCATCCTGCGCGGCAAGCACAAGCCGAGCTTCACTCCCCATGTCGACTGCGGTGACAATGTCATCGTGATCAACGCGGGCAAGGTGGCGTTCACGGGCAAGAAGCTGACCGACAAGGTCTATTACAAGCACACCGGTTATGCCGGCGGCATCAAGGAAACGACGCCCCAGAAGATCCTGGACGGCCGCTTCCCTGAGCGCGTGCTGGAGAAGGCTGTTGAGCGCATGATCCCGCGCGGCCCGCTCGGTCGCCAGCAGATGCGCAACCTGCGCATCTTCGCCGGCACGGAGCATCCGCACGAAGCCCAGAACCCCGAAGTGCTCGATCTCGCGTCGCGCAACCGCAAGAACAAGGTGGGTGCATAATGTCCGACACCGTCAATTCGCTTTCCGATCTGCAGGATCTGGCTCCGGCTGGTGATGTCGTCGCTGCGGCGGCTCCGGTCATCGCTGCGCCGCCTTCCACGCCCGCTATCCTGCGCGTGCAGGAGCTCGACAAGCAGGGCCGCGCTTATGCGACCGGTCGCCGCAAGGATGCCGTTGCGCGCGTCTGGGTGAAGCCCGGCACCGGCAAGATCACGGTCAATGGCCGCGATCAGGAAATCTATTTCGCACGTCCCACGCTGCGTCTCGTCATCAACCAGCCCTTCACCGTCACCGAGCGGACCGGCCAATATGATGTCGTCTGCACGGTCAAGGGCGGCGGTCTCTCCGGCCAGGCCGGTGCGGTCAAGCACGGCATCAGCCAGGCGCTGACCAAGTACGAGCCGGCGCTGCGACCCGCCGTCAAAGCTGAGGGCTTCCTCACCCGCGACAGCCGCACCGTCGAGCGCAAGAAGTACGGCCGCGCGAAGGCACGTCGCAGCTTCCAGTTCTCGAAGCGCTAAGTTTCTTCGACAACCAGTTTACGGGAGAGGCGGTCCGGCGACGGGCTGCCTCTTTTTTGTGCCCTGCGCCCTTACGGCACCTTGACCGGACAGACATCGCTCCTAATTTGGGAGGTGCGGGCCGGGCCCCTCTGACGATCTCTTTTTCGAGCTCGTGATGTCGGACCGCATCGAGTGCGCTCGGTGCCGGTCCAGCGGGAACATGTCCGCTCCACGTCCAGCATTAGCGCTTTCGATCCATCATCCGATGCTCGCCTTGTTCGGCGCGGCGTCTCCTGTTCGGAGGTTATCGATCGTGTCTTCCCCCCAAGCTATGTCCCAGTCCATGCCATGTCCCGTCTGCAACGTTCCGCTCGTGATGAGCGATCGTCAGGGCGTCGAAATCGATTATTGCCCGCAATGCCGCGGCGTCTGGCTCGACCGCGGCGAACTCGACAAGATCATCGAGCGCAGCAATCGCGAGGCAGTGCCGCCTGCGCCTCAGGTCCAGACCTATCGTCCGGACCGCCAGCCTCCCCAGCCGCAGCCGCAGCAATATTCAGGCCATCAGGGCTATCCCAAGCGGCGCAAATCCTTCCTGGAGGAACTGTTCGACTAGACCGACGCCTCAGCGGGCGGCGCTTCCTATGCGCCGTCCCGCCGCATCAGCCGCGCCAGTGCGATCATCGCCGTCGGAAAGGTGAGCGCCCAGAGCGCGCCGCCCCAGATGAGTGACGGCCTATACATCTGGAAAGCAAGGAACGGCGCGATGAGTCCATTGGCGATCATCGCATATCGCGCGATGCGCGCGCGAGCTTCGGGCAGCGCAAAAGCGGCGAACAGCGTCGCGAGGCTCATCATGGTGTAGCCCAGCAGGTCGACGGCAAAGAGGAAGGAGCGATAGGGGATGAAGAGGAACGGCTCGATGCCGGCTCCATCGCCAGTCGCGAGGCGCGGCCCGACAAATGTGAGCTGCGTGAAATAGACCAGGCTGATGAGCGTCGCATAGACAGTGGCGAAGGCCAGCGCGACCTGACTCCAGACGCGTAGCTCAGGTGCGGTGGCCTGATGAAAGGCGGCCATGAGAATGAGGAAGGCTGAGCCCAGCAGCAGCGATGGCGTCAGCAGCAGCGCGAGGCCGAGCGCTGTGCTCGTCGCCATAGGGCCGCCGTCCGAACCGAGCAGGCCCAGCCATTCGAAGAGCTGGGCGATCACATAGAAGATGCTCAGGATCGCGCAGGCGATCGCTGCGTGGCGCGCAAGCCGCACTGCATTGGCGGGAACAGATGCCATGTCGAAGTCTCCTTCCACCGGCAGCGCTAACAGGCAGGCCGCATGCCGTCCTTGACCGGGATCATCCGGGGGCTGCCGCGCCATATTGCCCACGCGGGATGGCGATGCTAACCGCTTCAGCCATGCAAGCACCGCCAGAGATCATCCGCGTCCATCACCGCCGAGTCGCCTGCGACGGCTCCGGGGATGGCATCCCCGCCGCATTGGGCCATCCGCGCGTCTTCCTTGAGATTGACGAGCATGGCTATGTCGATTGCGGCTATTGCGACCGGCGCTATCTGCTCGAGGGTGGACCGGCCGATAATGCGGACCTGCCGGGCAAGCCCGACATTTCGTCAGGCGCGAGCCTCTAAACCGAACGGACCGCGAGGCGGTCGAACGGCGGCGGCGCCCCTTGTGGGAGCGCCGCCTTTTCGCGTTACTTCGTTGCCAGCCAGTCCTTCACACCGGCGCGGACGGTGGGCTCGAGACGGGCACGCGCTTCGAGCAGGTTGATGGTCTGGTCGACCGCGCGGCGTGAAGCCTCGGGGAGACGATCACGCGCGTAGGTGCGCAGCTTCTCGATGACTGCCGGATCGCGCGATTCTGTTGCGAGCTTGGCGATATAGCCGGCGCGGCCCGAGCTATCGACGAGCGCCTCGACCTGATCGATATGCGAAAGCGCGAAATCGAGCGTCAGATCGGGATGCGCCGTCGCCGTGCCCGAGACGATCGTGGCCGAGATGGTCTGCCCCGGCTCGCTGGTCAGTGCCAGATCGAGCGCAGCCCGTGCGATCTTGGGGTCCCTCGCCCTGCTGAGCAGCTGGAACAGCGCCGAGCGCTCCAGCGCCGAGTTGGCCTTGTTGGCCATGGCGCGCAACTTCTCCCAGTCAGCCATGTCGGCATTGCGCGCGATGACGCCCAGCCAAGTCTGGCGCAGCGGGCCATCGAGCGCGGCGGGATCGGTGTCCAGCGCCGCGAAGAGCCGCTTGGCCTCCGCGCGTACGCCCGCATCGCCAATCGTGCCGAGCGCCGAGATCAGCCGGCCACGCAGCGCCGTGTCGAGCAGTGGCTCGCCAGGCTTGGCCGCATAGCCGAGCCGCGCCAGCGAAGGCGCGTAAAGTGTGGTCACCTGCTTGGCGAGCGCTGCCTGTGCGGCCGGATCGTCGTTGAACAGGCCGTAAAGCCCGGTCCATTTCGGCACCAGCTCGTCCTGCAGTTTCGTGCTGCTGCCCGCGCCAACCAGCGAGAGCAGGTCGAGTGCGGCGCTCATCGGCTGGTAGCCCGCGGACGAGAGCGCGAACTGATCGGAGACGAGGCCGAGCTGGTCCCTCGGTTGCAGCTTGGCGAAACCGGCGCGCAGTCCTGCGAGCTGTTCGGGCGTGTAAAGCGTGCGATAATAGCTCGACTGCCCCGCATTGAGCAGCACGGCGCCGCAGCCCGGAACAGCAAGCGTGCCCGCGCCATCGGCCAGCACCATATGCGCCGCCTTGCCATCCAGCGACTGCGCGGCGACCGGGATATGCCAGCGCAGCGGCGTCGCGTCGGTCTTGTCCTTGCGGTCGGACGAGAATTCGCCCTGCGCCAGCGTCAGCTGCGTCGTGCCGTCCGTGCAGCGCGCCCCCGTCACCCGGATCAGCGGGATGCCGGGCTGCATGGTGAAGTCATGCGCAATGCGCGCGAGGCCCTTTGCGCCTGAATCCTCCATGGCCTGCCACAGATCGTTGGTCTCGGTATTCGCATAGGCATGGCGCTTCATGTAGAGGCGCAAGCCGTTGCGCCAGACATCCTCGCCCGCAAAGCCCTCCAGCATGGTGATGACGGCCTGGCCCTTCTGGTAGGAAATGGCGTCGAAGGCCTGGTTCATCTGGGCGACGGTTTCGATCTCCTGGATCACCGGATGCGTGGTGATGCGCGCATCGAGCGCCATGGCCCTCTCGCGGTCAGAGACGCGGGTCAGGTCGGCTTCCCATTCCGGGAAGAAATGCGCAGTCGCCTTGCCTTCCATCCAGCTCGCGAATCCCTCGTTGAGCCAGAGGTCGCCCCACCATTTCATGGTCACGAGATCGCCGAACCACTGATGCGCCGTCTCGTGCGCGCCGTAGATGAAGATGTTCTGATACTGGTCGGGCGTGGTCAGCTTCGGATCGTTGATCAGCGCATATTCGAACGTGAAGATGGCGCCCCAGTTTTCCATCGCGCCGAAGAACTGGCTGCGGCCCGGCCCGCCCACAGTGTCGAGCTTGGGCAGCGGGAAATCGACACCGAAATAGTCGTTATAATAGGGGACGAGCCGCGCTTCGGACTCGAGCGCGAACTGCGCCATGCCGGATTGGCCGCGGCTGGTGACAATGCCGATCTCGGTCTTGCCGGCCTTGGTGGTGATCCGCTCCATGTCGCCGACAGCGAAGAAGAACAGATAGGTCGACATTTTCGGCGTCGTCTGGAAGGTCACGATTTCGAGACCCTTGCCCGCCGGCTTGCGCGTGGCGACCGGCATGTTGCCCACGGCCATCTGCCCGGCCGGCACGGTCACGGCGAGGTCGAAGCTGGTCTTGAAGCCCGGCTCGTCCCAGCCGGGGAAGACGCGGCGCGCATCGGCCGGCTCGAACTGCGTGAACAGCGAGCGGGCGTCCTTGCCGTCGACATCCTTATAGTCGAGCGCGAAGAGGCCATTGGCCTGCCGGTTGATGATGCCGCTGTACCGCAGCTCGATCCGCGCCTTGCCGGGCTTGAGCGCCGTGGCAAAGGTCAGCGTCGCGGTCTCTTTGTCCTTGTCGAGCGAAACGCTGGCCTTGGCGCCACCGACGAGGCCCGCTGACGTGAACGTCATGTCAGCCGCGTTGAGCGTGATGACTTTCGTCGCCTTCAGGACGTCGATGTTGATCGTCACATGCCCGTCAAAGCGCAGGTTGGCGATGTCCGGCACGATGCTCACGGCATAATGGGTCGGCCGGGCCACATCGGGAAGCTGTGTCGGCGTGCTGCTCGTCTGGCTGGCTGCGGACGTTTGAGCGTGGATCGCAGGCGCGAGGACCGGAGCGGATGCGAGAGCCAGGACGCAGCATGCAATCCTGAGCGACGCCGCAAGTGGACGACGCGAACGAGCAGATGGGGACATTGACGAGCTTTCCGGAAGAGAGAAAAATGGGTCAAGGAAGAAAAGAGGCGCAGGATAGACTTGGCTTTTGCTTATGTGTCCAGATGGTCAAATGCCTTGTATCGGAACATTTTATTCCGGGGTTTCTGCATGCATGACTTGTGTCTGAGGAGAGGCGTTTCGCGCAACTTTCAAACTTCGCCTCTCAATGCCCAACCCGGAGGATGGCTGTCATGACCCGGCTGGGCATCGACTTTGGCGGCACCAAGATCGAGATTGCGGCTCTCGATGATGCGGGCGAAATCCTCCTGCGCGAGCGCATCGCCAATCCCGGCAGCTATGAAGGCGCTGTCCTGGCTGTTCGCGATCTGATCGTGGCGGTGGAGCGAGAGATTGGTCCGGGCACGGTCGGCCTCGGCATCCCGGGCTCATTGTCGCCGCGCACTGGCCTCGTGCGCAATGCCAATTCGGTCTATCTCAATGGTATGCCTTTCAAGGAGGATCTTGAGGCCGCATTGGGCCGCGAGATCCGCATCGCGAACGACGCCAATTGCCTTGCCTTGTCCGAGGCACTGGACGGCGGCGGGGCCGGGCAGCCGAGCGTCTTCGCTGTCATATTGGGCACGGGCTGCGGCGGCGGGCTGGTCATAGGCGGGCAACTGGTTGAGGGCGCAGCGCGGATCGCGGGCGAGCTTGGCCACATTCCGCTGCCCTGGCCCACGCCGCAGGAATATCCGGGGCCGGATTGCTGGTGCGGGCTGAAAAGCTGCCTGGAGACGTGGATATCGGGCAGCGGTTTCCAGCGCGCCTTTGCTGTCGAGACTGGCCGTGCGCTGTCCGCCCAGCAGATTGTGGAGGCTGCGCGCTCCGGGGATGCGGAGGCCAGTGCGGCGCTGGCCGATTATATCGACCGGCTGGCCCGCGCGCTGGCTGTCGTCGCCAATATCGTCGATCCGGCCTGCTTCGTGCTGGGCGGCGGCATGTCCAATGTTGCCGAGCTTTATGCGCCGCTGCCTGCGCTGGTGCGTCGCTATGCATTTTCAGACGGGTGGGACGGCGCCGTGGTTCAGGCCCGCTGGGGCGATAGCAGCGGCGTGCGCGGTGCGGCGATGCTTTGGGGCTGAGGCAGCTTTTGGCGGCATTGCGCTGTCGATTGTCTATTGCGCATTGCACAATAATCCCGTTGACTGGCGCTCATGTTGAAGGCCGGGCTCTACCATCGCACGGGTTATCATTACAGCCGGCCAGTCCGGCTTGGGCCCCAGATCATCCGCTTGCGCCCGGCGCCGCACAGCCGCACGGCCGTCCCCAATTATTCGCTGACCGTCGAGCCGGCCGAACATTTCATCAACTGGCAGCAGGATCCGCACGGCAACTGGCTGGCGCGTATCGTCTTTCCGGAGCCGGTCGATCGCTTCGTGGTCACGGTCGATCTGCTGGCCGATCTGGACATCATCAATCCGTTCGATTTCTTCGTGGAGCCTTATGCGGAGAATTATCCCTTCGCTTATGACGACAAGCTGAAGAGCGATCTTGCCGCCTATTTCGATGTCGAGCCGCAAGGGCCGCTGTTCGATGAGATGGTCACGGGCTTTGCTGGCCATACCGGCCGGACGGTCGATTTTCTGGTTGAGGTCAACCGCCGGCTCCAGCAGCGCATCGGCTATGTGATCCGCATGGAATCGGGTGTGCAAACGCCCGAGGAGACATTGCAGGTCGGCATTGGTTCATGCCGTGATAGTGCATGGTTGCTCGTGCAGCTGCTGCGGCGCCTTGGCTTCGCGACGCGCTTCGTCTCGGGCTATTCGATCCAGCTTGTGGCGGATGTCGAGCCTGTCGAAGGGCCCAAGGGCGTCACGCAGGATGTTGTCGATCTCCACGCATGGGCTGAGGCCTATGTGCCCGGCGCGGGCTGGATCGCACTCGACGCGACATCGGGCATGTTCGCGGGCGAGGGGCATATCCCGCTCTGCGCAACGCCGCATTATCGCTCCGCCGCGCCGATCGAAGGCATGGCCGAGCCTGCTGAAGTGCGGTTCGATTTCGAGATGAAGGTCTCGCGCGTCGCCGAAGCCGTGCGCATCACCAAGCCGTTTACCGATACGCGCTGGGACGCGGTCATGGCGTTGGGCGCGCAGGTCGATGCCGATCTCGTCGCGCAGGATGTGCGCCTCACCACGGGTGGCGAACCGACCTTCGTGGCCGAAAATGGCGGGCAGGAAGATGAATGGAATGGCGGCGCAGTCGGCCCGACCAAGCAGGGCTATGCCGACAAGCTGATCCGCGCGCTGCGGGAGAAATTTGCGCCCGGCGGCATGCTCCATCACGGACAGGGCAAATGGTATCCGGGTGAGAGCCTGCCGCGCTGGGCCTATGCGATCTACTGGCGCACCGATGGCGTGCCGGTCTGGCGCGACGCTGCGCTGATTGCGCAGGAAGATGGCGAGGGCAAGCCGCATACCACCAATGAGATGGCCGCGCGCTTCATGGAAGCCATGGCCAATGGCCTTGGCGTTGGCACCAGCTATGTGCAGGCGGTCTATGAAGACGATATCGAGTGGGAGAAGAAGAAGGCGGACCTGCCGGTCAACGTGACGCCCGAGGACTCGAAGATCGAGGATATCGAGGCGCGCGAGCGGATGAAGAAAGCCTTCATCCACGGGCTCGACAAGGCAGTCGGCTTCGCATTGCCGATCCAGCGCTGGCAGGCGGCGCAGGCCGTGCCGCGCTGGATGAGCGAAGTCTGGAGCGTGCGGCGCGGCAAGCTCATCGCGGTGCCGGGCGACAGTTCGCTGGGTTATCGCCTGCCGCTGGGCACGTTGCCTTATGTGCCGCCGTCATCCTATCCATACATCCACCCGCGCGACACCAGCGAGCCGCGCGAACCGCTGCCCGACTTCGCCCAGCAAGGCCTGAAGCGCGCCGAGCCCGATCCGCGTGAGCGGATGGTGCAGGTGGGGGCCGCCGCCGGCGCATCGGAGCGTCAGGAGCGCATCGAGCAGCAACTGCCCGATCCCGATGCGATCGACGGCGCTGTGCGCACGGCCGTCACGGTCGAGCCGCGCTTGCATTATCTCACGGTGTTCCTGCCGCCGGTCCATGATCTGGAAGACTATCTGGAGCTGATCGCGCAGGTCGAGGCCGTCGCCGCGTCCATGCAGGTGCAGGTCCGCATCGAGGGCTATGCCCCGCCGCCCGATCCGCGCCTGCAAGTGCTCAAGGCCACGCCCGATCCCGGCGTCATCGAAGTGAATATCCAGCCGGTGTCGCGCTGGGCAGACACGGTGGAACTCACCGAAACGCTCTACGACCTCGCGCGCAACCAGGGGCTGACGGCAGATAAGTTCATGATCGACGGCCGCGCTGTGGGCACGGGCGGGGGCAATCATCTCGTGCTCGGCGGACGCAGCATCGAGGATAGCCCGTTCATTCGTCGGCCGGACATGCTCAAGAGCTTCGTCCTGTACTGGCAGCGGCACCCTTCGCTCAGCTATCTCTTCTCCGGCATGTTCATCGGCCCCACCAGTCAGGCGCCGCGCATCGATGAAGCGCGCCATGACGGGCTGTATGAGCTTGAAATCGCGCTGGCGCAGGTGCCCGGCGCGGGCACCGCGGACATGCCGGCACCCTGGCTGGTCGACCGCCTGTTCCGCAATCTTCTGGTGGACGTGACCGGGAACACGCATCGCACCGAAATCTGCATCGACAAGCTGTTCTCGCCCGATGGGCCGACCGGTCGCCTCGGCCTTGTCGAGTTTCGCGCCTTCGAGATGCCGCCAGACGCGCGCATGAGCCTTGCCCAGCAGTTGCTGCTCCGTGCGCTCACGGCCTGGTTCTGGCGCGAGCCGCAGGAAGGCTCGCTGATCCGTTGGGGCACGCGGCTGCACGATCAGTTCATGCTGCCTCACTTCGTCTGGGATGATTTCCTCGACGTGCTGGGTGACCTCAAGCGCGCGGGCTATGCCTTCGACCCCAATTGGTTCGAGGCGCAGAAGCAGTTCCGCTTCCCGGTCCATGGCGCGGTCCGCGCGGGCGGGGTCAATCTGGAAGTGTCGCACGCGCTGGAACCCTGGCATGTGCTGGGCGAGACGGGCGCTATCGGCGGCACAGTGCGCTATGTCGATTCATCGACCGAGCGGTTGCAGATCCGCGCCACCGGGCTGGTCGAGGGCCGCCATGTCATTGCCTGCAATGGCCGGCGCGTGCCCATGGCGCAGACGGGCACGCCGGGCGAAGGCGTGGGCGGTGTGCGCTACAAGGCGTGGGCGCCGTCGGACTGCCTGCATCCGCGCCTCCCAGTCAATGCGCCGCTCATCTTCGACGTATTCGATCAATGGAGCGGGCGGTCGTTAGGAGGCTGCGTCTATCATGTAGCGCATCCGGGTGGTCGCAATTATGATGATGTGCCGGTCAACGCCTATGAAGCGGAGGCGCGGCGCAAGGCACGGTTCCAGGATCATGGCCATACGCCCGGTTCGATGGCGCCACCGCCCGAGGAGATGCGCGGTGAATTTCCGATGACGCTGGACTTGAGACGGCCCGTCAGTCTGTGAACGGAGCGGACGATCTGACCGACACGAGCGATTCGCTCGAGCGCGCCTTGCGTCAATATCGCGCCAAGGCCGGCCGGAGCGATCTCATGCTCGGCGCAGACCCGGCCATGGCTGCCAACTGGACCGCGACGCTCACGGCGCTGGGTGATCCCAAGCGCGGCGGCCTCACTGGATTGCAGGACCGCGCGGCGCAGCAGGTGATCGATCTTGGCATGGCCTTCCGCCTCGCCGGGGAGGCCGATGAGCGCGTCTGGCCGCTCAGTCCTGTGCCGCTGCTGCTTTCCAGCGCAACATGGCGCACGCTCCAGGATGGTCTCGCCCAGCGCGCCGATCTGCTCGAAGCGCTGCTGGAGGATGTGTACGGCGAAGGGCGGCTGATCGCATCGGGCGAGCTGCCTGCCGCCGCCATTGCCGGGAGCATCGATTACTGGCGGCAGATGCATGGGCTGCGGCCTCCGCGCGGCCACCGCCTGCAATTTCTCGCTTTTGATCTCGGGCGCGGGCCGGATGGCGAATGGCGTGTGCTGGCCGATCATGCCCGTACGCCGGTGGGCGCGGGCTATGCGCTCGAAAATCGTCTCGCCATGACGCGCGCGACCAATGATCTGTTCGCGAAGATGAACCTCATGCGCCTCGCGCCCTTCTTCGCGGATTTCCGCCAGGGTCTGGGCGCGACCTGCGAGCGGA
>Ga0247738_10000354_pt1 | contig 18334 bp, 15 predicted proteins | sample UWRJL013104B2_FD_180936 | JGI IMG/M metagenome (GOLD analysis project Ga0247738, IMG submission 180936) | Plant litter microbial communities from Arlington Agricultural Research Station in Wisconsin, United States - UWRJ-L013-104B-2 | ecosystem: Environmental > Terrestrial > Plant litter >...
CCATAACCTGACGTAGTTCCTGAGGACGATCAACAGCACTAGCGTAGTCCTTGAACGAACGGATAGCATTGGTAAACATGTTACCAACTTCCTGTACGCCCTCAGGAGTGGGGCTAGCATTCACTGTAGCAATCTTGTCGCTCAGTAGTTCAAGGGCCTGACCAGTCTCAACAGACGTATCCATCAAGTCAGGAGCACGCTTACCATCAGAGGCAGCAGGATCATATGGTGTTAAGAATTCAGCAAGCTTTCTCTGAGCTTCAGGAAGCATCTGGTTCATAAGCGTTGGGAAATTTTCACCGAGCACTTCCTGAGCAATCAGGATTTGTGCAATGGCAGGGTCTTTCATCCAAGCAGCTTTACCTACAGCAATCTGATTGTTGATAGCAGCGGTGTAAGCTTCAGTGGTGTATTCACCATTCACTACCTTACCGAAGTCTTCAATCATAATGTCGAGAGGCTGTGTAACCCACTCAGCATCCTTCTCACCAGCTCTCCAGTTAATTTGGGCACGAGCAGCAGCGTAGTCGCTTTTGAGCTGTTCGTACACGCCAGCAGGATCAGCACCATCTTTAATCTGACGAAGGGCCAAATCAATCTTATTCTGAACCCAAGGAAGACTAGTGTCAGCCATGTTGTACAGAGCATTAGTCTGAGAGATTTCTCTTTGCTGAACTGTGAGGTTGTTTTCGTTCTGTGTTAGGGCGTACTGATTAGCAGCTGCCTGACTACGCATGTAGTTCTGAACACCCTGATCTGGATCATTGAAATCCGTAATCCAACCATTGGTAGCAGCAGCTTCACGAAGCTTCATCCTACCTTGTTCAACCTCATTACCCTGTACAGCCAGATGACCAATACCAGAAGCACTACCAACCACATTCCCATACACCTTATCGATGTCTTCTGCTAGAGAGGGGTTGTTAGCCAGATACTCAGAGTAGAGGGCCCGAAGACGAGTACGACTTTCAGAGAGAGGCAAACCTTGCTCAACAGCATCGGTAATGCCAATCATCTTCTGTCGGAAGTCAACAAGCACTGCATTGCTATCTGCCTCAGCATTAGCTTTGAAGATGCCTCCAAGGATGCCACCAACTTGCTTGGCAGCTCCCTGAAGACCTTCTGCTAAGACGACACCACTTTGATCAACGACAGGTTCCTGACGCTGAACTTCTGGTGTGATGACGCCTTCCATTTGCGTATTACCAAAATCTACCATTACTTATATTCTCTCACAATTCTGGCACTCTCTCTGAGAGCATCCTTAGTTTCATTTGGCAGGGCAGACTTACGAAGCAAGTCCTCCAAATCATCTTCGCTAACATAGTTGGTTGCTTTGAGAATGGCATCAAAGAATGTACCATCACCAGCCTTAGTCCGAGTGCTGAGTTCCTTCATCAGGATATCATTATAGAAGGGGTCATTACCCCACACTCGTTGTGCTTCAGCCATAATCCCCATCCAATATTCAATCTCCTGATTGCTAATGCCTTCAAGAGACAGACGACGACTAACTTCAGTGACAAGGCTTTTGACATCGTCATAGGGCTTGCTACTAGTCTTATAGACCTTCTCTTGTAGAGCGTACATCTGTACTTCTTCCATGGAGCTAAAGCCTGCAAGCTGCATCAACGCATACATAGGGTTGAGATCGTCAGCAACGATACGACCTGTAGTACCCATCTTCTGCTGATGCTCTAGAATGTATTGAGCCTTCATGAAGTTGGAAGCACCAGAGAACATGTTAAGGAAAGCCTTACCAGCTTCCATCAACTCCTGTGGGCGTCTTTCATCATCCACCGTGAATGGTCTCATCGACTGTCTAACGAACTGGTTAAACTTCGGATTGTCACCAAACACATATGCGCCTGAAGGGCTGCCAGAGATTAGGGCTGGAATGTTAAGAGCCATCATATCTTCCCAGAACTGGAAGACGTTAGGCTGAGCAACACCAATACGGAAGCTGTCCGTAAAAGCAATACTAACCTTCTCTTCATACAGCGTGGACAGCATGTTGTTCAACGCCATATTAGCAAAGCCATTTTCAACAGTCTCTCGTACAGCAGCATCCGTCTCAGGAGGAAGAAGACGAAGGACTTGATCAGTGACGATGCCAGCACCTGTACCGTAGGTAAGGGCATAGGCAGCACCAAGCTTAGCACGTTCCACACCAGTAAGGCCAGTGTGTCCCATAAACACCTGAGCGAAAATCTTATGCGGCGTTCCAAAGAACTGCATAACACCACTCAGCGTATTCTGGTTGTATGGCATTTCACCAGCACGGTTCATGTTACCAGTCAGGTGTCTCACTTTAGCAGTGAGGTTGGCTAGCACTTCCTGATCAAAAACAACGCCAGCTCGTCTGGCCTTGTCATATTCCGACAACCAGATGGAGGTCATCAGAATGTTTTCACCAGTTTCAAAGCCAATCTTCTGTAGGGCGTCTAGAGGTCTACCTACAGCAGCACCGATCTTGGCAGAAGCCTTACGATTAACAAGGCCATTGATATGATCACGCATATACGTATGCGCACTCACGAAGTCCTCAATGCCGCTGTCTTCATAAGCCTTAATCATAGACCTAGCTTCATCAACCGACAGGCCAGTAATTGGTTTAGTCATTGACTTGAAGAAGCTACTAACATCGCCACCAGCTCGCATATAGCTAACCAGAGCCATTTGACCCGGCAGTCTACCGGACAGTAGGAAGCCAGCATTCTGAGACAGGATCACAGGCAGGGCCTGAGACATCTGAACAGGGAGCTGACGGATTGGGTTGGAGGAAAGAAGAAGGCGGAATGCCTTACGTCTTGCGAAGGCGTTAATATCAAACTGCTCAGCCTTACGACTTGCAGACTCGATATGCTGCCAACCAGCTCTGCCAGAGATATCACTAACCCCCTTGAAGAACGTCTTAGACAGATCATCAAGCAGATCACTATACCCACTCTCAACGCTATCAAGATAACGCCAAGTTTGGATAGCATCAGACAGCTCACCGAGCTTACCAGAAGCACTGCCCTTACCAATCAGATTAACGTCCTCAGGCCACATGTTCTTCTTAGGGAGCAGGTGACTGAACTGTTTCATCCAACGGGCCTTGGAGGCATCTAGGAAGGGCCGGAATGCTGTACGGTTAGACACAGACTGGATCGACTTAACAAGACTTTCTTCTGGACTATCCATATGCTTGTAGTTCAAGTCTGGATTAGTTTCGGAGACATTCTTCAGACGCTGACCTCTAACCTTCTGAGAAGTACGACCACTAGCAACAGTGGAAGACCATTCAAGATTGGAGTAGTCTTCAGCATCTCTACCCTGACGGAAATCATAACTTCCTTCAGCGTCAGTAGAACGAAGACGAGCTAGTTCACGCTCAGCTTCTACACGAGTGCCTGAAGTAGCAACAGCCTTCTCAAACTCTTTGCCGTTCTTATCACGCATCTTCTTCGTAATGAAGAAAGGCTGATCATAACGAACAGTGTAGTAGCCATCACGATATGCAAGGACAGTGTCTTCAGCGTTCAGTCGTCTAGTATAGCTACTAGCATCCTGTTTAACGATAACGAATTCAGCAACGTCATCTCCAATTTCAAGAGGGGCTCTGGACTGAGCGATAGAACCTCCGTCATTGTAAAGCTTCGTTACGTCTTCCTTCGTCATATTAACAAACTTACCACCTTCTTCAGTGGTGTAGACACGAATGTTACCAGCCACCTGATTACGAGCCAGAGGCTTTACAATCAGATCAGTACCATCACCAACCAGCTTCTCATACCCCTTGTTACGAAGGGTGACAACAGCGTCAGCATTCTCAAAATGCCAAATGGTGTCCCAGTTCTTCTTCCAAGTACGTACAGTTTCTACAGCGTTGTCAGTCATACCTCTGGCAGACAGACGCATAGGATCAAACTTCAATCCCTTATCGTTAGCTTCCAGAATGTATGTATCAACCAGATACTTCTGTTCCTTAGGCAGAGCCTTGTACAGCTCACCATACTCTCTGCCAAGCTCCAGAAGTCTCTTGCTAATGAAAGCAGAGCGATCAGAAGCAACGCTAGCAGCATTGATGATAGTCTTGTTGATGATTGCGCTAGAGGGAATGAGGTGCTGAGTGATACCACCAGACTTACCACTAGTACCGGGGATACGGATGTCAGCGAACTTCCACCAAGACCCCTTTAGATTTTCAAAATTACGAACGTCAGTGGAGGCGAATTCGTAATTGTGCTTCACACGAACAAGGTAGTTGCCTTCCTTGCCAAGGTCTTCGGTAGCATTAGCTACACGATAGCCAGTGGCATCTCGTACAAGCACTTCAATCTCGCTATCAACTACTCCATACTTCCTTAAACCAAATCTAACCTGATCTACAGCCTGCTGGGCGGATTTAAAGCCACCGTCCTTGGGGCCATACACAACATTAAATCTAGCGCCCGTAGGGGTGTCTTCAATCGTTGACATTTCAGTACGAGGAACCAAACCAACTACGTCACGCCAATCATCTCTGACCTGTGCCCTAGTGAGTTCTTTCTCCTTAGCGGTATACTGAATATCAGCCCTAGTCTCATTCACCCTGCCAATAGCATTGGTGTCTGGAGCGGGAGCCGCTTCATCAATCTTAGTCTTGTTTCTAACCTGACCACTAACCTTGTGAACCTCAGGAAGCAATTCACTACCAAGAGCTTCAGGACGAGAAGTGCCAAACACAGCTTTAGCTAACCGACCAGTCTGGTCATTGTCAACGTTACTAATGGCTGCACGGAACTTACCGGGATTAGTGTCCTGATAAACACGACCAACAGAGGTTGGGCTTACAGCAGACTTAACGCTATCACGAGTAGCATTGCTACGGAAGATAGCAGCACTGCCATTAACCTCTTGTACGGGCTGAGAAGCCTTGGTACGGAGATTGCCCAGCTGCTGTCTCAGATCAATAATCTGACTAGCGTTAAGCTGATCAGCGAACGGAGAGTTGTCAATGATCTTGTCAATTGACATGCCACCGGGCTTGTACAGCTCTTCGCTCACCATGTTACGGAAGTTATCAATCTCAGCCTTGCTGACATCAACAGGAGTGCTGTCAATGATGTTATCAATATCTTCAGTGAACGAACGGCTGGTTGGCTTAAACTCAATCTGTAAGAGTTCAGTACTTGCAGCAGCCTCTCCAGCAGGTGCAGCTTCACCAGTGAGCATACGACTAGAGACAGTGTCCTTAGCCGCTGTAAGGAGTTCCTCAGTCATCTGAGCGTTATCAGTACCGGGAATGAATTCCTTCATCTTATTGGCAATGGCAGTGGCAACATCCTGTCTAACCTGAGGAGGCAAGTCTTCAGGCAAAGCACGAATGATGTTCTCTGCAATCACTTCACCAGCAGCCTTCTGCACACCAGCCTTAACGCCAGTAGCAGTTGTGTTGGAGAGAGTGGTTGCTGTATCGTCAAGAGCTTTCTCAATACGGCCAGCAAGACTGGTATCCGTTAAACCCTTTACAGCGGTCTCGTAGCGCTTGATAGCGTTAGCAGCACCCCTACCAGCCCCGCCTACTGTAAAGGCTCCTGCAACGCCTCCTACGAACCTACCGATAGGCTTGGACACAGGAGCGAACAGGATAGTATCGTCAATGGCAGAAGTGAGGTTGTCAATGAACCGATCAGTACCAGAGTAGCCACCAGTCTCCAACATCTGGGAGAGCTGGCTAAGAGCTACAAGCTTGTTCGGATCAAAGGCTTCATTACCAGACGAGTTAGTAACGTACTTGACAATTGTCTGAGCAAGTTGTGTACGCTGATCAATAGGCATACGTTCAATCATAGAACGAAGATTAACCTTACCCTCACCCATAGCTAACAGAGCAGTGCTAATAGCCTGCACCTGATTTTCACCAGTAGAGGTAGCAACGTCATTAGCCAGACCAGCAAACTTATTCTGTTCGTAGAAAGGAACCATCAGAGCGATGAAGTCCTTAACCGTATCCAGAACGTTGGGGTCCATAGAGGCGTTGAGGTTATTGATCTGCTGCTGAACCATACCGTTGTACACGTCAACTTCATCAAGAAGCGGAGCAGTGTTGATACGAGTAAATTCAACTTCGTCATTGTCGTCAGGCTCACTATCAGCAATGATAGAAGCTTCAGCTAGACGACGAGAGATGGAAGAGGGCACGTCAAAGGATGCCAGAGAACGAATGGCAGCTTCTTTCTGCTCAATCGAATAGTCATCGCTACGAACAATGGCTTGCACCTCGTCAACATTACGAGAGGAATCAAATGCATCCCAATCACCCGTAACCTTTTCCATCGTAGGAGAAGTAGGGCCAAACTGTAGGTCATCCATTACGCGAGAGTAATTGGTTTCCAGCTCTTCTGGCTTGGACAAGGCAGCCGTCTGAGCAGCCAAGTTATTAATCGTACTTTGGTTGACTACAGGCTTGGCTTTTTTTGTACCAGCGAAGAAGTCAGACAGCTTCGCAGAAGCCTTAGGCTGGTTGAAATCCGACAGAGAGGCCATACTTATTCCTTATGTATTTGTCTTCTTATCGAAGACCGAGCTAAATCCACTAATACCACTTTGGATGGCACCAGTAAACGCTCCAATCATATTACCACTATTAATAGCATCAGCAGAGCGTTGATCAGCTGCATTCATTCCGGCATTAGAATTAGACTGCCCATAGGACTGTCCAAACAGACCAGCCAGATTAGTAGACAAGGCTCCTATAGCCCCCACTTCACCGGACGATCTAGAAGTACCAACGTTCTCAGCAGCAGATTGAATTCTAGCTCGTCTGATACGCTCTTCTCTAATTCGGCTTCTTCGATCGTCTCTAGCATTCACTTTATTCTGAGCAGCGTTAATATCTCTGCTTTCACGTTGAGCAGCTGCGGCTTCAGAGGCAGCATTAGCCTGCCCAATAGCACCAACGATACCAACGACAGCGGAGATGGCTCCGAAAATTAAACTAATTCCCATCTTACCACTTTCAATCCCTGCGTCTCACCAATCATCTCCCCAGCTTCAATTAGATTGACAATTCTAATATCTTTTGTATAGGTGAAGACGTTTTCATATCCTAGAGAATAAAGTTTGAGTTTAAACGCTAACCACTTCTCTCTCATGTCATTCAAAACACTTTTAGAGAAATTGTCGACGACTGCATGAATATACACTTCGCCGTCGATAACTTCATAAGTCATTTTGTAATTGTCATTCTCGTACCAAGTTAGTCTTGGTCCAACTACGTGTCCATCTATTACTTTAGACATTTCCTGCCACACTAAAAATCATTGACCACCCATAAAGATGCAAGTCCTTTCTTGGCTCAGTAGTGAACTTCAAGCTCAACACCTTACCAGAACCTCTAAGTTTACTACGAGTGGTTATAGTAGCAAAACCTGTATCATAACCATCAGGCAGAGAAGGAGGAATGTAGTCCCTCTTGTACCTATAAGCTTGGAAGGGTCTGCCCCACTTATTACTCTCAGGACTATTAGACCAATCCCACTGAGCTTGTACAATACAAGAAGACGGATTTGCAGGGACTAGTACATCCGCAATTTCTTCCAGTCCAGTCTCTGTACGACGGAGATGGATTGAGATGTATGGAACCTGTTTCTCTCTCTGGAAGTCTGTACCAGATAGATATCCAGTGATGAGGAAGGCACTAGCATCAACCCCAACCCCATTACGAGAACGCCAATCAATAAAGTCGTCATCAGTGTATCCGCTAAACGTATATGAAATCGTTCCAGTAACACTGGTAACAACGATATAGTTTAGCTCTCCTCTAAGAACATCTGTTCTGATTTCGTTAAGAATAACTACAGGATCGGTATTAACTGTAACAGGAACACCTCCTACAGTGATCGGGTCTTCTAGCGTGTTAATCTCAAACGGGAGAGATTGGAAGACACTAACTACCCTAGGTAATCCAGCACCGACATTAAAAATTCTGTTTATGGAGAATGATTTTAGCAATAGATCGAGCGTTAGCTCTCTTGTATTACCTTCATTAAGAAGACTGTTATTGATAATCCACTTAACTTTGCGTTCAAAGCCATCATAGGCTCCAACGACAGTGAGCTTGTCTTCTTCACCAACCGACTCAAACAGTCTTTGAATTCTGTCAACAGAGATAGAAGCACTACCCCACCCACCAGAACCATCGGTATTCAGATGGTAGATACCATCATCCGACCAATAGAAAATAGTGTTGTCAACAACCACAGCAGAAGAAGCATTAATGCAGCCTCTGTCACTAACCTTTTCAACAATAAAGTTAGTGGCATTGAAGCCATTTTCACTTGTCCCACTAACTTTCCAAACACCATTCTGAGCCAGAATGATAAGAACGTCACCAAGATTTTCAAGTCTGTTAATACCATATGCCTCATTCAATCTGATATACCCACCATCAGTATCGATGAGATCGGGTAGCTCTCTAGAGGTAGGATCACCCTCTTGATAACATAAAGAAATGTCGCCAATGTTTCTTACCAGCTTGCTGAATAAGATGTACGAAGACATTCTAGGGGAGTTTTTATCTCCATCAATAACTTCACCAACAAAACCACCAAACCATGCTCTGCCAGCATACTCGCTAACAACAGATGGACCACCGGGAGTTCTGTCTACAGGCAGTGAGCCAATTAGATTTCTAAGGCTTGGATAGAGGCTTCTGTTAGCTAGATCGTTAGCCATTCTTGAAGCACCTCTTTCAAGGGCATCAATGATGAAATAGCCGTTAGCCGATCTAGTAGAACCAAGCGGGTTCTTGAACAGGTCGCCAGCAAAGAAACGTTCTAGTGTACGCTCAGACGGATTGGTTGTATCTGCATACAAAGCTTCAATCACGTTATCAGCGTTGGATGGATAGTTACCATTACCCAAAAGTAAGAAGGTGTTTACAGGATCATCAACAACACCAGCTGGCGTTGCTCTAGATACACCCCAAGATTGGTTTCTCAAATTGTAAGAGTGAGCACTAGTACTGGCACTGTTTCTAAACTGGATACCAGCACCGTTAAACAGATCAACCCCACCGGGAGTTTTATCCTCAACGCCAAACAAGTCTCTGATTAACAGGGTTTGAGTGGTTTGAGTGATGGTATTTCCTGTAATGGCGAAGATGTAAGGCTGTTTTTCCTGCGTAACAACGATTAGGAAGCCGTCTACGTTAGCAAAGCTGAACCTTTTGCTCAGCCCACTGTTAGTAAACACATAAGTGAACAACAGATTGGCAGAAATGGGACGAGACGCTAGGTCAAAGAACTTAATTTCATTGCCGAACTGGACTACAGAGATGTTTCTAGACGGATCACCACCAGCGTTCTTCCATTTGAAGGAAGAGTGAGCAATTGTATAGTTGCCCTGAGGAATGGTGGTAGTAATGATGACAGCATCGTCTTCATAATCCATACCAAAGCGTCTATTACGACTGCCATCAGAATTGAGAATGAAGTTTTCTTCTGCCAAAGACGAATTATCTGGGGTGGTTAACGGACTGGCATCAGTAACGAGACCAGCGTTAAACTTGTTAATTTCAATCGCTGCTGTTTCTCTGCCCATTACGCTTCCTCTTTTTATCTACTGTCTCAGAATACCTGTCAATAGCACAAACAGCGTCTCTCAAAGACATGTACATAGAGCGAAGCTCTTTAATGACAGTACCTCCACCAGAAGGACGAATGGTGTACATTCCAAATGTCTTGTCACCTTCGATCAGATATTCTTTGTATTCCATTAGTTGTTATTCCTAAAAGTCGGATCACGATGCCGATGTCTACCACGGCCATAATTAAAGGGATAGGGATCAGCAGCAGAAGCTCTACGAGCCTGTCTAGCCAAGAACCTATTCTGACTACGAGCGTCCTGTTCAGCCTTGGGGTCTTGCACCTGCTTCAGTCTAATCATACAACGGCTCTTAGCTTCTTCAATCAAAGCAGAGAACGCCTTCTCAGGAAGATCAGGTACGAAGTCATTCTCCATTTCAAAATCTGGAGTGACATACCCTCTAGCCTGAGTTTTGCTAGCTTGCAGAGTGGTATCAACAGTACTATCATACGAGTCAAAGATAAGAGTGGTGTCATCAAAAGAGGTGACAAACTCAGGAGGCTTGTTCGTAATAATCAGAAGCTGCACACCACTAGGATCAAGAACCACAGTAGTGTTTACGTTATCACTGTTACGAGCATTGATATGACGAAGGAAATCATCAGGCTGTACATACCGTACTGGACGATACACAATCTGAGTGCTACCACTCTTCTGCTGATTGTAGTAGATAGACAGAAGGTCTTTTAGGTTGTCCTCAATCCTCATGTGCGTAGGCAGAGTGTTATCGCCAGACGGAGTGAGGTTAAGGAGCTTGAGTGTATGAGGCCAGTTACGATTAGATAGCATAGACTGATAAGTGCTTTTAACAATCTGTGCTACTTGTTCGGACTCTTCTGTATCAGTAATAGAAGAGACATAGTCTCCACTCATATCGCTTAAGATGTCCGAGACAATTTCTAGAAGAGTCCATTTAGCCATTATGCACCACCAATGAATTTTTGAATTCTAACAGCCGCTGAGGGGCTATTAGCCCAACCTGCCAGCACAGGGTCTAGAGAATACAAACCCCCGTCATTGGCCCCCGCTGAGTCTCTAATGAGCTGCATAGAGACAGTAGAGCCTGCTGCCATTGAACGGATAAGGGTAGCGTTGAATGGAGTGATGTCTGTACTCGTATCAATTCTGGCATTCTGAACGAAACCTGAAGGGGTGCCATTAAACAACAGTCTGGCAAACATAATAGAAGTGCCAGTGTTATTTGCTCTACCGAAATTCAGATTAAATGTAATTGCGTATAGCCCTGCTGTGTTAAATGTGATTAGTCCAGCATTACTAACCGTAACGTCAGTAGTTACTGTACCAGCACCAAATAGCACAGTTAGTGGTGTGTCAACAGCACTAGGGCTTTGAGTAGTTAACTGGCTGGCCTCCAGAGAAGGGCCGATACCAATGTTAACTAGGCTGCTAGGAGCAACGAACGAAGTGTTACCACCACCGATCGAAGAGAGAACCTGTCCTGCTGTTGCACTAGAGGCTCCCTTGACTTCATGCCTTTCGGCATCAATAATATTTCTATGTTCTACCAAAAGAACCTCCATAACAAAAAAGGCAGAGGTGGAAATTAATCCATCTCTGCCTTACACTAATTAGGGGAGTACAGGACCACCCGGAAGTGCCGGAGAGGGGGCACGATTGATGCGGTAGAACTGAATAGTAATTCGAGCCTTGCCTGCATCAGTAACAGCAGGAGTGCCAGTACCCGAAAGAGCGAAGCCAACAATCGTGTTAGCCGCCAGCGGAACTTCAGTATCCCAAGTACCCGAGAGGGCAGCGGTAAGGTTGACCGAACCAGTAGCTTCGAGCTGTGCTTCAGTAACGGTGAAACCGTTAGTAGCTTCAGAGCCCTTAGTACCCACTTCAAGAGCAGGAGTCGTACCAGTAACGACAAACACTTCCTCAACGTCCATATAGACGTTCTTAATCACAGCACCGGCAGGGAGAACAAACGGGATGTTACCGACGAAGTTGTCGTTAAACCCACCACCAGTGAAGTCAATTACCAGTTCCTCTTCCATACCCTCAATCTTGAGAACACCGACGGTGTCCCCAGCATCACGAGGGCCGAACTGATTATGCACGTTAGAAGTTACGTTACCGCCAGAACCGACGAGGACGCCGTTACCGAAAGGAGAAGTGTAGTAACCATTAGCCATTATTTATATCCTTTCGTATTAAGCAGCGGGCTTGTAGTTAGTAGCGGAAGTGACAATAGTACCAAGGGTATCCATACGCTGAACGCCCCAACCGTACCGAGCACGAACCACAAATTCATCACGAGCGCGATCCTTATTACGTTCACTTTCAGCCTTAGGCATACGACGCCATGCACCAATCAGAGGCTTGGTCTGGTCATCGGCAATGCACATAGCGAGGTTGTAAACAACACCACCTGCGGGAGCGAGGGTGGTAGTACCATCCGAAGCGCTAGCTACCTTATGCAGGCGGTTAGAGGTAAGGATGTCGAAGCCATACAGATTGAAGCGGAAGCGCTGACCACGAGCAACACCTTCAGTCAGAATATCAACAGCGAACTGAGTGATATCGGAAGTCAGGGTGATGAAGCCATTCAGAGTGGCGTCAGCAATCGGGTCAACAATCAGAACACGACCTTCAGCAGGAACGTTAGCCTTATCAAAGGCCAGACGCATAGCGATGATGTCATCGAGCTGGAGGGTGCCATTGGTTTCCGAAGAAACAATCTTATGGGGGAAGCCGTTAATCAGATACGGGTCAGCAGCAGAGTAGACCTCAGCAGCAGCCTTGAGATAATCGGTTTCATATTTCTCCTGAATAGCACGAGTGCTTTCAGCAGCACGCTGAGCCATCAGGGTATCAATCTGAGCGCCATCTTCACGAAGCTCATCAGTGATGTACCAAGCATCGCCAACGTATTCATTGATACGGAAGATGATCTCACCCGACTCAATCGGATTGTAGATCAGCGGAGTATCTTCAGCGCCTTCCTGAAGCGTAACAGTGCCCACAGTCTTAATGTGGAGAGTTTCGCCCGACCCAAAGTCAGTAACGTTGCGCCAGAAGGAAGGAGGGAGCAGGCCGTCATGGAGATTGAGAAGGATGAACTGAGAATACTGTTCACTTTCAATAAAGGCTCGGGTATTAGTAGTTAACTGCATTTATAAATCCTTATTCAGTAATACCGTACTTCTCGTTTACTTCAGCTTTAATCTTATTCCAGAAAGCGGTTCGATTACTATCATTGGCACTTGAACCAGAGAGAATACTCTTTTCAGGGCGGCCAAGCTTTTCTTTAGGGGCTTCAAAGGAATGTGGGTTTAGAGTAGAAGTAGTCGGAGAAGCGGAGGTAGGCTTAATGTCGAAATGCCCAAGGACTAGTTTGGGAGACTTGGCTGCAAGCAGCTTGAAGTCGTCGTTGCTGATACCTAGTTCAGCAGCCTTGGCAGAAACAACATCCGAAGCTCGATCACCGTACTTAGCACGGAGAGTAGCATCGACATGTTTAACATTATCGATAGCAGCAGTCTGAGCGTCACGACGCTTGATAGCGGCTTCGATTTGGGCATCTAGAGTTGCAGTATCCTGAGCCAGTTCACTAGACGGAGGGGTAGCTCCCAGTTCTTCTTGCGTCACGGGTTTAATCCTTTCAAGTACGGTATCGAGAGTAGTAGCTTCCAAGATCTTTTTTGACGCCTCATCCAACTGATTACGGAGGAGACCATTCTCTTCCTGTAAACGAGGGATAAACGCCTGAGACTCTACAAGAGCATCCAGAGCTTTCTCAACGCTATCATACTTCGGACTTCCATCCTCACGCTTGATTGCCATAAGTTTGTCAACGAATAAGTCAATCTTGCTTGAGGGTGCAACCTCATTCTTATTTTCTTCAACCTGTGGGTCTACAGGGGCTTTAATGAATACATCTGTCTGGTCAGACATCTATGTATATTCCTTATATATTACTAGTAGTATATATTAATATGTTATTATAATTATATATCCTAGAAGTTCTAGACTATATCTTATAGTACTATATATCACGAAAAAAGGCTGTTTGTTACATTTCAATCTTCAAGAAGTGAAATAATTTCTAAGTAGGCTCTTTCGCGTTCAATAAGACCTGCTTGGATGTAAGGCCAATTAGGACTATCGTACAACTGTTCGCCTCTTGCTTTAATGCGTACAGTTTCAATTTTGTCGTTAACAATCGCTACCATGCGTTTACGAAGTTGCACCGAGTTTTTAAAGTTCGATGCAATCTCCTTGGACATCGCAGGATCAGTACCTTTGGTCCATGTTACTTTCATGCAGGGGCTCCGGGAGTTGGGGCAGGCATAGTAGTAGGTTCAGCTGGGCCAGAGGCTGCCACTTCCAAGTCTTCAGAAGCTTGGTTCATAAGAGCCTGAGTTTCCTGCTGTTCCATAATAGCCACGTTAGGACGGAAGATTTCATAGCCATGAATGCTAGTGCTATCTTCAATGAACTTAGTGAGGTTCTTACCAGAGACGTGTGGAGCAACAAGAGTCCACAGTGGGCTGGAAGAGATACCAACAAGGTTCTGCAAGTCCTGAGCCTGCTGAGCGAAGTGACGGGCACCAATAGGACGAATAACACCACGAGCGATGATATCGTTCTTAGTAATGGTCATGAACTCAGTAGCACCAAGATCGTTATCAAGGGTAGAGATAACATCCATCTCATCGAAGTTACGACGAGCTACTTCCAACATAGAGTTGAGAAGAGGTTCCATCAGATCGGTTTCAAACGTATTGATCTTCTCTTGGAAGATACGTCCAGCTGCATTGTTTAGCGTCTGAACTTCAAGAGCCGTCTTTTCACCGGGAGACCTAACACCCATAGCTTCACGAGGAGCACCAGCAAACAGCTCCATGTCGTTTTTAAGAGACTCAATCTGATTGTCAGCAGCCATCATAGGACCAAGGTTCTTACCAAGTTCGCTGACATCCCCATTCTCATCAATCATAATCTGAGCGCCGGGGTATATCTGAAACTCTTCCACTTCACCCTTCACCAAATAGATGGGGTGAACAGAGAGGTCCATAGCGTCAGCCTTGAGGTTCTCCAGATGGTCGATACGATACTGCATACCCACCAGATTATCCAGAGGTCCCATAGCCCACAGGTTATCAGGACGCAGTCTCCAACCAACATGATAGATGGGAGTAGAACCGTCATAGGTGGAGATATCTTCATTACGAACAATCATGCAACGGTCAACAACCGTAATCATCTTGTTAACGTAAAGCGTACCAGTTTCCTGATCGTGGTAGTCACCATAGAATTCAAGAATTTCTACAAAGCCAGACTGGTAGTAGTCATACAGATTACCAAAGCCATCAACCATAAGCTGATCAGCCTTAGCCCAATCTTCTGTACTGAAACCACCAAGATGCTTGTTGATAAACTCCCGACGTTCGATAGCCTTGGTCCAGAAAGCCATTTCAGGGACTGTCTGTGCTAGACGCTTCAGTTCACCAACAGTCTTGACGCTTCGTACAATCTTAGGGCTACCAACAAAGGAAACAGCCATAGGGTTGAACACAATGTCTAAGGGGCTAATTCGTACAGCCTTGGGGCCAATGAATGAAGGGACTAACGAGTCTTCAGGTTTGTAGGTGTGGTATCGCTTCTCAAAGATTGGCATAGCAAAAGCATTGCCATAATCGATGTAGTCATACAACAGTCTACTGGCAATCTGCTTGAAGCCACCAAGACGGGTCTTGTTCTCCATGTAGGAGGTGATGACCTTAGCCTTCTTGTGAGAAGCATCGTTCTTAGTGAACGCTGTCCACTTAAGCCACTTGTCATTCGGGAACAGGGCAGAGAGGTAGTTGGAATGCAAGTTGTCACGAATTTGTGCTAGCTTAGGGAGAGTGGTCTTGTTCTTCCAAGGAAGAGACGAATTCGTAGTGGTGGTAGTGTCAGTGGCAAAGACATACTTCTCAAGCTCTTTCTTCTGCTCAAGCCAAGTATTTCTCTGAGTGTTCCACTGCTGCCACATATGGCCTACCCACTTCCCGTCATCATTTTGACCGAGAATGGAATTAAGCTCCATTACTTTATTTGTCATATGCGTTTAAATCCTTTAGCGATAGGCGTAGCCGCCGAAGCGACTTTGACGACCATTGGGTGTTAGGAAATCCTTAATGGCATTCCCTGAGCTTCTCTGAGGCGCTACGGCTATACTTACGGCTGCTGCTAGAGCATCTTTGATGTCGTCATGTGCAGGACGTGCCTGAACAAGCTCTTCTTCCAGAATTGCAGTGAAGCCACCTTCGTTATGCCAAACCTTCTGTTCATCGTACAGATGTTCAAGAGCTGCTGCAATTCGCTGCTCCTTACTACCCTCTTGACGACTAGGATGGAACTCATCCACAGAAAGAGACATACCGTATTGTTTGATGTAGTCTTTGATAGACTCGACGATCACAGCCTGAGCTACAGTACATTCTGCACGAAGCTTATTAAACTTCCACTTAGAATGCAGGTCTCTTACCTTCTCGAAGTATTCGATAGTTTTCTTAGTCTTAAATCGTTCAATGTCTAGGACGTAGTAATTTCGTTCTTCTGTGATACCAACTACAACAATAGCTGAATAGTCAGCCTGCTTGCTTAGAGAGAAGGCGAAGTCAACAGCAGCATAGATGTTAAGACGCTTACCATTGTACGTCCATCTACTACCATCACGCTTCAACAGACGAGGATTGTAATACTGGAACTTATCACGACTGATACGATCCGAAGAACTGTCATTCGGGTTCTGATAGTACTGAGCATAGAACTGAGTAATGTCCTGATACTCTGCCTTAATACGAGCAAGGATGTTTCTATCGAAACCAAATGCCTTACCATCTTTACGCATAGTACGAGGCCAGATGAAAATACCGTTCTCTTCAACAACCATCTCTTTGATTTCCCAGACAGGGAGCTTGTCAACGAGGATAAGGTCGTCATCATAAACTTCATACACCTGTTCACGCCAAGAATCATACGTATCAGACGGATGGTAACGAGTACCACAAGCCATAGTGAAACCACCAGCATTACGAATAGACGTAAACTGAGAAGCCTTCTTAGCCACAGACTCTCTGCCATCTTCAGTGTATGCGTTCTCAGGCACCACCAAGTCATCTGCCACAACAATGTCAGCATGCCAGCCAGTAGTAACAGTGGTGAGGCCAGCAGTCGCTACAGTAGCGTCACGAGTGCCTTCCCTATCACGAGCCGGATGGTCAATGATAATTTTCTCTGAGGACCACTTGTTTCTATTACCATCCTGTGGATGAATATACTCAGGGAAGAACCTCATGAAGATGTTCCCACCAAGAATGTTCTTGATAGCGTACAACTGGACAATAGCCAGTTCTGCCGTAGCAGAGATGTACAGGATAGAAACTTCAGGGTGACGAGCAATCATCCAAGCACACCACGTAGCAACCATGTGAGACTTAAGATGTCCACGAGGAAGCATGATGAGCTTGTTAGCTGTCAAGCTAGAAGCCTGCCCGAACAAGGTGTAGTCCTGCATCCAACGATAGATGTCACGATGAACTTCACCATATACGTAGCCGGGATTGACTAGAGCCGCAAAGTAGTTCAAGTCACTAAGGGCTCTCTCACGAATGTCCTGAGCTTCTTTAGGCATTCTTTCTAGTTTAGCAGCAGCATCTTTTAGCCACTCCGGGCTATTCTTCTCTAGCCAATCTACTTTCATTTATCTACTCTTATCATTTCGTCTGCGACCGGGTGGATGTTCCATTCTAGAGATACCACTAGTCTTTTTACGTTCTGCTGCTGTGACAGTTCTAGGTTTGTTAGGGCCCTGTTGTTTATCCCAACTAGCCATCACTTTGTTTCTTTTCTTAGGATAGACGTCTACGCCTTCAGTGGAGTTAGACTGATTAACCCTGCTAGGCTTAACTCGTCTGTCTTCAATATTCGTAGACTTCTTTCGGCCTTGCCACTTCATTACATACCTCTCAGTCTGACAACATCACCAGTGTATTCAGCAACGCTATCCTTGATGCGATCTTCTCGTTCCTGTTCAGCTTTAGAAGGACGACCAACACCACGTTTACTCCAACCACCCTCGACTAGAAACTTAGCAGCCTGAAAACTATGTTCAGACATTTCTAAGACAGAGGCTAGGCCCTGAGAACGAATGTAAACCTCAAGCTCATCAGCCCAAGTATCAAAGTGAGCACGAAGGATTTTATTCTCCTTCATGCGTTGCCAATGTTCCCAATTGAACAAATGCTGATTAGCAAACCTATACTCGGTGATATCTTCTGCCTCAAGATAGAGACGCTTCAAGGAAGGATAAACCTTCCCCTTGTATTCTTTGTCTTCGCCATCAAATGTATAGACAGCGAAGTCCGTGTTGTAATTCAATTCTAAGAAAAGAGACTGGGTGAGATACCTCCCACCCGAGTCTTTGAATTTAGATTTATCGATATTCATAATGTCCTGCTTTACGAACGACGAGTAACCGACCACTGGATTGTAGCGGAAACAGCCACTTCACAGTTGATAGTGAAACCTGAGGCCGTTTTATTACTCACCCAATAGTTTGCATTCGATGGAGTTTCCAGAGCCACATGATAGACAGAGCCATTCATTACACCCCATGCTGGGCTGAACGTTACAGCTACCGAAGTAGAGGCTGCAAAAGAGGCAGAGCCCGTAAGCTTCTGCATCATGTCAGTGTTCTGTACCAGAC
>Ga0247738_10000355_pt1 | contig 18319 bp, 11 predicted proteins | sample UWRJL013104B2_FD_180936 | JGI IMG/M metagenome (GOLD analysis project Ga0247738, IMG submission 180936) | Plant litter microbial communities from Arlington Agricultural Research Station in Wisconsin, United States - UWRJ-L013-104B-2 | ecosystem: Environmental > Terrestrial > Plant litter >...
TCAGGGCCGGGGTGAAGGTGTAGCTGCCGTTGGCATTGATCACCAGGGTGCCGACACCGGCGATGGTGGCGGTCTGGCCGGCGGTGTAGACGGTGGCATCGCCCGCGACGGTGAACTGGGTGACGGTGATCGAATCGCCATCGACGTCGCTGTCGTTGGTCAGCACGTTGCCGGTGGCCGGCGTGTCCTCGGTGACCGCGACGGGGCCGTCGTTGACCGCCACCGGCGCATCGTTGACCGGGCTGACGTCGTCGAACGAGAGCTCGGCTTCGTCGGTCAGGCTGCCGTCGCTGATGGTGTAGGTGGCAGTCGGGACCGGGCCGTTGTAGTTCAGGGCCGGGGTGAAGGTGTAGCTGCCGTTGGCATTGATCACCAGGGTGCCGACACCGGCGATGGTGGCGGTCTGGCCGGCGGTGTAGACGGTGGCATCGCCCGCGACGGTGAACTGGGTGACGGTCAGCGGGTCGTTTTCGACGTCGCTGTCGTTGGTCAGCACGTTGCCGGTGGCCGGCGTGTCCTCGGTGACCGCGACGGGGCCGTCGTTGACCGCCACCGGCGCATCATTGACCGGGCTGACGTCGTCGAACGAGAGCTCGGCTTCGTCGGTCAGGCTGCCGTCGCTGATGGTGTAGGTGGCAGTCGGGACCGGGCCGTTGTAGTTCAGGGCCGGGGTGAAGGTGTAGCCGCCGTTGGCATTGATCACCAGGGTGCCGACACCGGCGATGGTGGCGGTCTGGCCGGCGGTGTAGACGGTGGCATCGCCCGCGACGGTGAACTGGGTGACGGTGATCGGATCGCCATCGACGTCGCTGTCGTTGCCCAGCACGTTGCCGGTGGCCGGCGTGTCCTCGGTGACCGCGACGGGGCCGTCGTTGACCGCCACCGGCGCATCGTTGACCGGCGTCACGGTCACTGGCACCTCGACGGTCGTGGTACCGCCGTTGCCATCGGCGACGGTGACGGTGAAGCTGTCGTTGCCGTTGAAGTCGTCGTTCGGGACGTAGGTGTATTCGCCCGTCTCCGGGTCGATCGTGACCGTGCCGTTCGCCGGCGGCGTGGTGAGCGTGTAGGTCAGCTCGTCGCCATCGACATCGTTGCCCACGATGGTGCCGGAGACCGGGGTGTCCTCGTCGGTGGTGATCGGCGCGCCAGTCGCGGTCGGCGGATCGTTGACCGCGACCACCGTCACCGGGATGTTGACCGTGGTGGTGCCGCCGTTGCCATCGTCGACGGTGACGGTGAAGCTGTCGGTGCCGTTGAAGTCGTCGTTCGGGACGTAGGTGTATTCGCCCGTCTCCGGGTCGATCGTGACCGTGCCGTTCGCCGGCGGCGTGGTGAGCGTGTAGGTCAGCTCGTCGCCATCGACATCGTTGCCCACGATGGTGCCGGAGACCGGGGTGTCCTCGTTGGTGCTGACCGGCACGCCGGTCGCGGTCGGGGCATCATTGACCGGTGTCACGGTGACGGTGATCGTGGCGGTCGTTGTGCCGCCCCTGCCGTCGCTCACCGTCACGGTGAAGCTGTCGGTGCCGTGGAAATCGGGATTGGGCGTATAGGTGTAGCTGCCGTCGGCGTTCACCACGACGGTGCCGTTGGCCGGATCATTGCCCTTGGCGTAGGTCAGCGTGTCGCCATCGGCATCGGTGCCGGTCACGCGACCTTCGAGCACGCTGTCTTCGGCGATGCTCTGCGCATCGTCGCTCGCGGTGGGCGCGCGGTTGGCGGGCGGCTGTGGCACTTCGGGACGCCCGTCGCCGTCGCTGTCGCCGAGCCGATGCAAGAGGCCAGCGCCCCCCACCACGCCCAGCGCGACAGCGGCCCACGCCGGGAAACCGCCCTCGACAGGAGCGCCTGCGATGATACCGGTGTCGAGCTGGATCTCGGTGAAGTGGAACTCGCTCCACGGACTGCTGTACTGGCCCCACCACAGCACGCCCTCGGCGTCTTCCAGCACCAGATCGTGGCGCTCGCCGTCCTCGTCGAGGGCGAAGAAGTTGCGGATCGTGATCGTGCGGCCGTCCTTGAGCACAAGCTGCAGGTCCTCGCCAATGCGCTCGAAGCGCGCGACCAGTTCCGGCCCCAGCTTGAGCCGGACGATGCCGGCCTTGTCGAGGATGATGTCGCTTGCGTTGACGGATACGGTGTTCCCGGCAGCCTTATGCACGATCTGTGTGGACACGGATATCTCCTGGTGGGTGGTCATACGGACTGGCGCGCGGCCAGCCCCACGGGGCGGCCGCCGCCCCGGGTTGAAGTGTGGTTGCTGTGGTTTTGGTTCTCGCCGGGCGAACCGTGCCGGCTGCGTCCCGCGCACCGCGCGATGGCCGCACCCCTTTGGGTGCTCGTATTTGTAACGGGCATCACATGATTGCGCAAGGTTCGCTTGGCGTCACAGATTGACGCAGGGCGGCAGTCTGGGATACCGCGTCGCGGCACCTGAAGGCGTGTGGCGACGCGGGAGTCGCCTGCATCAGCGTCCGCATGGCTGGCGTTGCTTCGTCGATGGCATCTATGGGCCTGCGAGTGGTCCGGCGCCCGGGCATGCGCGCCACGGCGCAATGCCCGATCCCGATTCGGGGGGCGGACTATGGGATAGCGTCCTGCGCCGGGGCAATAACGCCTGTCTCACCAACTCTCACGCCGAGCGAAGCGCGAGCGCAGTTTCCCTTATCGTTGCGGCACTCCACACGCGACCGGCCGCATGCACGAACGAGCGTTGATGTCCTGGTTCCAAGTCCCGGCGATCGATGACCCGGTCGACCGTCGCAATGCTCCGATCCTGCAGGTGGCGTTGCTGGTGCTGGGCACGATCCCGCCTTTGCTGTGGCTTTACCGCATGGGCACAGGCATTCCCTGGCGTCCGGGCGAAACCCTGAGCCTGGCGATCAGCCTGGTGATCAGCGCGCTGGCGCTGTGGTCGGTGGTGCTGATCCGGCGCGCCAGGTTCCAGCGCGCGATCCGCCAGCTGATGTTCGTGGTCGCGGCGCTCACCATCGTCTCGCATGCGGTCAACGGCATGTCCGTGCATGTGTTCCAGATGCCGGTGCAGGTGCTGTGGTTGTTCATTGCCGGAATGATGATCGGGCGCAGCGCGCTTTGGCTGATGTTCGGCGCGCTGGTGCTGGCGCTGTTCCTGGGCGCGGTGGGCGAGGCGCGGATCGAACAGGAGCCGGCGGACCATCTGCTGGGCGACGCGGTCATCCGCAGCGTCATGTTCCTCACCATCGCCCTGGTGATCGACCGCAGCGTGGCCGCGCTGCGCGAGAGCTTGGACGAGGCCCTGGCCCGCGGCCGCGCGCTGGAACTAGCCAACGCGCAGCTACAGGCCGAGATGGCCGCCCGCGAGCAGGCCCAGACGCGGTTGCTGCATGCACAGAAGATGGAAGCAGTAGGCAGGATGGCCAGCGGACTGGCGCATGATTTCGGCCACCTGCTGGCGCTGGTGGACGGGTACGCCGTCCAGGCCCGCAACGCCACCGGTCCGCAGGTCCGCGCGGACGCGCTGGAGGGCGTGAGTTCCGCGGCTCGCCGCGCACGGGCCCAGGTGGGCAAGCTGATGCATTTCGCGCGCCAGGATGCACCCGTGCTGGAGGCCTTCGATGCGGGCGAGGTGCTGCGTGAGGTCGTCCCCATGCTGCGCCAGACCCTCGGCGCGGCCGTGCGCCTGTGCATCCAGCCGCCCGCGGCCCCGGCGATGGTACGCGCCGATCGCGAGCAGTTCGTCCTCGTGCTGCTGAACATCGCCGCCAACGCCGCCGATGCCATGCCGGATGGCGGCAGCTTCACCGTCACCACCGAGGTCGACACCGCCGCCGGGATGGTGGAGATCGGGATGCGCGACAGCGGCCCCGGCATCGCGGACGAGACCCTGGAGCGGGTATTCGAGCCGTTCTACACCACGAAGCCGCAGGGCGATGGCGCCGGCCTGGGCCTGGCGGTCAGCAGGGACCTGGCCGTCGATTGGGGCGGACGGCTGGAATACGTGGCCGAACGGGCCAGCGCGACGGAACCGCGTGGAGCGCAATTTCGGCTCGTGCTTCCGCTGGCCGCGCCGTGCAACCCCCACCGCCGCGAAGCTCACCAGTCCAGCCGGTAGCCCGCCCCCCTGACGGTGGCCAGGCTCAGCGGCGCACCCGCAGCTTCGCATTTGCGGCGCAGGCGGTAGACCAACATGTCCAGCCGGTGCGGATCGAAGACGTCGCCGGCCTTCCCCGCCAACTGCTGCATCAGGGTTTCGCGTGACACCATCTCGCCCGCGCGCCCGGCCAGGGCTTTCATGACTTCGCGCTCGCCGCGGCTCAGGCTGATCGAGGTTCCGTCGGGGGTTTCCAGCACCCAGCCGCGCTGGGCCAGCGACCAGCCGGACCTGCCCGCCGCCGCCGTGGCACCGGCCCGGACCCGCAGGCCGAGGTTCCGCAGGGTCTGGACGACTTCCTCCATCTCCAGCGGCTTGACCAGATACGCGTCGACGCCTGCCCGCAGGCCGCGCAGGCGATCCGCGCTGCGGCCGTGCGCGGAGTAGATCACCAGGCCCATCGCGCCGCCGAGCGCACGCAGGTGGCGAGCGATCTCGACCCCGTCCTCGTCGGGCAGGCCCACGTCCAGCAGCACCAGATCGAAAGGCGCGCGGGTCCATTCGCGATACAGCTCGAGCGCGCTGCTGAAGCCCACCGCCTCGAAAGCCGCCGCCTGCAGCGCCGGCAGCAGGATCCGCTCACGCAGCTCCGCGTCGTCCTCGACGACAGCCAGGCGTAGCGCCGTCGCGGCAGGAGCGTCGTCCGCTGCGCCGGTCATGATGCCGGCGCGGATTCGCTTCCGTCCGGCCGCACCGCTTCGGGACTCACCTTCTCGATCGTGTGCCGCAATTCGCGGCCGAGGATGATCTTCGCGTCGCGCGCCCAGGCTTCCAGCCGCTGTTCGAACACCAGCTTGCTGTTCTGGTCGAGCTTGACCAGGCCCAGTTCGCGCAGTTTCTGGATGAAGCCGCGGAACAGGCTCTTGTCGAAGAACTCCGGCGCCGCCGGCGCATACAGCAGGCTCAGGCGCTGCGCGGCCAGCTGGCACAGGCTCTCGAGTTCGCCGGCGCCGAGCGTGCCCGGGCCATTCTTGGCCAATACCGAGATGGCGATGTAATAGCGCTCGAACGCCTGCTGCAGCGGATGCCCCAGCGCGCGCAGGCGGAACACCTCGTCGGACTGTCCGGCGTTGCGCGCCAGGATGCCGCCGTCGTCATCGCCCACGCGCTCGAGCAGGCCCTCGCGCACGAACACTTCGATCGTGCGGTCGATGCGCTCGGCGAAGCCGTCCTGGTCCCACGGCAGGAACAGCTCGCCCTGCAGGAACGGGTACACCGCGCGGCCGATGCGCAGGAGCGTGTCGCGGGCCATGCGCCGGTTGTGCTGGAAGCAGCAGGCGATCCAGGCCGACGCGGTGAACAGGTGCAGCACGTTGTTGCGGAAGTAGCTCAGCAGGACCGCATCGTCCTCGCCCACGCTGAACACGTCGCCGAGCGGGTGCGCGATCCGCCGCAGCACCCCGATCTCCTCGCCGTGCGCCACGATCTCGCGCGGCGAGTGCGGCGTCATCGTCACGCGCTCGGAATACGGCACTTCCGCCAGCAGCGTCTTCGACAGCGCGATCTGCGCCAGCAGGTCCGACTCGCCCATCGTGTGCTTGGGCGTGGACAGCAGGGCCAGCGCGAGCAGGTTGATCGGGTTCACGTCGGCGGCGCGGTTGATGTTCACCTGGATGCGCTGCGCGGCGGCATCGACGGTATGCGACAGCCAATCGGGCTTTTCTTCGTCGTCGAGTGGCCTGCCGTCCCAGTTGGTCGCATGCTCGGCCAGCAGCTCCGACAGCGGGATCGGCTCGCCGAAATTCACCACCACCTGGCCGTAGTTCTGGCGCAGCACCTTGGGCACGCTCCACAGCAGCGCCCAGATCGACTCCTTTTCCTTCGGCTTGCCGGACAGCTCGTCGAGGTAGCTGTTGCCTTCCATCAGCTTCTCGTAGCCGATGTACACCGGCTGGAACAGCACCGGGCGCGCGGGCTGGCGCAGGTAGGCGCGCAGGGTCATCGAGATCATGCCGCCCTTGGGCTGCAGCAGCCGGCCGGTGCGCGAGCGCCCGCCCTCGACGAAGTACTCGATCGAATAGCCGCCGGCGATCAGCTGCGCCACGTACTCGGCCAGCACCGTCGAATACAGTGCCGAGCCGCGGATCGAGCGGCGGATGAAGAATGCGCCGCCGCGACGCAGGATCGGCCCGATCACCGGCAGGTTGAGGTTGATGCCGGCGACGATGTGCGGCGGCACGATGCCCTTGGTGTAGAGCAGGTATGACAGCAGCAGGTAGTCCATGTGGCTGCGGTGGCTGGGCACGTAGATCACTTCGTTGCCGGGCGCCACCGCCTTGAGGCTGTCGAGGTGGTGCACCAGCACGCCGCGGTAGATCCGGTTCCACACCGAGGTCAGCAGGAACGAGGCCGAGCGCACCACCGGATGCGAATAGTCGGCCGCGATCTCGTACGCCATCGCGTGCGCCTTCTTCCACGCCTCCTGCTGCGTGCTGCTGTCGCGGCGGGCGTGGTCGGCGATCGCTTCCTTGACCGGCTGCGAGGCCAGCACCTTGTCGATCAGCAGGCGCCGGGTCGACAGGTCGGGGCCGATCACGGCCTCGCGCAGGCGGTTGAAGTGGGTGCGCAGCACGCGCGAGAGCTTGCGCACGCTGCGTTCGGGCGGCAGGTCCTCGGCCAGCAGATCGCGGATGCTCACCGGCGCGGCGAACTGCACGAGGGTGTCGCGGCCGTTGAGCAGGATCGACAGCAGCCGGCGGAAGCGGCCCACGATCGCCCAGTTTTCCGAGAACAGCACCGAAAACCAGCCCGAAGCCTTGTCCGGCGAACGGCCGACGAAGATCGACACCGGCACCAGCTGCACGTCCAGGGCCGGATCCTCGCGGTGCGCCTCGAGCAGGCGCGCCAGCGATTCGGAATGGGTCCGCTTTGGCGGCGTCTGGCCGGTGGCCAGCGCCAGCGCGGTGCTCGCATTGCGCCGCGACAGTGCCACGTAGGCGCGCTTGCGTCCCAGCGGGTCACCCGGCAAGGGACGCAGTGGCCCGGGCATGCCGGTCTCGCGGCAGGCGCGGTCGAGGATCAGTGCATTGGACAGGCCGTAGTCCTCTAGCACGTAGCAGACCAGGCGCGGATCGAGCAGCTCCGGCGGCGCCTGCGGCTCGATCTTCAGGTCGATCCAGGGTTGCAGCACCCAGCCGGCCAGCTTCGCCCACCACGGCCGGCCGCTGCGCATCGCAGCCACGCGCGGCGGCAAGGGATCGCGGTCGGGGCCCGGGCGCGGTCCATCGCCGTGCGGCGCACCGCCGGCGCCGGCGGGCTGGCTGGCGTCGAAGAGGTTCGGTTGGGTCGGCATCCTGCGCATTATGCCCAAGGCGCACGGTGCACCGAGGTGCCAGGGCCCGGTCAGGGATGTCAAGGCGGGCTGAACAGAATCGGCGCGCTGGCCTCAGAACTGTGATGGCCGACACGGTGTGCCGAAAGGCAGGCTTGCGCGGCTTTACAACTTGTTTACAAACAGGGCGAACGCGCGAGGGGGCGCGCGTGTTGGAACCCCCGCTGCATCACATTCAAGGAGAGACCCGATGTTGCCCCTTCCCGATCGCCTGGGCGCCGCGGTACGCCGCGGCCTGCTGCTGTCCGTCCTGTCCCCCGCCGTCTTCGCCCAGCAGGCGCCTGCCCCCGAACCCGACGCCGGCGCGCGCACCCTGGATACCGTCCAGGTCACCGGCTCGCGCATCCGCCGGGCCGAGCTCGAAACGCAGGTACCGGTGCAGGTGCTGAGCCGCGAGGACATCGACCGCAGCGGTTTCACCTCGGTCGCCGAGGTGGTGCAGAACCTCACCGCCAGCGGCGCCGCGCTCAACACCAAGTTCAATTCCTCGGGCAATTTCGGCTTCCCGCCCGATGGCGGCGGCGTGGGCGCGGGCGCGGCCACGGTCGACCTGCGGCACCTGGGCGCCAAGCGCGTGCTGGTGCTGGTGGACGGCATGCGCTGGGTCAACGAATCCTCGGCCTCGGGCGTGGGTTCCTCGGTCGATCTCAACACCATCCCGCTGTCGATCATCGAGCGCATCGAGGTGCTGGAAGACGGTGCGTCCTCGATCTACGGATCGGACGCCATCGCCGGCGTCGTCAACATCATCACCCGCAAGGACGTCGACGGCGCCAGCGTGCAGCTGCACTATGGCGACTACTTCGACCTGGCCGGTGGCGACACCTGGGGCGCGGACCTGGGCTGGGGCGGCAGCAGCGAACGCGCGCGCTGGTTCGTCGGCGCCTCGTACTTCAAGCAGAAGGAGATCTCCTCGCTCGAGTACACCCCGGCCAGCGTGCCGGTACCGGGGACAGGGCTGTCCAATGGCAGTTCGGCCACGCCGTACGGGCGCTTCCTGTTCGAGGATCCGGGCACCGGCACCGTGTACGACATCACGCCCAACACCGGCGCGAGCGCGCCGACCTATGTGCCCGGGCAGCAGGCCTGCCGCGACGGCGACGGCAATCCCACCGGCGTGGTGCGCACGGACGATTTCCACTGCTTCGGCACCGCCGACCGCTTCAACTTCGCGCCCTACAACCTGCTGCTCACCCCATCCGAGCGCAAGTCGGTGTTCGGCCAGGTGCAGTTCGACTTCAGCCCGACCTTCGGTGGCTACGTACGCGTGCTCTACAACGAGCGCGAGTCGGCCAACCAGGCCGCGCCCGAGCCGTTCTTCCTCGGCACCGATGCCGGCGTCTACAACGAATGGGCGGAAACCCGGCTGGTGATCTCGGCCACCAATCCCTACAACCCGTTCGGCTTCGACCTGACCACGGTGGGGGCCAGCCCCAACCTGTTCCTGCTCGGGCGCCGTCCGGTCGAGGGCGGTCCGCGCCGCTTCGTGCAGGAGGTGGAAACCTGGTACGCCTCGGGCGGGCTCAACGGCATGTTCGACGTCGGCACGCGCACCTGGAACTGGGACGTGAACCTGATGCGCAGCGAGAGCACCGCCGAGCAGACCAACTACGGCAGCTACAACATCCGCCGCATCAACGAAGCGCTCAGCGGCGAGGCCGCGTGCGCGGCGATCACCGGCTGCGTCGACCTCGACCTGTTCGGCGGCCCGGGCACGATCACGCCGGCCATGCTGGCCTGGATCCAGCCGGTGGTGCGTGATCGCAGCAGCAACACCATCAGCCTGGCCTCGGCCAACGTCACCGGCGAGCTGTTCGACGGCTGGGCCGGCCCGGTGTCGTTCGCCGCCGGCGTGGAATACCGCGAGTACGAAGGCGAGTACCGGCCCGATCCGTTGACCGTGGCCGGCGAGTACAACGGCGTGCCATCCGGGCCGAGCAGCGGCCAGTACGACGTGCGTGAGGCCTACGCCGAGCTGCTGGTGCCGCTGGTGAAGGATGGCTGGCTCGGCAAGAGCCTCGATCTGAGCCTGGCCGGACGCTGGTCGGACTATTCCAACTTCGGTGGCACCAACACCGGCAAGGTCGGACTGCGCTGGCAGGTGACCGACGAGTTCCTGCTGCGCGGCTCCTTCGCGGAAGGTTTCCGGGCGCCTTCGATCGGTGAGCTCTACGGCACGCTCAGCCGCTTCGATGCGACCCTGGTCGATCCCTGCAACCGGCCCGCCGCGACCACGCCGGCATGCGTGGCCGAAGGCGTGCCGGCCGACTACGAGCAGTCCAACCCGCAGATCTCGGTGGTGACCTCGGGCAACGAGCAGCTGCAGCCCGAAACCAGCCGCAGCCTGATGCTGGGCTCGGTGTGGAGCCCGTCGTTCGCCGATGCGACGACGTGGTCGGACCGGCTCGACCTGGGCGTGACTTTCTACCGCCACACCATCGACGGCGCGATCCAGGCGCTGGACGCGCAGACCATCCTCAACCGCTGCATCGCCACGCGAGATCCGCTTTCGTGCGGGTTCTACGAGCGCAACGAGCGTGGCCAGATCGTCCGCTTCGACAATATCCTCGGCAACGTCGGCACGATCCGCACCGACGGCTGGGACTTCAGCGCGGACTGGCGCCTGCCGGAGCAGGCCTGGGGGCAGCTGGCGTTCGCCTGGAAGACCACCTGGGTGACCCGATACGAGCTGGTCAACGAGGCCGGGCAGGCCGAACCGCGTGCCCCGGGCGTCGAGATCAACAACAGTGCGATCCCGGGGCGCAGCTCGACCCTGTCGGCGGTGTGGCGCGGTGGTGGCGGCTGGCAGGCGGCGTGGACGGCGCGCTACATCGACCGCCTGCGCGAGTCCTGCGCCGGCGCCAACGGCTTCGACATCTGTGACGACAGTGCGGGCGACCGCAACGACCTCGGTGCCACCACGTATCACGATGCGCAGCTGTCCTGGGGCACCGACGCCTGGATGAAGGACCTGCGCTTCACGCTGGGCGTCAACAACGTGTTCGGCAAGGATCCGCCGATCTGCCTGAGCTGCTCGCTCAACGGCTACGACGCCTCGACCTACGACCTGCCGGGGCAGTTCTGGTACGCGCGGGTGGGCTTCGGGTTCTAGCGCATTTCAGCGCAACGCCTGCATCCCGTCATCCCGCGAAAGCGGGATGACGGCTCGCCTCCCGAACGTTGCGAAGAACTCCTGCGTCGCCATGCCAGCAAACGCTGGCATCCATCTGCTCTCGTGGCCGGGCCGAAGATCAACATGCCTCCGGCGTTCGCCGGGATGACGGGTCGATTTCCGGGACGCGCGCCGAAACGTTCTAGCGCTGCAGCGCGTCGTCCGGCACTTCGAGGTTCACCGACAGCGCGAGGTGGTCGGAGAACGCGGCAGGCACCGCGCGCATGCCTTCGCAGCGCAGGGTGTCGGTGACCAGGATGTGGTCGATCGCGCGCTGCGGCTTCCAGCTGGGGAAGGTGTGCACCGCGCAGGCCGGCGGTTGCAGGCGGGTGACGCGGAACAGGTTGCCCATTTCGGGGCAGTCCACCACGCAGTTGAAGTCGCCCATCAGCACCGCGTTGGGAAAGTCGTGCAGCAGCTCGGCGATGAAGTCGAGCTGCATCCGGCGCGACTGCGCGCCCAGCGACAGGTGCGCCACCGCCACCGTCAGCCCGCCCGCGCCGTTGCCGAAATGCCCCATCAGCACGCCGCGCCCGGCGATGCGGCCGGGCAGCGGATGGTGCACGACCTCGACCGGCTCGAGCCGGCTGAGCAGGCCATTGGCGCTGGAGGCCACGTTGCCCACGCGCCGGTTGGGCTGGTGGGTCCAGTAGTCGAAGCCGGCCTGCTCGGCCAGGTAGTGGGTCTGGTTGGTGAAGCCCGAGCGCCAGCTGCCCGGGTCGCTTTCCTGCAGGCCGACGATGTCGTGCTCGCCGGCCAGGCGCGCGATCGCGTCCAGCGAGGTGCGCTTGCCCACCGGCAGCACGTGCGACCAGCTGCGCGTGGCGTAATCGCTGTAGCGCCGGGTGCTGGAGCCTGCCTGGATGTTCGCGCTGAGCAGCTTCAGCCGTTGCGTGGACATGCGCGTTAAGACATCAGCCGCCGGCCCGCACCTGCGAGATCACGCGATCGGTGTTCTGCAGCATTTCCTCGAAGTTGCGGCCCTTGATGCGGTAGCGGCCGTTGACGATCATCGTCGGCGTCGAGTTGGCGCGCTGCTGCGCGATGTACTGCTTGGCGCGACCGAACTTGGCATTCACGGTAAAGCTGGCCATGGTGCTGGCGAACTGCGCCGGGTCGGCGCCGAACTTCGCGTAGGCACGGGCCAGGTCCTCGGCCGAGTCGGCGCCGCGCTCGCCCTTGAGCGTGCGCTCGACGTGGATGGCCTGGAAGATGCCGTCGTGGGCCTTGTCGCCGATGCCCATCGCTTCGGCCGCGTAGAAGGCGCGCACGTAGGGATCCCAGTTGCCGCCGAACGGCGCGGGCACGTAGGTGAAACGCACGTCGGCCGGCAGCCGCGCCTTCCAGTTGTTCACCAGCGGCTGGAACATGGCGCAGGCCGGGCAGACGTAGTTGAACACCTCGATCACCTCGATCCTGCCCTCGAGCGGCTCGAACGGCTGGCCGCCGGGGATCAGGTCGTAGTGCTCGCCCTGGGTGGCGAAGGTCGCGACCGGGTTGGCGGCCGGGGCCTGCGGCGCGGGGCTGTCGCCTTCAGCGGGCACGGGAGCCTGGCCCTGGGCCGCGGCATCCTCGCCGGCGGGCGCGGAGGACGGATCGAGCGCCGGCTCGTCGCTGATCGTTTCCGCCGGCGCGTCGGCGGCCGGTGCGGCGATCGGCGCCGGGTCGGCCGCCGCGGGTGTGGCCGGCTGGCAGGCGCCCAGCAGCAGCGCAACGACGGCGGGCGCCAGGACAAGGCGTGGGAAGGCGCGGAAATTCATCGACGGTTTCCTGGGTCGTGGTGGGGCGAAGCGTACAGCGGCGGCCGTGAGGCCGGCGAAGTCAGCGCGGAACTGCGCGTTCCATTGCGATCAGGGCGTCGGCGATGCGCAGGGTGTCCTGCAGCGTCGGACCCTGCACGCGGTACTTGCCATTGATGATGAGGGTCGGGGTGGCGCGGATCCCGCCACGCAGCATGAATTCCCTCGCCGCGTTCATCTTCGCGTCAGTGGCTGGCGAGGCCATGGCCGCGCGGACCCGGTCCGGGTCGAGCCCCTCGCCGGCCAGGAAGGCGACCATCTCCTGCTGCGACGCGCCGCGCGCGGGCAGGGTGCCGGCCCGGTGGATGGCGTCGAACAGGCGCGGGTGCAGCTCGTTGACCCGGTCGAGCGCTTCGAGCGCGAAATAGCCGCGCGCATAGGCGTCCTGTGGCGACCAGATGGCCGGCACGTAGTGCAGGCGCACGTCCTTGCCCGCGGTGCGCTGCCAGGCGCTGAGCAGGGGATGGAACTGGTCGCAGTGGCCGCAGCTGTAGGCGAAGACCTCGACGACCTCGATCGTGCCGGGCTCGTCGCTCCAGCGCTGGCCGTCCTGGATCGGGATCCAGTACACGCCCATCCCGTCCGGCGGTGCCTGCGCAAGGGCCGCCAGCGGCAGCAGCCACAGCAGGCACAGGGCGAGCAGGCGGGAGCGCAGTGGCTGGCTCCGGACCGGCGCGGCGCCGGTCCCTCTGGCGGACATCAGCCCTGCGCGTCGGCGTCGGCTGCGGGCTCGACCACGCCCTGATCCGCCGCGGCGGGCGCGGTCACGGGCGCGGGCGCAGGTGTTGCCGGGCCGGCGGCCTCGATCGCCGCCAGCGTGGCGGCATCGGGGCGCTGGTGCAGGCCCTGCAGGTAGCTGGCCAGCGCCTGGATTTCCTGGTCGCTCAGCGGCGCGGCCACCTGCGCCATGATGTCGAACAGGTGGCGGTCGCCCAGGCTGGTCTCGCCCGAACGGTATTCCTGCAGGCGACGGTCCACATAGGCCGCTTCCTGGCCAGCCACTGCCGGATAGGCCGGGCCCGGGTTGCCGTCGCCGGCGGGGCCGTGGCAGGCCATACAGGCCGGGATGCCGCGGGCGGCGTCGCCGGACCGGTACAGCTTCTGGCCGATCTCGTAGAACTTCATGCCGTCGTAGGCGCCGCCGGCGACCACGGTGTCGTCGGCAATGCCGGCACCGGCCGACTTGGTGGCGAAGAACGCGCCCAGGTCGCGCATGTCCTGCGGGCTCAGCGGCGTGGCGAACGGGATCATCGCCACGGCCAGGCCGGTGTTGCGCTCGCCGCTCTTGAACAGCGCCAGCTGCTGGGAGATGTAGCGCTCGCTCTGCCCGGCGATGCGCGGGTAGGGCAGGCCGTCGGGCGGATTGCCGTCCAGGCCGTGGCAGGCGGCGCAGGTGCCGGCGAGGGTGGCGCCGTTCTCCGGGTCGCCGCCGCGGGTCTGCTTGAGCGCGGCCAGGGCGCTGGCGTCCAGCGACGAGACCTCGACCGGCGGGTTCTCCTCCAGCGGCTCGACGGTGGACTGGGCGAACGCGACGGCGCCGGCCACGAGGGCGACGAGACCGGCGACACCGATGGCGCGGGCGTGGCGCATTGCAGGCACTCCAGGATCATGGATCGCGGTCGGGCTACCCCTGCCGCAAGGTCCGCGATTATCGCGGTGCGCCGCGTGGACGGTCAAACCGCCGGCCCTTCGGCGCCCACGGGGCGGCACCCGTGAGAAGCTATCCCGGCCCAGAGTTCCAGGATTCCGATGTCCAATCCGTTCGCGCGCGCCAGCTACCTGCTCGCCGCCCACACCCCCAGGCAGTTGCCGCCGGACGGCGGTGCCGAGGTCGCCTTCGCCGGCCGCTCCAACGCCGGCAAGTCCAGCGCGCTCAACGCCTTGTGCCAGCAGAACGCGCTGGCGCGGGTGTCCAAGACGCCGGGCCGGACCCAGCAGCTGGTCTATTTCGGCCTGCCGCCGCACGAGGGCAAGTACCTGGTCGACCTGCCCGGCTACGGCTACGCGAAGGTGCCGCTGGCCCTGCGCGAGCACTGGCAGGCCTTCATCGACCAGTGGTTCCAGGACCGGTTCGCGCTGCGCGGGCTGGTGGTGGTGATGGACATCCGCCACCCCCTCAAGGAATACGACCTGCAGATGCTTGGCTACGCCATGCGTCGCGGCCTGCCGGCGCACGCGCTGCTGACCAAGGCCGACAAGCTCTCGCGCGGCGCCGCCGGCAACACCGTGCAGACCGTGCGCCGGCAGCTGTCCGCCAGCTATGGCGACAGCATCGGCGTGCAGGCCTTCTCGGGCGAGACCAAGGCCGGGGTCGACGAGCTGCGGGCGGTGGTCGCGGGCTGGCTGGAGCTGTAGCGACGCCCTGGCTGGCATCCGGCGCGCAGCATTGGTCAGGGGGCCAGGTTGAACAGGTGGCCGATCAGGCCGGCCGCAGTCATTGCCAACGCGCCCCAGAACCCGACGCGCAGGGCGCCTCGCAACGCCGGCGCGCCGCCGAGCCTGGCGGCGATGGCGCCGGAGAAGAGCAGTCCGACAAGGGTGGCGGCGGCCACCACCGATTGCACCCTCGCCGCGGGCGACAGCTGCGCGGCGAGCACCGGCAATGCGGCACCTGCACAGAATGCGAGCGCCGACGACCACGCGGCCTGCAGTGGTCGTGCGCGCAGCGTCTCGGTGATCCCGAGCTCGTCGCGCGCATGCGCGGCCAGCGCGTCGTGCAGGGTCAGCTGTTCGGCGACCGTGCGCGCCAGCGCCGGCCCGAGCCCGCGGCGGCGGTAGATCGCGGCCAGCTCCTCGAGCTCGGCGGCGGGTTCCTCGCGCAGCTCGCGCCACTCCACGGCCAGGTCGGCCGCTTCGGTGTCGGCCTGCGACTGCACCGAGACGTACTCGCCCGCCGCCATCGAGATCGCACCGGCCACGGTGGCGGCCACGCCGGTGACCAGCACGGTTTCGTGCGGGGCGCCGGCAGCGGCGATGCCGACGACCACGCCCGACACCGAGACGATGCCGTCGTTGGCGCCGAGCACCGCCGCGCGCAGCCAGCCGACGCGGTGGCTGCGATGGCGTTCGGGATGGCGGCTGGTCATCGCGCGGCTCGGTCGTGTCGTGCCCGGCATTGTGGAAGGCATTGCCGGGCACTGACGGAATGCGAAGCGCATGTATCCGCATGCGCATCGCTGAGCGGCTTCAGTCCAGCTCGACGATCAGTGGCGCCCGGGCTGGCAGCAGCAGCCTGTCGCCGAACTCGATGCGGCGATCGCCGAGCACTTCCAGGCCGCCGCGCGCGCCGCCAAGAGCGTCGGCGAAGCGCGCCATCGCCAGCGGCGTGGCGGCCTGGTTGCGGTTGAGTGCGACCATCAACCGCCGCCCCGCGTGCTCGCGGAAGTACACATACACCCCATCGACCGGCGCGTAGTGCAGCAGCGTGCCGTGGTGCACCGGCGCGGCGCCGCGGCGCCAGTTGAACAGCCGCCGCACAAAGTCCTGCGCCTCGCGCTGCGCGGCGCTCAGGCCTTCGCCGGTGAACGCGTTGGTCGCATCGCCGTCCCAGCCGCCGGGCATGTCGGCGCGCAGCTCGCCGTCGCGGCGCTCGGACGGCCCGCGCAGCAGCACTTCGGAGCCGTAGTAGAACTGCGGGATGCCGCGCATCGTGGCCAGCCATGCCAGCCCGAGCTTCCACAGCCCGAGGTCGCCATCGACGTGGGCCAGCAGGCGCGTGGTGTCGTGGTTCTCAGCAAACAGCACCAGCGCGCCCGGATCGGGATACAGGACGTCGTTGGCCAGGCCTTCGTACAGCGGCATCCACCCGCTCTCCCATGTGTCGGGCCGCAGCAGCGCATCGCGCAGGGCGATGTGCAGCGGGAAGTCCATCATGCTGGTCATGTGCGGCACGTGGCCGCTGGCGTTGGTCCTGCCGCGCTGCCAGTGGGCCACAGTGGCCGGATTGCCGCTCCATTCCTCGCCGACCATGTCGAAGTCCGGGTACTCGTCCATCACCGCCTTCGCCCAGGCCGAGAGGAAGTCCGCGTCGGCGTAGCCGAAGGTGTCCTCGCGGATGCCGGCCAGTCCCGCGTACTCGATCCACCACAGCGTGTTCTGCACCAGGTAGCGCGCCAGCTGCGGATGGCGCTGGTTGAGGTCGGGCATGGTCTCGACAAACCAGCCATCGGTGAAGGCGGCGCGATCGCCGGGCGCGGCATACGGGTCCTGGATGCTCATGCGGCGATGGTTGGTGGGCGAGAACCGGCCGCGGTGGTTGATCCAGTCGCGGCTGGGCACGTCATGCATCCACCAGTGCTCCGAGCCGATGTGGTTTAGCACCAAGTCCATCACCAGGCCGATGCCGTGCGCGCGCGCCTCGCGTGCCAGTGCGCGGAAGTCGTCGTTGCTGCCCATGCGCGGGTCGACGCGGTACAGGTCGGTGATCGCGTAGCCGTGGTAGGAGTAGTTGGGCTGGTTGTTCTCCAGCACCGGGGTCGGCCACAGCCGGGTGAAGCCGAGCGCGGCGATGTAGCCCAGCTGCGCGCGCATGCCGGCCAGGTCGCCGCCGTGGCGGCCGTCGGGGTTGGCGCGATTGGCCGCCTCACGCATGCCGGCCACGCTGTCGTTGCCGGGGTCGCCGTTGGCGAAGCGGTCGGGGGTGACCAGGTAGATCGCATCGCCGGCATCGAAGCCGCGCGGCGGCGCGGGCTCGCGTGCATCGATGCGCCAGGCATGGCGCGCCGCCACGGTGTCGCCGTCGAGCAACTCGATGTCGAGCGCACCGGGTGCCGCGTCGTCCGCGACCTCGACGGTGACGAACAGGTAGTTGGGATTCTCCAGTGCGTGCACGCCACTCACGCGCACGCCGGGGTGCGTGGTCCGCGCCTGCAGCGTGGCGATGTCGCGCCCGTACAGCAGCAGCTCGACCTGGCGGTGCTGCATGCCGACCCACCAGTTCGCAGGCTCCACGCGCGTGATCGTGGCGGCATGCAGCGGCAGCAGCGCGGACAGCAGCAGGCACAACAGCAATGCCGATCGTTTCACGATGCAAGGCCCCCTGGTCGATGGCGTCCGGCCGAGGCTAGCGGCGGCGCATACGGGCCGGCAATGCGAATTGCGATGAATTCGTATGCAGTCGCCGCCGGCTTGGTGGCTGCATCGCGCGCACCGGTGGCGCGCCTGCGTTCCAGTGCCGGGAATGCCATGCCGGCCCGCGCCGCTCCATAATGTCGCTCGCGAATGCCGGTAGGCCCGGGCTCGCATCCCCATCCAGAGCGATCCGCATGTCGAGTCCCAGCCACGCCGGCGACAGCCCGGTCACCCACCGCGACCAGCTGGTCGAGGTCCTCGCATCGGGCGAAAAACCACGCGCGGACTGGCGCATCGGCACCGAGCACGAGAAGTTCGGCTTCCGCCTGGACCCCGGATCGAGTCCGGGGCAGGCTTTCCGCCCGCCGGAGTTCGATGGCGAGCGCGGCATCGAAGCCCTTCTCAAGGGTCTGACCCGGTTCGGCTGGGAGCCGGTGGACGAACACGGGCGCGTCGTCGCGCTGTACAAGGACGCGGCTTCGGTGACGCTGGAACCGGCCGGCCAGCTGGAACTGTCGGGCGCGCCGCTCGAGGACATCCACCAGACCTGCCGCGAGGTCGGCAGCCACCTGCGCGAGGTCAAGGCCGTTGCCGACGAACTCCGGCTTGGCTTCCTGGGCATGGGCTTCCAGCCCAAGTGGCGGCGCGAGGACATGCCGTGGATGCCCAAGGGTCGGTACAAGATCATGCGCGAGTACATGCCGAAGGTCGGATCGCTGGGCCTGGACATGATGACCCGCACCTGCACGGTGCAGGTCAACCTGGACTACGCCAGCGAAGCGGACATGGTGAAGAAGTTCCGCGTCTCGCTG
>Ga0247738_10000356_pt1 | contig 18285 bp, 18 predicted proteins | sample UWRJL013104B2_FD_180936 | JGI IMG/M metagenome (GOLD analysis project Ga0247738, IMG submission 180936) | Plant litter microbial communities from Arlington Agricultural Research Station in Wisconsin, United States - UWRJ-L013-104B-2 | ecosystem: Environmental > Terrestrial > Plant litter >...
GCCGGGTTTGAGGTGGCGCGCGAGCCGGTTCACGAATGGTCCCTGAATCAGCCGGCGCTTGTGGTGGCGGCTCTTGTGCCAGGGATCGGGGAAGAAGATGTGCACGCCATCGAGACTGGCTTCACCCAGCATGTGGTCCAGCACTTCCACGGCGTCGTGGCGGAAGATGCGAATGTTCTCAAGGCTTTGCTCGCCCACGAGCTTGAGCAGGGCGCCCACGCCGGGCTCGTGCACCTCGCAGCACAGAAAGTTGTCCTGCGGGCGAACGGCGGCGATGTGGGCGGTGGCGCCCCCCATGCCAAAGCCGATCTCCATGATGAGCGGCGCGTCGCGGCCAAAGGCCGCAGCGGCATCGAACGCGCCCGGTGCGTAGTTCAGCAGGAAGCGAGGGCCGTGTTGCTCGAACGCCCGCGCTTGCCCCGGGCCCATGCGGCCCGCGCGCAACACATAGCTCTTCACCTCCCGCATGAAGGTGGTGTCGGCAGGGGCGGGTCGCGGTTGGGCGTGGCGGGGGTCGGTCATCGGAAACGGTCGATCGGGGAAGGAATGGATTTTAGGCGGGCCACGCCTGGGTCCAGCCCGCCAGCAGGTTCGCAACCGTGTCGCGCCGTGGCGAGGGAAGTCCAAGGGTGTTGGCGGCCTGCATCAGCGCAACCGGGGGATCGGCCAGATCGAGCGCCTGCGCACCGTTCTGCTTGCTGAGTTTTTCACCGTTGTTGCCGAGCACCAGGGGCGTGTGCTGATAGGCCGGCGTGGGTAGATTCAGCGCCCGTTGCAAGAGGAGCTGGCGCGCGGTGTTGTCGGCCAGGTCTTCGCCTCGCACCACGTGGGTAATGCCTTGCGCTGCGTCGTCCACCACCACGGCGAGCTGGTAGGCCCAGAGACCGTCGGCTCGTTTGAGCACGAAGTCACCGACCTCGGCGGTCACATCCTGCGTTTGTGGGCCAAGTCGGCGATCAACCCAGTGCACTTCGTTGCCGAAGGGGCCGACGGCGAAGCGCCATGCCCGGGCGGGCTTGCCGTGCAAGCCGCCGCGCTCGGGGCGGCAGGTGCCGGGGTAGACGGCGCTGTGGTGGCGCTCGCGCACGACGCCCTGGGTTTGCAGCGCGGTTTCGATGTCCTTGCGCGAGCAGGCGCAGGGGTAGGCGCGGCCCTGGGAAACCAGGCGATCCAGTGCCTGCTGGTAGAGTGGTCCGCGCTGCGATTGCCAGACCACGGGCTCGTCGCTGACCAGACCGCAGGCCTCAAGTTGGCGCAGGATGGTGTCGCCAGCACTGGGCACACAGCGGGGGGTGTCCACATCTTCCATGCGCACCAGCCAAGTGCCACCGTGGGCGCGGGCATCGAGCCAGCTGGCCAGTGCAGCGACCAGCGAGCCCGCATGCAACGGGCCGGTGGGCGAAGGGGCGAAACGGCCTCGGTACATGGCCGTCATGGCCCGCAGACGCGGCGAACTCAGGCGATGGCTAGGGCCATCTCCAGGCCGGAGACGAACGCGTCTTCGACGCGGTGGCCAAGGCACCAGTCACCGCAGGCGCCGATGCCCAGCGCCTTGTCGAGCAGGTGGCTCTGCCCCAGAGGCGTCTGGGTCTGGGCGAAGCGCCAGCGATGAGCCACGGCATGGGTGGGCGTGGCGCGGATGCCGGTGATTTCCGCGAATCCCTTGAGCAGTTTGGCCTTGGCGCGCTCTGCGTCGTCTTCAAGGTGCTTGGTGGACCATGCGGGGCTGGCCTGCACGGTCCAGCGTTCGATGGGGTCGCGCCCGGGTTTGCTGGATTCGCGTGCCAGCCAGCTGATGCGGTGGTGCGTGCTGCGCGCGGCATTCCATTGCGGGCCGAGGTGTGGCAGGCCAGGCTGCATCGCCTGGGGGTAGGCGACCATCAGCGTCCAGCACGGCGCGACGTGCACGGGGGTGAGTGCCTGCCGCAGCTCGGGTGCGAGGCCGGAGGCAAGCAGCAGGTCGTGGATCTGCGGATGCGGCATTGCGAGCACCACGCGATCGAAGCCGCCCAGCACCTGTTGGCCGCCCTGGGTATCTTCGGCGCGCACCTGCCATTGATCGGGATGCAGCGCATCGCGTTCGATGCGGGTCACACAGGTGTCCAGCAGTGTGCGGGCCAGCAGCCCACCGTGCAGCTCGGGGTGGGCCAAGGGCTGAGCCCAGAGGTCGACCAAGGCGCTCATGCCCGGCGAGGCCACGAAATGCGGCTCGGTGGGGGGCGGCGCGCTGGCGAGCACGCGGCCCAGTTCGTCGAGCACGCGCACGGTGCTGGCGCTCCAGGGGCGCACGACGGCTGTGGCGTTGCTGCGCAGCGCGGTTTCAAAACGCGCGTCGCGCACGGTGAAGTACTGGGCGCCGTGATCGAACCCGCCGAACTCGGTGCGCCGCGTGGCCATTCGGCCACCGAACTCGCGGCTTTTCTCAAGCAGGGTGACGCGATGACCCGCCTGCACCAGCGTGCGCGCGCACACCACCCCCGCCATGCCACCGCCAACCACGGCGAAGTGCAGTGGCGTGGTCGCCGAGCGGCGGGCCTTGGAGCGGGTGGGGGCGGCTTGGACTGCGCGTGGGCTTTTGGTGTTCTTCATGTCTCTTTGCGCGTTGGATGATGGGTGTGTGGCCGACTGTATCAGCTGCTTCGGAGAACTCCATGGCTTTCAACCGGTTCCTCCACACGCGAGGACGTGGCAGGCCAGAACGCCGCGCAAAGGGCGTTGACTGGGGGGACTAAATCTGGTGGTGGTTGTTGAGCAGCGCTCCGCGCGTCTTGGGGTGCTGCAGGCGGTCCAGCCACCAGCGCAGCGCGCGGCCGTTGTCACCCGCACTGCGGGGCTGGCGCCAGGCATAGGAGACGCGCAGCGTGCGGTTGGGCCGCTGCACGGTCTTCACCACCAGGCGCCCGGCGTTGATGAAAGGCTGTGCGAGCGACAGCGGCAGGAACCCTCCCCCCAGGCCGCGCAGCTGCGCTTCGAGCTTGTGCTGCATGGTGGGCACCGTGAGCACGTCCTGCCCCGGCAACAGGTTGTGCGTGACGCCGCGCCCGCGCTGCGTGCTGTCGGCGACCGCCACCGCGCGGTGCTCGCGCAGTTCCTCGTCGCACAGGCTGTGGGTGGCGGCGGCCAGCGCGTGGTGTGGCGCGACCGCGTAGACGAAGGTCAGCGTGCCCATGGGCGCGGACTGGAATTCTGTGAGCGACATCTCGCTGGGCACCCCCAGGGCGAGATCGGCCTGGCCGCTTTGCAAGGCCTCGACCGTGCCGGACAGTGTCTCGGCGCGCAGTTTGAGCCGTGTGGGAGCGCCTTCCGCGTAAAAGGCTTCGCACAGCTCAAAAAGTGTGGCGCGCGCGATGATGGCGTCGGCGGCGATGGTGAGCTGGGGTTCCCAGCCAGTGGCCACGCGTTTGACGCGCTGGGCCACTGCGTCGAGTTCGCTCAACAGGTACTGCCCGGAACGCAGCAGCTCGGCGCCGGCGGGCGTGAGCACGGCGCGGCGTGCGCTGCGGTCGAACAGCAGCACGTCCAGCGCGTCTTCGATCTGGCGGATGCGGTAGGTCAGGGCGCTGGGCACCATGCCGAGCTCCCGTGCGGCCGCCGCCATGCTGCCCAGCCGGGCCACGGCATCGAGCAAACCGAGGTTTTCGGGGGAGAGCGCGGCGCGGGGGGTGGACGTGGCCATGGCTAGGGACTTAAAGATTCAAATTATTTGAATGATGCCATCAAAACCGTGCAGTCACAAAGCACACATGCTGGCCCAGAATTCACCCCATGCCAGCCATACGGGCTGGCCCCACGGATGATGGAAAGGAATTCACCATGCTCCAGATTCGACGCTCCGACGCTCGCGGCTATGCCGACCACGGCTGGCTCAAGAGCCACCACTCGTTCTCGTTCGCCGAGTACTTCGACCCCGCCTGGATGGGCTGGGGCAACCTGCGGGTGATCAACGAAGACCGCATTGCCCCCGGCACCGGCTTCGGCACGCACGGCCATCGCGACATGGAAATCATCAGCTACGTGCTGCAGGGCAACCTGGCGCACAAGGACAGCATGGGCAACGTCAAGGGCATTCCCCCAGGCGATGTGCAGCGCATGAGCGCGGGCAGTGGCGTGCGCCACAGCGAGTTCAATCACGCCCCCGACGCCACAACCCATTTCTTGCAGATCTGGATCGAGCCCAACGTGAAAGGCATCGAGCCTGGCTACGAGCAAAAGGGGTTTTCCGAAGCCGAGAAGCGTGGTCAACTGCGCCTGGTGGCGTCACCCGACGGGGCCGAGGGCTCGGTGACCATCCACGCCGACGCGGCCATGTATGCGGGGCTTCTCGATGGCCAGGAGGCCGCTGAGCTGGCGCTGGACCCGGCGCGCAAGGCCTATGTGCACCTGGTGCGTGGCACGCTCGATGTGAACGGCCAACACCTCAAGGCGGGTGATGCCGCCGTGCTGACCGGCGAAAGCGGTTTGCAGCTCGCCAATGGCGATGACGCCGAGGTGCTCGTGTTCGATCTCGCTCCCTGAACGTTTTCCCTTTTTCTTTAACCTTTCCACTTTTTCTCAAGGAACACCATGAACGCTCTGCAAAACCCCCTGGCCCTGATCGGCCGCATCCTGCTGGCCATCCTTTTCGTGCCGGCCGGCTTTGGCAAGATTGCTGGCTTCGCTGGCGCCGTGGGGTATTCCACGGCCATGGGCCTGCCGCTGCCTGCCGTGGGTGTGGCCATCGCGCTGGTGATCGAGTTGTTCGGCGGCCTGGCGCTGCTGATCGGCTACCGCACCCGCATTGCCGCCATTGCCCTGGCCGTGTTCACGCTGGTGGCCAGCTTCTTCTTCCACGCCTACTGGGCCCTGCCGGCCGAGCAGCAAATGATGCAGCAGCTGATGTTCTTCAAGAACATTGCCATCACCGGTGGCCTGCTTGCCTTCGCCGCCTTTGGCGCCGGCGCCTTCAGCCTCGACGCACGCCGCAAGGCCGCCTGAGCTTCTTCGTTTTCTCCATCGCGGCGCCTCGGCGCCGCGTTTTTTTAGGAACACAAAATGTCCAAAGTTGTCGTCGTTTACCACTCCGGTTACGGTCACACCCAGCGCATGGCACAAGCGGTCGCCCAGGGTGCCGACGCCGAACTGCTCGCCATCGATGCCGATGGCAACCTGCCCGAAGGTGGTTGGGAAACCCTTGATGCGGCCGATGCCGTCATCATGGGGTCGCCCACCTACATGGGCAGCGTGAGCTGGCAGTTCAAGAAGTTCGCCGATGCTTCCAGCAAGCCCTGGTTTGCTCAGAAGTGGAAGGACAAGATTGCCGCCGGCTTCACCAACAGCGCGGGCATGAACGGTGACAAGCTCGCTACCCTGAACACGATGTTCACCCTGGCCATGCAGCACGGCATGATCTGGGTCAGCCAGGGCTTGATGCCCAGCAACACCAAGGGTGCCCAGCGCAACGACGTGAACTACCTGGTGAGCTACAGCGGCGCCATCGCCCAGTCGCCATCGGACGCCGGTGCGCAGGACATGCTGCCGGGCGACCTGGAAACGGCGCGCCTGTTTGGCGAACGCGTGGCCTCGGTGGCCGCAAAATTCAAGGCTTGAGGCGGGAGCGGACGGCGTAATATCCGTTCGCATGAAGTTTCTCAGCATCATTCCCTGGGCAGACTGGCTGGCGCTGGTCTGCTTTCTCATTTTGTGGGCGGGGTACGCCTGGTTTGCGCGCGAGTGGGGCCGCAAGATGGGCTCGCTCATCCACACCACCAACCGCTATCGCGGCTACTGGATGACGCAGACCACGGCACGCGATCCACGCATGCTGGATGGCCTGATCACCCAGACCCTGTCGAACACGCCTGCCTTTTTCTCGTCCACCTCCATCCTGGTCATCGGTGGTCTGTTCGCCCTGCTGGGCACGACCGACAAGGCCACGGAGCTGATGAGCGAGATCCCATTCGCGCAGACCACCACGCTGATCGTGTTCGAGTTCAAGATCCTGGTAATGGTGGCGATCTTTGTCTACGCCTTCTTCCGCTTCTCCTGGTGCATGCGTCAGTACACCTTCGTGGCGCTGGTGATCGGTGCCATGCCACCGGCCGAGGATTTCGAGAATGGCAAGCACGACCGCCGGGCGTTCGCCGACCGCGCGGCGGCCATGGTGGGCGCTGCGGCCGAGACCTTCAACGACGGCTTGCGGGCTTATTACTTTTCGTTTGCTGCACTCGCCTGGTTCATTTCGCCAATGGCCATGGTGGTGGCCACACTGGCCGTGGTGGCCATTCTCTACAGCCGCGAGTTCCGGTCCGAGGTGCTGAGCATCCTCAAGGATGAAATGCCACCGCCTGCCTGAGCGGCAGAAGGCCCCGCGCCTTCTAAAATGGCCTGATGTTCACCCATCTGCGCCTGCACACCGAATTCTCCGTCGTTGACGGCACCAATCGCATCGACGACGTGGTGGCCGCAGCGGCCGCCGACGGCCAGCCTGCCCTGGCGATCACCGATCTCAGCAACCTGTTTGGCGCCGTCAAGTTCTACAAGGAAGCCCGCAGCGCGGGCGTCAAGCCCATCATCGGCGCCGAGGTGCTGCTGCAAGGTTTTACCGAGGAAACACCGGGCGCCATGCCTGGCAGCCACCAGCCCGCCGCGCCGCGCGCGTTGCTGCTCGTGCAGGACCGCCAGGGCTACCTGAATCTGAGCGAGCTGCTGGCCCGCGCCTGGACGCGCAATGACGGCAAGGGACAGGCGGTGTTGCAGCGAGAGTGGCTGCAGGAGCTCAACGCAGGCCTGATCCTTTTGTCGGGCGCGCAGGCCGGCCCGGTGGGCCAGGCCCTGATGCAGGGCGATGCCCAGCGTGCGACCGATGTGGCGCTCCAACTCTCCACGATGTTCACGCACCGCTTCTACATCGAGCTGCAACGCGCCGGGCGGGCCGACGATGAGCGCCACGTGGTGCAGGCGGTGCAGCTGGCTGCGCGCCTGCACCTGCCGGTGGTGGCCACGCACCCTGTGCAGTTCCTCGATGCCGACGGTTATGAGGCCCATGAGGCCCGCGTTTGCATCGCCGAAGGCGAGATTCTGGGCAACAACCGGCGCGTGCGCCGCTTCACACGCGAGCAGTACTTCAAGAGCACGGCGCAGATGCAGGCGCTGTTCGCTGACGTGCCGTCCGCGCTGGCGAACTCGGTGGAGATCGCCAAGCGCTGCAACCTCACGCTCACGCTGGGCAAGCCGCAGCTGCCCAATTTCCCCACGCCGCTGATCGATGGCGTACCCATGCCGATGGCCGACTTCTTCCGGCAATCGTCGTTCGAAGGGCTGGAAGAGCGGCTGGCGCATTTGTACCCCGACACCGCGAAGCGCGATGCCGTGCGCGCGCGCTATGTGGAGCGCCTCGAGTTCGAGATCAACACCATCCTCAACATGGGGTTCCCGGGTTACTTCCTGATCGTGGGCGACTTCATCAACTGGGCCAAGAACAACGGCTGCCCGGTGGGACCGGGCCGGGGTTCGGGTGCCGGTTCGCTGGTGGCGTATGCGCTGAAGATCACCGACCTCGATCCGCTGCAATACAACCTGCTGTTCGAGCGCTTCCTGAACCCGGAGCGGGTGTCCATGCCCGACTTCGACATCGACTTCTGCCAGACCAACCGCGATCGTGTGATCGACTACGTGAAGGACAAGTACGGCAAGGAGGCGGTGAGCCAGATCGCCACCTTCGGTACGCTGGCTGCCCGTGCGGCCATCCGCGACGTGGGCCGCGTGCTCGACTTCTCCTACGGCTTCTGCGACGGCATCTCCAAGCTGATTCCGAACAAGCCGGGCATGTCGGTCACGCTGCAGTACCCGCCGGTGCCGAAGAAGGAGGGCGACAAGAACAACTACGCGATCGAAATGGAGCCGGTGCTGGCTGAGCGCATCCAGAAGGAAGACGACGTCAAGACGCTGATCGAACTGGCGCAGAAGCTTGAAGGGATGACACGCAACATCGGCATGCACGCTGGGGGCGTGCTCATCGCGCCGGGCAAGCTCACCGACTTCTGCCCGCTGTACGCACAGCCCGGCAGCGAATCGGCCGTGAGTCAGTACGACAAGGACGACGTGGAGGCCATCGGCCTGGTGAAGTTCGACTTTCTGGGGCTGGCCACACTGACCATTCTTGAGATCGCGCGCGAGTTCATCATCAAGCGTCACCCGGGACAGGAGAACTTTCGCTTTGAAGATGTTCCTCTGGACGATCAGCGCGTGTATGCGCTGTTCTCACGCGGGCAGACCGAAGCCGTGTTCCAGTTTGAAAGTCGCGGCATGCAGGGCATGCTGAAAGACGCCAAACCGTCGCGCCTGGAGGATCTGATTGCACTGAACGCGCTGTACCGGCCCGGACCGATGGACCTGATCCCGAGCTTCGTGAACCGCAAGCACGGCAAGGAGACCATTGAGTATCCGCACCCGGCAGTGGCCGAGATGCTGTCGGAGACGTACGGCATCATGGTCTACCAGGAACAGGTGATGCAGACCGCGCAGATTCTGGGCGGTTATTCGCTCGGTGGTGCCGACATGCTGCGCCGTGCGATGGGCAAGAAGAAGGCCGAGGAAATGGCCGAGCACCGCGACAAGTTTCGCGCGGGTGCATTCGAGACCCACGGCATCACGCAAGAGAAGGCCGACGAGGTTTTCGACTTGATGGAGAAATTCGCCGGCTACGGCTTCAACAAGTCGCACGCCGCTGCGTACTCGCTGCTGGCGTACCACACCGGTTGGCTCAAGGTGCACTACACCGCCGAGTTCTTCTGCGCGAACATGACGGTGGAAATGGACGACACCGACAAGCTCAAGGTGTTGTACGAGGACGCGCTGAAGATGGGCATCGCTTTTGAAGCGCCCGACGTGAACCGAGGCTTCCACCGTTTCGAGCCCATCACAAACAAGTCCATACGCTACGGTCTGGGCGCCATCAAGGGCACGGGCCAGCAGGCGATCGAAGCCATTGTGGCCGCTCGGGAAGGCCGTGGCGAAGGGCCGCGTGGCGATGAGAAGGGACCGTTCAAGAGCCTGTTCGATTTCTGCGTTCGGGTGGACCGCTCGCGCCTGAACAAGCGCACGGTGGAAGCGCTGATCAAGGCAGGCGCTTTCGATTCGTTGAACCTCAATCGCGCGGAGATGCTGGCCTCGGTGGACCGTGCTTTCGAGTTTGCCGCCGCGACGCTGGCCAACGCCAATCAGGGCGGGCTGTTCGACATGATGGGCGACGACGACCACGGTTCGAGCACGCAGGAGCCCGACCTGGTGGCCACCACCCCCTGGGGTGTGAAGGAGCGCCTGACGCTGGAAAAGACGGCGATGGGTTTCTACTTCTCGGGCCACCTGTTCGACGAAGTGCAGCGCGAGGTGCGACGCTTCGCGCGCACGCCGCTGGGCGACGTGGTCGAGAGCCGCGACCCGGTGATCCTCGCCGGCATCGTGACCGACTTTCGTGTGATCAACGGCCAGCGCGGCAAGCTGGCGCTGTTCAAGCTGGACGACAAGACCGGCATGTTCGAGACGAGCGCGGACGAGAACCTGATCAACCAGCACCGCAACCTGCTCAAGGACGATGAACTCATCATCGTGCAGGCCGTTGCGCAGCCTGACCGCTTTTCAGGCGGCGTGCGCCTGAAGATCCAGCAGATCTGGGACCTTGCAGCGGCGCGTTGCCGTTTCGGCAAGTACCTGCGCGTCGCGGTGAATGGCACGGCACCGTCCGTTGCCGACCTGGTGCGCGAGTTCCCGCCCAAGCGGGAGATCACCGAACAAGGCGAACTGGTGCGCGGCCTGCCGGTGCGGCTGGCCTTGCTGCGCGAAGGGGCGAAGTGCGAGCTGCAGCTGGACGATCGGGCGCTGTTCTTCCCTACAGACGCTGCGCTGGCGAGCTGGATGGCGCAAGCGCACGAGCAGCGGGCCGAAATCGTTTTTGATTAGGGGAGGACACCCCCTGCGCCGCTGCGCGGCTTCCCCCTGAAGGGGGACAACGCCTGAGGCCCGGCAAAGCCGGTTCCTCGGCGTTTCTGGAAGCTTCTCCGGTGAGGGTGCCTGATTCAGAAGTGGTCTGGCAGTGTCTCCCTTGGGAGATACCGCGTAGAGGGCTCAATCCAGCGGGCGCAGGCCGATCACCAGCGGCGACGGCACGGTGCCGTTGGTGTCCTTGGGGAGGGTGGCGGTTCGATCAATGGCGCGCAGCACAGCCTCGTCCCAATCCTGGTTGCCACTGCTCTTGACGAGACGGCGCGAGGTGATCGTGCCATCCGGTGAGGTGCGCACCTCGACTTCGGCGCGCGGGTTGCCTGGCGCCACATCGGTGAACACCACGTTGGGCTTGATGCGCGCGGCCACGCGCCCGGCGTAGCCTGGTGTGGGGCCGCTGGACTGCTGGGCCGTGCCGGTGCTCTGCGGGCCGCCGCTGGCGCCTGCCTGGCCCATCATGCGTTTGATCTGGTCTTCGCGGATTTGCGCCAGCCGCTTTTCTTCTGCGGCTTCCTTGCGTTCCTGCTCGCGTTTTTCGGTGGCCAATTTCTGTTGGCGTTCTTTCTCGGCGGTGGCCTTTTCAGCTGCCGCCTTTTTCTCTGCGGCCGCTTTTTCGGCCGCCTTCGCTGCCGCGACTTTCTTCGCCTCTTCCTCGCGCTCTTTCTTCTCGGCCTCAGCCTTCTTCTTGGCTTGTGCGGTGGCGATTTCGGCCTGAGTGGGGCCAGGGGGAGGCGGTGCCGGGGTCGGGGCGGGCGCTGGTTTCGGGGCAGGTGCCGGTGTGGGGGCTGGGGTCGGCTGGGGCGGTGGCGGTGGAGGCTCCACCGCGCGCGGCGCAGCTTGCTGAGGTGTGCGAGACCAGAGTTCGGCTTCGACGGTGACGGGTTCGCCGTCGTTCTCCCACTGCACGCCCAGGGTCAAGGCGATGACGAGCAGGCCGTGGGCGACCAGGGCCAGGCCCATCGGGCCCAGCCAGCGCCCGTTGCGCGGCGGGGCGAGGTCGAGGTGGTCGGCGGTCGATTGCATGGTGAGGTAATGGCTCAGCGCGAGGTTTGCACGGAGAGACCCACGCGCGCAATGCCTGCGCGCTGCAAGGTATCCATCACGCGAACAACGGCTTCGTATTTGACGTTCTTGTCGGCACTGATCACAACCGGCACGCCGCCTTCCGGAGGAGCTCCCCGGCTGGCCTGCAACTGCTGCACGCGCGCGACCAGCTGGCCCATGGAGACCGGTTGAGGCTCCCCGCTGGAAGAGCCTTCCCGCACCTTGATCTGTTCGTCCTTGTCGATCACCACGGCCACGAAGCGATCGGGCTGGCGACCGGCCTGACCCACGCTGGGCAGGGCGATCTGGCTCGGCGTGATCAGGGGAGCGGTGACCATGAAGATGATCAGCAGCACCAGCATCACGTCGATGAAGGGCACCATGTTGATCTCGTTGATGGTGCGGCGACCCCGGCCGCGAGAGGAGACGGCTGGCATGTCAGTGTCCCGACGGCGTTTGGGTCTGCGCGCCGAGGTTGCGCTGCAGGATGTTGGAGAACTCTTCCATGAAGGTCTCCATGGCGTTGGCCACGCGGTCGATGTCGTGCGAGAAACGGTTGTAGAACACCACCGCCGGGATCGCGGCGAACAGGCCGATGGCGGTCGCCACCAAGGCCTCGGCGATGCCCGGGGCCACGGTGGCGAGTGTCACTTGAGCGAGCGCTGCCAGGCCGGTGAAGGCGTGCATGATGCCCCAGACGGTGCCGAACAAGCCGACATAGGGCGAGACGGAACCAACCGAGCCGAGGAAAGAGAGATTGGTCTCCAGGGCATCGAGCTCACGCTGGAAGCTGGCGCGCATGGCGCGCCGCGCGCCATCGAGCAGGGCGCCGCTGTCGGTGATGCGGCGTTCACGCAGTTTCTGGTACTCGCGCATGCCGCTGGCGAAGATGCGCTCCATCGGTCCACCCCGCTTGGCGTTCTGGGCGGCGCCGGCATAGAGGTCGTTGAGGTTGGTGCCGGACCAGAATTCGCGCTCGAAGTCTTCGTTGTGGCTGCGCACGCGCCGCAGGGCGAACACCTTGCGGAAGATGGCGGCCCAGCTCACCACGGAGACGACCACCAGCAGCGCCACGACGGCCTGGACCACCCAGCTCGCGTTGAGCATCAATTGAACGATGGAGAGATCTTGGGTCATGGGTGTTCGGATGCGGTAGGTGGGAAAAAAGTTTCGGGGAACGCCCGTCAGGCCGAGCCTTGCAACGCGACCAGCACCTGGGCCGGGATGCGCTGGGGGCGCAGGTTGCGGGCATCAACCCAGCCGATCCGGATGGTGCCCTGGCACAGCAGCGTGGGAGGATCGCCAGCCAGTGGGGGCTGCAGGAGCGCGCGCTGCTCGATTGTCAGGGAGGCCCGGCCCGCTTCTCGCACGTGGGCTGTAACCAGAAGCAAATCATCCAGGCGCGCCGGGCGGTGGTATTGCACCTGGGTTTCGCTCACGACGAACATGCCGCCGACCTGGTCGCGCAAGGCCTGTTGCCCCAGGCCCAGGTGGCGCAGCCACTCGGTGCGGGCGCGCTCGAAGAACTTGAGGTAGTTGGCGTAGAAGACGATGCCGCCCGCGTCGGTGTCTTCCCAGTACACGCGCACCGGCCAGGTGAAGGGGGCCTCCACGCTCCCCGCTGCGCGTGGCTCGCTGCCCCCCGTGGGGGCTGCCCCCGCCTCGGAGCGGCCCGGCGGCGGGGGCGGCGCTGCGGTGTGGGGTGCGCTCACAGGGCCTGCTCCAGGCGGGCCACGGCTTCCTGGAGCTGGGCCATCGAGTTGGCAGTGGAAAAGCGCAGGTAGCGGCCGGGCTCGGCCTGGCCGAAATCGCGCCCCGGCGTGGTGGCAAGCTGGCAGCGCTTCATGAGCTCGAAGGCGAGTGCCCAACTGCCGCCTTCGTCGGGCCGTGAGCCGTGCGGGGCGATGCCCCAGCGCTCGCACAGGCCGCGCACGTCGGCCCAGGCATAGAAGGCACCGTCGGGCATCACGGGCACGCTCAGGCCCAGGCGGTTGAGCTCGGGGATGAAGAAGTCGCGCCGGGCCTTGAAGGCGGCGCGGCGGCGCTCGTACTCCGCCAGGCTGTCGGGCTCGAAGCAGGCCAGCGCGGCGTGTTGCGCGATGGTGCTGGCGCAGATGAACAGGTTTTGCGCGAGGCGCTCCACCGCCGGCACCAGGGCGGGCGGCAGCACCAGCCAGCCCAGGCGCCAGCCGGTCATGTTGAAGTATTTGGAGAAGCTGTTGATGCTGATGACCTCGTCGCCGAGGCCATCGGGCAGGCCCAACGCGCTGTGCCCGTACTCGTCTTCAAAGCTCAGACCGAGGTAGATTTCGTCGACCAGGGTGATGCCACCCCGACCACGGACGAAGCGCGCAATGCGTTCAAGTTCTTCGCGCGCGATGCTGGTGCCCGTGGGGTTGGAGGGCGAGGCCAGCAGGACACCGCGCGTGGCCGGGCCCCAGGCCGCTTCGACCTGTTCGGCGCTGAGCTGGAAGCGTTGTTCAGGGCCGGACGGGATCAGCACCGCACGGCCTTCGGCGGCTTGCACGAACTGTCGGTTGCACGGATAGCTCGGGTCGGGCATGAGCACTTCATCACCGGCTTCGATGAGCGCCAGGCAGGCCAGTTGCAGCGCGGCCGATGCGCCGGCGGTGATGACGATGCGGCCCGGGTCGATGTCAAGGCCGAAACGAGAGGCGTACCAGCCACTGATGGCTTGGCGCAGCGCGGGCAGGCCGGTGGCTTGCGTGTACTGGCTGCGGCCCGCGTGGATGGCGCGTTCGGCAGCGGCCGTGACCAGCGGCGGTGCGGTGAAATCAGGCTCGCCGATGTTGAGGTAGATCATCGGCCGATCGTTGGCACCGGCCTGGGCTGCCATGGCGGAGGCGGCCTTGGCCAGCTCCATGACGTAGAACGGCTCGACCCGCTGCGCGCGCTGGGCAATCCTCATGGAGCGGGCTTGCGCGAGGCGGGCGCTGGTGACGCAGCCACTTCAGCGGGGCGCAACTGCGAGGCCAGCTGGTGCATCACGCCGTTGACGTACTTGTGGCCGTCGGTGCCGCCGAACGATTTTGCCAGCTCGATGCACTCGTTGAGCACCACGCGCCAAGGCACATCCAGGCAATGCTGGAACTCGTAGGCGCCGATCCAGAGCACGCCGTGTTCGATCGGAGAGAGTTCCGCGAGAGGACGGTCCAGGCGTGGGGTGATCAGTGCGTCCAAGGCCGAGGCCTCGGCGATGCAGCCGTGCAGCAGGGCATCGAAGTGCACGCTGTCGGCTTTGTGAAAACCGGCCAGGTCGCGCGTGAATGCGTCGATGTCGATGGCGGCGTTGCGGCCTACCAGGTGTTGGTAGATTGCCTGCAGCGCGAATTCGCGTGCGCGCGTGCGAGCCGACTTGTCGGCCGCCTTGCGCACGGTGCCGCCGCTCTTGGCGTTGGCCGGGGTGGGGGTGTCAGCGGACATGTTCAACCGATCTCTTGCAGCAGGTGCGCCATTTCCACCGCCACGCGGGCCGCGTCGCGGCCCTTGTCGGTCTGACGGGCCACGGCCTGGTCGAGGTTCTCGGTGGTCAGGATGGCGTTGGCGATGGGGATCTGGTAGTCCAGCGAGAGGCGCGTGACACCGGCACCCGATTCGTTGGCCACCAGTTCAAAGTGGTAGGTCTCGCCTCGGATGATGCAACCCAGTGCGATCAGCGCGTCGAAATCGTCGCGCTCGGCCATGGCCTGCAGGGCCACCGGCACTTCCAATGCGCCAGGCACCTTCACGTGCGCGATGTTCTTGTCCTGCACACCGAGCGCGAGCAGCTCGGCCAGGCAGGCGTTGAACAGGGCGTCGGTGATGGATTCGTTGAAGCGGGCCTGGACGATGCCGATGCTGAGTTTTCTGCCGTCGAGCACGCTGGGGGTGCCTTTGTCTGCGCCGAACATGTGGGGGATCCGTTTCTGTGGATGTGGGAAGGATGGAAAGGAGCGGTTCAGCCGTTGCGGGTGAGGTAGCCGGTGATTTCGAGGCCATAGCCCGTCATGCTGGGCATGCGGCGCGGGTTGCCCATGAGCTGCATGCGGTGCACGCCGCAATCGCGCAGAATCTGCGCGCCCACGCCGTAGGTGCGCAGGTCCATGCGTCCTCGTTCTGGCGCCTGGGCCGAACGCGCGGTGCCTTCAAACTGAGCCAGCAGCTGGCCAGCGCTCTCGCCGCAATTGAGCAACACCGCCACGCCCGCGCCGGCCTGGGCGATGTGGCGCAAGCTGGCCTCCAGGCTCCAGGAGTGCATGGAGCGACCGACCTCCAGCGCGTCCAGCACCGACAGCGGCTCGTGCACGCGCACGGCCACACTGTCTTCGGGCTTCCACGCTCCCTTCACCAGGGCCAGGTGCAGGGCGCCGCTGGGCTGGTCGCTGAAGGCCGTGACCTGGAATTCGCCGAAGGCGGTGTTCATGCTGCGGGTGCCGAGTTTCTTCACCAGGCATTCGTTGCGGCTGCGGTGTTCGATCAGGTCGGCGATGGTGCCGATCTTCAGGCCATGCTCGGCGGCGAAGACCTGCAGGTCCGGCAGGCGCGCCATGGTGCCGTCGTCCTTCATGATCTCGCAGATCACGGACGCGGGACTGCAACCGGCCATGGCGGCGAGGTCGCAACCGGCCTCGGTGTGGCCAGCGCGCATGAGCACGCCGCCTTCCACCGCCTGAAGCGGGAAGATGTGGCCGGGCTGAGCCAGGTCGCCAGCCTGTGCCTCGGGGGCCACGGCCGCCTGCACAGTGCGCGCGCGGTCGGCGGCCGAAATGCCGGTGGTGACGCCCTCGGCGGCCTCGATGGAGATGGTGAAGGCCGTGCCCATCTTGGTGCCGTTGCGCGGCACCATGGGTGGCAGGCGCAGGCGCTCGCAGCGCTCGCGGGTGAGGGTGAGGCAGATCAGGCCACGCCCGAAGCGCGCCATGAAGTTGATCGCTTCGGGCGTGACGTGGTCGGCGGCCAGCACCAGGTCGCCTTCGTTTTCGCGGTCTTCTTCATCGACCAGGATGACAATGCGGCCGGCGCGCATGTCGGCGACGATGTCCTCGACCGGCGAGATGGCGACCGGGGCCAGGTTTTCACGGGCGTTCATGCGGGTTCCTTGGTGGGGTGCGTGCCGGCGCTGAGCATGCGCTCGACGTAGCGCGCGACGGTGTCGATTTCGAGGTTGACCAGGCTGCTGTCGGCCAACTCGCCCAACGCGGTGTTTTCCACCGTGTGGGGGATGAGGTTGATGCTGAATTCGCAACCGGAGGCGCTGTCGGCGACCTCGTTGACGGTGAGGCTGACGCCATTGACCGTGATCGAGCCCTTGTAGGCGAGGTATTTGCCGAGTTCGGGCGGGGCCATTACGCGCAATTCCCAGCTTTCACCCACCCGGGCGAAACGGGTGACGGTACCCACGCCGTCCACGTGGCCAGCGACGATGTGCCCGCCCAGCCGATCGTGAGCGCGCAGCGCCTTTTCCATATTGATGCGACGACCGGTTTGCGCCAGGCCGGTGGTGCGGGCCAGTGACTCAGCGGAAATGTCGATCGTGAAGTGGTGCCGGGGCAGGTCCAGCGAGGTGACGGTCATGCAAGCGCCGTTGAGGGCGATGCTGTCGCCCAGACCGACGTCGTCGAGGTAGCCCGGCGGCGCCTCCAGGGTGAGTCGCTTGCCATGGTCCAAAGAGCTGCCCAGGTCGTGGAGGGCGGCGATGCGCCCCACGCCGGTGATGATGCCGGTAAACATCCCGCTATTTTCGCAGGGTTTCAGAAACCCGGCCTGGAGCGGCTGCCAGCCCCCTGCTGACTGGATGCGCAGAGGCCCGATCGCTAGCGGTTCCAGCAGCTCTGCGCCGACAAGGGGGCATTCACGAGCGCGGATGCGGACTGGGCTCTCAGCCCCGCCTCGTTGAGTTCAAAGACGCCGCATTCATCGGCGCTTTGCTCCGCGCCCGGTGTGGCTTGCAGCACAAACGCGCTGGCGCTCAGCGTTTTGAAGCCGATGGTGTACCGATCACCTTCCACCGCCAGCACGCCGGCGGGAATGGCCGCTCGCTCGGGGTAGGCCCCTTGCGCCGTGGCCGCGCGCTCCAGCCATTGGGCGGCCTGCAGCAGGGCGGCTCGGGCTTGGGCGCGGTGGGTTCGCTGTATGTAGGAGGTGTATTGCGGCAGGGCAACCGTGGCGAGCACGGCGACGATCGCCACCACGATCAGGATTTCGATCAAGGTGAAACCCCGATGAGCAGCCCGCCTCGCCGCTCCGGGAAGATAGGGCACATTCATTCGAGCTCCCGCCAGTCGGCGCGCCGGCCTGGCACTTTGCCTGCCGTCACTGTCAGCGTCGTGACCGATGGGTTGGGGAGTGAAAGCAACTTGAGATCGCCACCGGTTGTGTAAATGCTGGCAGATTCCCCATTGCCAAACCGCACGCGCGAGGCATTGACCATGGACATGGTCGCGTCCGTGGACGAGAACGCCGGGGCTTTACCGGGTTGACCGGTGATCATGTTGAACACGTTGATCCAGCTGCTTTCGGCGGCCTTCTCGAAGGCACAGGTTTCTTCGGAGCTGCCCTGCGGCGGTGCAGTGGTGGTCACGATGACCTTCTGACCTTCAAACGGTTGAGGATTGCTCAACACCCGCTCACCAGCGTCGGGCAGGTCGATGTACCAGCCGCGTGGCGCGTTCGGGTCGGTTCGCGAATACGCGACCGGCTGGCGGGAGGTGTTGAAGTAGGGGGTTGACACTTCGGCGCCAGAGGCGCGGCTGATCACAGCGCCGATGACGGATTGCCGCACGAGGGCGTTGCGGCCCGGTATCACGGAGCGCGGGTCCGTGCTCTCGGCCAGCCCGCCTTTCTCAGCGACCGTGTAGCTGCTTCTGTCCCAAATTGAATATATCGTTTGCACCCTGGCGTTGGCGCGATCGGTCTCTTCGAGGTTGCGCCCCGTACCGAACAGAATTTGTTCACCCCCCAGAGGATGGGCCATCCACAACGGGGCTGTGGTGATGGGCTGTGGGTTGGCCGAGGGGGTTGCGTCGCGGGCGGTGAAAAATGGCGTGCAGGGGGCATCCTTGCAAGGCATGCCGCCGCCACTCCAGTTGCTGACCCCCCACTTCGTGTCATCCACGTTGGTCAGGTTGAATTTCCAGAGGTTGCCCTGCAGGTCGCCTGCGTAGGCCACTTCCATCTTGCCGTCGCCGTTCATGTCAAGCAGGCGAGGCGCCGACAGGCCGTTGGCCTGATCGGCGGTGGCATGGGCCACGATGCGGAGCAGCT